>JACCEE011023955.1_pt1 | contig 61966 bp, 62 predicted proteins | sample 7449931 | NCBI WGS metagenome assembly JACCEE01 (sample SAMN15323457, study PRJNA562643) | freshwater metagenome | isolation source: river surface water | place: USA:Blue River Watershed | collected 2017-08-19
GCTGTTCTCCCTGTCTACGCTTAGCTTTCTTCGTTGCCTAGAAAACTCAAGACTCGGTACAAGACCTCTTTGCAGAGTTATCTTGGTCGGCTAGACTTGTTGGATGCAACTTGTGCCTAGCGCACATGCCCCAACGCTATCATAGAGTAAAAGGGGTTGAAAAATAAAAAGGCCGGAAAATCCGGCCTTCTCATTTAGGAGTTATTCTTTTATTTTAGGGTTTATACCAGCACAGAGGTCTTGTTCCAATTTTGAAGCCTTGGGAGCTATTGCAAGTTCCTTGTATTGCATCTTTGTCACTGAGTTTTTGTGAAAGATCTTTGTCGCAAAGAGCACCTGCGAAATAGGTGTCCAAGCGGCATTGAGCTTCTGGATGAGTGTCTTCTGTGCTTGACACTACATGAGTGTCTGGGGTTTTGAAGGAAACAGGTGTTTGACCTTCTGCAAGACGATTAAGGACTTCTGCAAGTACCTTTCCCGCCATGGAAGTTCTGATACAGATCGCAGCAAGAGCAGGATCTTTATAAGCAAGATTACATTTTTGAGTCACGATCGCATCAACCTTAATTTTCTTAATGGCGCTTATGTTGTCATCTTTTTTAAAGAATTCTCTCATGCACTTCATTCCAGCGATGTAGTCTGCTTGACCCTCATTGCTGGCCCAAGAAGTAGCACCGTAACGGACAATTTTTGGGGCTCCACCTAGGTGGTGAGCTAATTCGTGACAAACGACAAAAGCAAATCCATCTGGAGTCATTAATTCGAAACGAGCGAGACCACCAAACATGGCCACAGTCCAAGTTTTACCACTTTGAGAGGCATAAGCGTTAACCGTACCATCATCCCAATTTTTTTCGAAAACGAGTTTTGCTTTTTTTGCTTTGACGATAGGAGAGTAGATGACATTGAGTCTATCAATTGTTTTATTAAATTGTTCCTGAGTAATGCCACCAGCTGCTTTGTCATCTGTTCCGATCCACATTCCGTTTTCAGGAGCGAACGAACCTTGTGTGGCCGCTTGGCTGCCGACACTTAAAAAAGCTGAGACTGCGAGGACAAAAAAAAGCGCCTTAAACATAAATCCTCCTAATCGAAAGTTCAATTTGCAATCACCTCTCATGGTGAACAAATTGATCTTAGCTAAAAGAGATTTTTGTTTCATTACAAAAGTTCTAACAAATAATTTGCTAAAAAGAGTGATGGAAGTGGTTGAAAACTGACCCTAGAGGGTCAAGACGACACTATGTATTTATTCTCTGGTAAAGAGTTCTGCAAGCTCGTTTCTTTTTTCAGAATGTACTGATCCATAGTTGTATGCTGCCTTGATCGCAGTAAAACGCACTTCAGGTTTTAAAGTATTTAAGCCCCAAATCGTATTGACGATTGTTGCTGAATGTTCAGGAGTGCAACCACTAAACGCGAGGAGCATTCCAAAAACTGTTGGTCCTCTATGGCGCTGTTCAGTGCAGCCCATTGCGATATAGTGATGATCTTTGGCGCAATCGATAAAGTTCATCCCTTCATTATTAAAAAATGATGATTGAATCGCATCCATGAAAATTTTAGCAGAGGTCTCAACTTTTATTGAAAACGGATCAGGAAGGGGGCGAGATATAAAGCTTGCTAGAGCAGACTTGTTACCTTTCGCAAAATACCAAGTGCAAAATTTATTATCTTCAACATTTAAATCACTCATTGTGAGGGCCAATTTTTTAGTGATAGGAGTTTTTGAATCTCCTACTGCTAGACCGGCTAGAGTCACAGAGCCTACGTGAAAGGCGTGTAGGCGAGGCAAATCTTTATTCTCATTTGGTGAAAGAGGACTTTGAATCTCCCTTTTGTAAAAGGCACTTGGTTCGCAATAGGAGGGTTCTGCGTTGGGGAGGGCCCAAGTGGCAAAAGAAGCCGTAAGAAAAATAACAAAAGCCATGAACTTAAACATCATAAAAACTCCCTAAGGAGTTATGCTAGATTTTTTGTGAAGTGATTGACGAGCATTCTTTTGGGTGTGATTGAAAATTATAAGGGACTTAAGTGTCCTAACTAATAATGAGATAAGAGATAGGAATAAAAAAAGCCCTCCGAAGAGGGCTTTCTGAAGTTTCTATCTGTATTTTGCTTAAACGTCATGTCCGACAATTTTTGCAAGACGCTTTTCGGACAAGAGGAAGAAGAATCCAACGACTACTCCAAGAACGGCAAAGATCATAAAGAAAGAGAAATTTGACATGCTTGAGTAGAAGCTTCCAAGATAACCAGAAAGATAGTTTCCGATGAAGGATGAAAGGAACCACATTCCCATCATCATGGACAGAAATCTTGTCGGTGCTACTTTGGTTACCAGTGAAAGTCCAATAGGAGAAAGATAAAGTTCACCCATTGTGAAAACCCAAGTTACAACTGTAATCCAACCTAAGTTTACAAGTGATTTTTCTGGAGTGATGACCTTACTTGCAAGGGCAAGGATAAGGAAAGCTGCACCGGCCATAAAACATCCGTACGCCATTTTATCAATAGAGCTAGATGTCTTTTTGCCCTTTTTAGCACGTGACTCCCACCAAGCGGTGATGATCGGAGCAAATACGAAAATAAAGAATGGGTTAAAGGATTGGTAGTTCGTTGAGCGAAGACCAATAGATTCCCAAGCAACTTTTTCGTCAACCCAGAGTTGTAGAGTGTTGCCTTGTTGTTCAAAAATGGCCCAGAAGGCAATTGTTCCTAAGCAAAGAACAACTAGAGCACCAACTTTTGATCGGTCAATTTTATCTTTGATTTGATAAATAGCAAAAATAGTTCCAGCTAAAACCAAGATGATAATCATGGCCTTATAAAGTGCAGGAAGCATGAGAAGGGCAAGGAAGGCGATCATGGACAAGAAAAAACCAGCGATGGTTTTAAAGGCTATTCCTGTGCGTTTTTCTGTAGGGGCTAAGTAGGACTCATCTTCGATTGGAACGTACTTTCTACCGAAGTAGTAGAGTAAGGTACCAATGAGCATACCAATACCGGCAAGAGAAAAGCCCACGTGCCATGCTACTCCTGGAGCAGTCCAGCCCATCAATCCGCATAACCAATTGGCGAGGTTATCACAAAGGAAAGGAGAGAAGAAGGCACCAAGGTTGATACCCATGTAGAAGATAGTGAAGGCACCATCTCTACGAGGATCATCTTCAGCGTAAAGGTTACCTACTTGGGTTGAGATATTTGGTTTAAAACAACCATTACCCAAAATAAGGAATAGTAGGGCCAATAAAAATTGGGTTTCAAAGGCCATCAAAAAGTGACCGATGGCCATTAAGAAAGCCCCGACGTAGACAGATTTTCTTCTTCCCCAAACTTTATCGGCGAGAATACCACCGAAAAAAGGTGAAAGATAAACGAAACCGGTATAAAGGCCGTAGATTTGTGAGGATAGTGGTTGAATCTCAAGTGGGCCAAAGCCGAGTTCTAGAAGAGATTGAAACGCATTAAAGCCCATCACTTCTTTAGCTCTTTCAGGATCAAAAAGAAGATATTTTGTCATGTAAAGGACGAGGAGGGCCCTCATCCCATAGTAGGACATACGTTCCCACATCTCTGTAAAAAACAGGACAAACAGTCCCTTCGGTTCTCCTAGAAAGGTTCCAGTTTGCCTTTCTGTTTCGGTAACAGCGCTCATGCGACCTCTTTTGTTTAAAAAAAATTAAAGAATTTTTAAATTCTACTTTGAATAAAAAAAATATGTAAATGAAAAGGCCATAAAAGATAGGTAAAGATAGATTAAATTTTGTTCTTTCTCTTGATTAGTGTCAAAAAGGCACCCTTCTCAGTACTTTCTTTTAATGTTAAATGTAAGAATCACAACGCACTAACCACTCAAGGTTATTATGATACATCTTAGTAATGCTCTAACAGTTAAGGATATTACTCAATTACTGGCCCTGCGAGGCAAGGACGCAAAATTTTTGCATGAGCATGCTAGGGAAGTTAAAAAAAACAGTGTAGGGAATGTTGTATACTTTCGCGGTTTGGTTGAGTATTCAAATATTTGCTCTAAGAACTGCTACTATTGTGGAATTCGAGCAGGGAATCAGGCAGCTGTTCGATATAAAATGAGTGATGATGAAGTTTTAGAGGCCATCGACTTTGCTTGGAAGAAAAAATATGCTTCGGTTGTTTTGCAGGCTGGTGAGATTTCTGGTCAGGAATTTACTGACAAGATTGAACATTTGTTAAAAGAAATTCATCGTCGAACAAACGGCGAGGTTGCTGTCACCCTTTCTCTTGGCGAACAAACACGAGAGATTTATGAAAAGTGGCGCGCAGCTGGCGCCAGTCGTTATCTTTTGCGTATCGAAACCAGCAACCCAGAAATTTATAACAAGATTCATCCCACCAATACTCATCATTCTTTTGAAGAACGCTTACGTTGTCTCCATCTTCTTCGTGAGCTTGACTATCAAGTCGGTTCTGGAGTGATGATTGGGCTTCCTTTTCAGACGGTAGAGGATGTTGCTCGTGACCTGCTTTTCTTAAAGGAATTTGACGTCGATATGGTGGGGATGGGGCCATACCTTGAGCATGAAGCGACTCCACTCTTTGCTCATAAAGACCAATTGCTTTCGAAGCAGGAACGTTTTGACATGGCCATTAATGCTGTGGCCATCCTTCGTATCCTCATGCCTGATATCAATATCGCTGCTACAACAGCACTTCAGTCCATTGATCCAACTGGCAGAGAAAAAGCGATCGAAGTTGGGGCCAATGTTATTATGCCCAATCTTACTCCCACAAAGTATCGTGAAAATTATCTGCTCTATGAAAATAAGCCCTGTATAGATGAAGACAAGGAACAATGTGCGGGCTGTTTAGAGACAAGAATTCGCTTTACCGGTAATGAAATTGGCTATGGCTCTTGGGGAGATGCCCAACATTATCAGAAGAGAAAACTCTAAAAACCGAGTAAAACCCTCCGTGAAATATTAAACCAACCATTCCATTTTTTCTCTACAGTTTCTCTTGTTTTTGTTCGAAAAGAATACATAATTTAAAGATGATAGAATTTTTTTAACAAGGAGAAACTATGAAATGGTTGCTTGCGAGTTCTTTATTTTTAACTTTTAATGCCTTTGCTTTTTCTGATGCTGATGTCAAAGGTCTTATCGATAAGACTGGGGAAGATGTTGTTAAAGATTCCAAAGGGACTTTTGACAAAATAAAAAAAGGTGAAGCTCCTTACAAGAAGGATGATCTTTACGTTTTCGTTTACGATACAGATCTCAATATGGTGGCCCATCCAGATGCTAAGCTTGTAGGTCAAAATCTTAAAGGTAAGGGCGATGCTTGTGGTTGTCTCTTCCGCGATGAAATTTTAAATCGTGTGATGAAAACAGCTGGGGATACCAACTGCAAGGGTGGAGAAAAGGATGCTGTAAACTATATTTACAAAAATCCTAAGACCAGCAAACTTGAGTTCAAAAAAGCTTATTTCAAGTCTGTCAAAGGATCTGATGGTAAGCAGTACATCGTTATTTCTGGTAACTATATTAAAGAAATGACTGAGTGTGAAAAATAATTAACATTCCCCCCCCTCAGGAGGTCTCGAAAGAGGCCTCCTGTTGTTTCGAGAATAAATATGAATTTAATGAACTTTTTCAAATCTAAAAGTATTGCTTCTAAAATCACAAAAGTTCTTGTGATTATGGTGACTACGTCGTTTTTGATTAGCATCGTGACTGTTATTTTGGTTGTTGATGGAGCCTTAAAAGAGTTGGGGGCTGAGCTCCTTCGACATCAGCTAGATGAGGGGTATATTCCAACTAAAAAAGCTTATGAATCATTAAAAAATCTTGATGTCCTCGGTGACAAAGAGTATGTCGATAAAACTCAAGCAGGTCTTTTAAAAAAGATACGCGAATTTAAGTATAGAGATAGTGGGTACATTTTTATTTTTAATTCTAAAAAAGAAGTTGTCACTCATCCAAAATTTGCAAAAGGTGAAGTTCTTAATTTTCCTTTTATTGACGAAATTAAAGAAAAGAAAAAAGGCATTATTGAATACCGTTTTGATGGTTTCAAAAAAGAAGCAACTTTTGAGTATTTTGAACCTTGGGACTTTTATATCGTTTTGACAATCGAAGATAGAGATATCTACGGATCTAAGCAGAGGGTGCTGGCAGCAAGCTTTTTGATTATGGTGCTTTCTGTGATTGCCTGCGTTCTTTTAATTAACAACCGCATTAAGAAAATTGTGATTAAGCCTTTAGGTCAAATTACCTTAGGTCTTGATAGTATTGCTCATGGAAAATTTGAAATGAGCAACAATATTGAGAGTGATGATGAGATGGGGCAATTAAATGAATCGGCTAAACATTTAATCAAAACTTTTCAAGAATTACATAATAGTATTGCCTTAATTACAAATGGCGTGAAGGATGGCAAGCTCAATATTAGAGCATCTGAGGAGAAGTATGAAGGTGAGTACAAAGATATTGTTCATGGCCTAAACAATCTCACTAATGAGTTTAATTCGGCTTTAAAACAAGTTGCTGGTTCTGTTGCTGAAGTGACTCAAAGTTCCGAAGAAGTAAGCCGCATTGGTCAGGATCTTTCTCGTGGTGTACAAGAACAAGCTTCTGCTCTTGAAGAAATCACATCTTCTATGAACGAAATTGGTAGCCAGTCTCGCCATAATGCCGAGAATGCGACCAACGCTAAACAGTTAAGCGAAGATTCTCAATCATCAGCAGAGGAAGGTAATAAACAGATGAAGCGCATGGTGGAAGCTATGAGCGACATCAATACCTCAAGTGAAAAGATTTCCAAGATTATTAAAGTGATTGATGAGATTGCCTTCCAAACCAATCTTCTTGCTTTGAACGCTGCTGTTGAAGCTGCTCGCGCCGGAAAGCATGGTAAAGGTTTTGCTGTTGTTGCTGAAGAAGTAAGAAATCTTGCGGCCCGTTCAGCTCAAGCTGCTAAAGAAACAACAGAAATGATTGAAGACTCTGGTAAAAAAGTACAAGTGGGATCAAGTCTTGCTTCTGAAACGGCAAAGGCTTTGGACCAAATTTTGTTAAGTACAACGAAGACTCGCGATTTGGTAAATGAGATTGTGGAAGCATCAAGCCGCCAATCTCAAAACGTTTCTCAAATCGTTTCAGCTCTTTCTCAAGTTGATAAAGTGACCCAGCGTTCAGCCGCTATGGCACAGGATTCAAGTCACGCAGGTGAAAAGCTTTTCGAACAAGCTCAAGACCTTAATGGCATTATCGGCAAATACGAACTTTCTTAAGGTATCACTTTGACAATTTCTTCCACTGCCTCTGGGGCCATTGGCCCCAGAGTTGGAAGATTGTCTTTCATTGGAGAAAGTCCGTGGCCAAGTTCAGGCAGGGCCACCAATTGAACCTTCTTTTTAAAAAAGCGTAAGCGATTGCTTAAGGGCAATGCGTTTGTGTTAAAGGGGGTTTGAGAGTCCAGCTTCCCATGGATAAAGACAACTGGAACAACATACTCTTGAGCTCTATCTATAAGTGTTGGTCTGCTCATAAACTCTCTAAACCATGAAGTTGGTTTATTCATGACAAGTGTGTTCTGATCGTCTTGGGAAATAAAATCGATCATTCCCTTAAATTGCTTTTCTAAAACTCTCAACAGGTCTCCTTGGGAAATATAACCGCGTTTATAAGGATCGAGCTTATCAAAGGGAAGAGTTTTTATCATGTGAGGTGGGACTTCCTCTGGATAAATTTTCCCATCTTTGTTTTGGTCAGCTTCGACAAAAACGTTGCGTGACATGCCAAGAGTCATTTGCTCATGGAGGGAGTCTTTGAGATTTATGGCCAAGGTGCTTATCAAAATGAGTTTGACAAGAAAAGGATCATTTTTCATTTGGAAAGATATTTCTGACGCAATTACTGTCCCTTCGGAATGTCCTAAAAGAATGAGACGTTTGAATTTTTTAGTTTGCTTTATATACTCTACGACTTTTAGAGCATCTGATTTGATATTTTCAAAAGAAGCGCTTTTAAGTATTTCTTCACTAACTTTATCTTGAGGATAACCTCTCTTATCATAGAGGACGGTTGATAATCCTTTTTTGATGAGACGATCATTTAGTTCTTTGAAAAATAATTCATCTTTTCCTGTTGATGTGAACATGGCAGGAATGGTTTGGTAGCGGTCATGAACACCGCTTCCATGTAAAAATAAAACAACGGTCTCGCTTTTCTCGGCAGTGTTTATTTCTCCTCTTATTTGCCAGCCTTTGTTATCAACAACGAAAGGATGTGTCTGGAGCGTTTGAACTGTTTTTGTTGTTTGATGTGAGCAAGAAATAAAACAAAAATATAGAACAAGAAGAAGTATTTTATTCATAAAAGTTACCTTGGGATTGTTGAAGATTTTTTAGAATCGTGGTCAGCGTTCTTTCAAATGCATCGACTTCTTTCTCGCTTAGGTTTTGATACATCATGGAGTGAAGTTCATTGGCATCTGATTGGAAGCTTTTTTGATAGGATTTTGTTCCGGCCTTAAGGCAAATAAGAATTTCTCTACGGTCAGAGGTTGATTTTTTTCTTTCTATAAAATTTAGTTTTTCCAAGCGATCAAGCATGGCCGTGAGCGTTGATTTTCCTAACGAGGTCAGTTGGCCAAGTTTGTGGATATTAATATGATCGGTCTCCCAAAGAGCATGGAGTATTCTCCCTTGCGCTGAAGTAAAAGGAGTTTTGTTGTGGTGAAGACGCCCTGATAGTAAACGATCTGAAATTTGGTGTGTGCGTGATATGATGAAAAAGCCTTCTCTTTTAAGTGTCATGACTATTGCCAACTGCGCCAAACTTAGCGAAAAAATATATTGTTTATATATAAATAGTACCATAGCGAACTAATTAGGGTTTTGTTAGCTTTTCTTTAGCAATTTGTCTTTGAACTTTGTCTTAACCAGTTTAGAATTTCTGGCGTTAAATAGAAATTGATGGAGTTTTGGTTGTATGGCCACCCCAAATATGTACGAAGTTTTAAAATCTTTGCTCGTAGAGCGTCAAAAGAAAAATCCTGATTCTTCTTTGCGTTCCTTAGCAAAAGACCTTTCAATTTCACCTTCACGTCTTTCCTTACTTTTAAATGGCAAGATCGATTTGACTCGTGAACTTCTCGATAAAATAAAGTCAGGCAATAAACTTGATGGTGAAGAGAAAAAAATGCTCGAAGAGTGTTACGAAAATTACTATTCTCGAGGCGATGTTCAGCCAACTCGTTATTTAACTTTAGACGAATCAATTAGAGTCAGTGGTTGGGAGTTTGGTGCCATTCGTGTGTATTTGGATTCTGATTTGGGCCCTGCGGATTGCGAATCAATCTCTAAGCATTTTGGTATTAGTGCCGAAAAAGTAAACGAAGTTATTCAGACGATGATTGATCTCGAATTACTTGAAAAACACGACGGGAAGTATGTGTTGCAAGCTAAGTCTATTTTTAATGGAATCAAGCCTAGTCATGATGTCTTTAAAAAGTCTTTTGGTGAACTCTGTGTTCGTGGAATTGAATGTATGGAGTGGGCTCCTCCTGAGCATAGAGAATTTTATGGTTCGACATTTTCAATTCCAATGGAGCTCGTTCCTAAAATTAAAAAGCTCATTTCTAAATGTATTAATGATGTTGGTGAATGCACCATGCATCATAAAAAAGGTGAGGTCTACCGCCTTAATATTCAGTTCTTCCCTATGCGTGATGGGAAGAATATCCCTTTGAAAAACGAATAGATTGTGCAGCTGTTCATTTTATATCGCTTAGGGTAAGCTCTTTTGCCTATGATGCTTAATATTTTGCATGCCCAAGATCTTTCTCTTCTCGATTGGGAAGCCATTGTTGGTGGACTTTCTCTTAAACTCCATTTTGAAACTTCTAAGGAAGAAATTAAAAAAATTTCACCTAAAACGAGAGATGAAATTGAATGGGCTTTTGATGCCCTTGATTACTATCTTCGTGATCACGAGAATCATACTGATTTTTTTGATAGAGAAATTCGTCTCGTTTCTCCCCAGAAGGAATTGTTCTTAAGTCTGAGGGCGCTTCATAAATCAAAGTATTACGAAGTGAGCGAACTTCATTTCTTGGGACTTTTGACTGAAGCCTTCTATGAGTCTAGTCGTTTTTTTAAGACATGGAATCTGACTTTGTGCTACGAGGTCGAGCACAATACCCTCCAGAAAATTCAGCGTAATTTTATCCGCCCTCTTCGTGATTTTGTGACGAAGGAAGGTGAGATTCATTTTGAGCGTCATCCTAAGCTTAAGCCTATTTATACGAAAATTTCAGATTTAGAGCAGGAGTTGCGTTCTCGTATTCAAGGAATTGCACGCCGTCCTGAGTACGCTATCAGTCTTGAGCTAGGGGAATACGATCTTATTTATGATCGGTATGTGCTTCCTATTCCTACAGACTCCTATCGTTCAAATCTAGGTCCCATCGTGAGTAAGTCATCCTCAGGGAAAACTTTCTACGTAGAGCCCCCTGAGCTCAGAGAGAAAAGTAACGAGCGCATTCAGCTCATTGCTCAGCTCGAAGAAATTCTGCTTTCGATTAGTCGTGAACTCTCAGAAGCCTTGCATCCTTACGCCCAAGAAGTCGAGCGTATGGCCAAGTATTTGATTGAACTCGATCTTATTAATGCTAAGGCCAGTTATATTGTAGAAAAAAATCTTCAGCGCCCAGTCCTCGCTCCGAAGTATAAAATCGTCCTCGAGGGCTTTTTTCATCCCTTGATTCCTGATGCTGTTAAAAACGACATAACCTTAGAGTATCAACATCACGGCCTCGTTCTTTCTGGCCCAAACACAGGGGGGAAAACCGCCGCACTCAAAGCGATTACCCTAGCTCATCTCTTTATCCATATGGGGCTTTATGTCCCTGCGAGAAATGCTGAGATTTTTCCTGTCACGAATCTTTATTATTTTAGTTCCGATGATCAGAACCTCTCTGAGGGACTTTCTTCTTTTTCCTCTGAAGTAAAAAATTATCTTATGCTTCTTCAGGATTTAGGGGAGTTTAACCTCATCTTAATCGACGAGATCTTTAGCTCGACCTCTTCTGAAGAGGCTTCCGCCTTGGCCATTGCCCTTCTTCGTGAGATTAATAAAATTGGTATGTCCAAGGTTCTTATCTCGACTCACCATCAGGTGCTTAAAACCTTTATCCATGGCGATAAGGAGTACTTGTCGGCGCGTGTAGGATTTGATTTGGAAAAGGGGCCAACCTATAAGCTCTATACAGACGGCCCAGGAAGTTCCATGGCCTTTACGATTTTTGAAAATTTAGAAAAGCGCTTTGGAAGAAAAACATCTGTTCCTAGTGAAGCTAAAAAATTTTTGGATAGGAAGCAGATTGCCTATGAGAAACTTCTTCAAGAGCTGGCTGAGAAAAAAGGCGAGCTGGAAAAGCTTCTTACCGAAAATCGCAATCTTAATAACGAGCTTAAAAACCAGAAGAAATCTATGGAAGGGCTCGTTCACATGGAAAGAGAGAAACGCTTAGATGATCTTAAGCGTGAGGTTGAGGCCATCTCTCGCGAAGCCCGTCAGGTTTTAGACGATGCTAAAAACTCTCGTATTGAAAGCCATAAGAATCTCGATAAGACCTTTGCCAAGATTAAATCGAAGGTCATCCATGCTCGTGGCGAAAGAGAAGAAGGGCCTTCAGAACATGAAGACGCTCAGATCCCAGATCTTTCTGAAATTGAAATTGGAAATATCTATTTTTCAACTCTTCTTAAAAAAGAAGTGCGTATCCTTGATATTAATAAGAGCAAGCGCGAAGTAAAAATCGCTCACCATAAATTGAGTCTTAATTGCTCTATTCAGACCCTGCGTTTTATTGGGAAGAAAAAAGTTGTTCCTACTGTGAAGTTTCATGTCGATCGCACTGAGCAAAATCAAATTGAAATTGATGGACGGGGCATGCGCTTAGATGAGTTTGAAAAAATGGTCGATCGCGGACTTCTCGATTTGCAATCTGGTTCCATTCCTTATCTCCTTGTTATTCATGGCCACGGCGATGGTATCTTAAAGAAGTGGTTACGTGATACTTTAAAGGAAGCGAAAGACTACTCTTGGAAGCCTGAAGATGGAAATGATGGAGCAACTATCATCGAGCTAAGCGTTAAGTAGTGAAGTCCTGGTCGGGGCAAAACAAAAAGCCTACAAAACTGTCAATGGTCTAACTTGATAAGCCCAGCTTAGGCTGAATAGAATCCTTTTATGCAAGACGGGCCCGATGTCCCGATTTGAAAAGGAATTTTAATGAAAATTTTTATTGTCGTTTTTCTTTTATTTCTTGTGGCCCAAGTGGCCAATTCATCAGAGTCTATTTTTGTTGGTGAAACTCAATTTGGTATCGAGCGTGCAGGTGCTCTTCATGCCGTAGAAGCATCAATGGATGATATTGGTGGAACTCTTAAGCGCTTTAAGCCTCAAGGGGCACAAATTAAAAATCTTAAAGTTGAAGGGAATCGTCTATCCTTTAAAGTGGTTAAAAGTATTCTTTTTAGCGCGACCGTAAGAGCAGTGGTTGATGTTGAAAAACAAAACCCAGCGTGTCCTGTGAGTTCCGTTGCTGGCCATGTGATTCATCTCGATCTTCGTCAGTCTGATGCTGTTGTCGCAGATAATATTGAATCTCTTCGCATCGATCTTTGTGTGAACGAAGTCGGAAGCGATAAACTTGCTCTCGTTGGGAAGGGTTTTGTTGGCAAAGCTCCTAACTTTAGTACGGCCATTGGCGGAGCTTTAGTGAGTGGTATGGGTGAGCAAGTCCCGGCCATGGCTCAAGCTATTAAAGCCCAAGTCATGGAGCAACCTTAGTAATTATAGAGGGTTAGATAACCTATAAAAAATTCATGAAGCTAGACTTTGACGCGATGGGCCAATAAGATGTTGGTCCATCGTTTTTTAAGGAGGGTCTTCCATGAAAAAAGCAACTTTGGTTCTCGCCTCTTTTCTTCTTTCTTCATTTTCTGCTTTTGCCGCAACCACTGTCGGCATTGGAAATACGACCTTCGAAGTCAAACGTCCTCATGCACTCAATGCTGTCTTTAGTGCTGTCAATGACATGCCAGGTTTTTTAAAAAACTTTAAGCCTAAAGGGGCTCAGGTCAGCGGCTTAAATGTAAGCGGAGATAATCTTGAATTCACCGTGACGAAAACTATATTAATGATCACCAAAAGTGCTCGTGTGAATGCAGACTTGAGTGTCGAAGAGAATAACTCTTCTTGCCCTCAGGGAGCTGTGGCAGGATTTAAAGTGAATTTTGACTTGGGAAAATCAGAACAGGTTGTTGTCGATAACGTCGATAGTATTCGCATGGATTTTTGTGTTTCTGAGAAAAACCCAGATCAGTTGAGCATTACCTCTAAGGGATTTCTCATTCAAGGTTCTAACTATGACAAGCTCATTGGCGGGATGATTGTCGGAGAAATCAGCAATCAAGTCCCTGCTTTAGTGCAGGCCTTTAAAACTCATATTGAGAAACAACCTTAGGGCTTAGTTCTTTCCCATTTACAATTTAGGTAATCACTTCCTTCTTCGACGGGAGCGTCAGAAGGAAGTGCTGTTTTTGACATTATCGGCGCTTTATAAAGTTTTGAATCAAAAGGATGCTTTTGTTGAGAGTATTCCCAGCTAGTATCGACTGTCTCAGAAGAAAGCGCCGGAATCACAAATTCATATTCTTTATTTTCAACAAAGCTAACTTTCTTTTTTTGGACGTAGGCATACTGGGCCTTCATCTGACAGCGTACAGGAAGTGGGCAGTTATTAGCGAAGACTTCCTTGAGGCTCATCTTTGGTTCGGCGGTTTTTTCTAGGAAATTTCCAACTGTTTTTAGGTGTAAAATACATTGGCCCGCACTTCGAGGAATAAAGAGTTCGTCTTTGGACTTGATTTGAAGGCGAGAGCAATGAGGAATAATGACTTCGTTGCTTAAGTAAGATTCACGAGTGGCGCGGTCGTCAAGCTTGATGCGTAAGGAGATAGGGTCATCACCAATATAATCGCGGATAAAAGTTACGGAATCCTGGTTGAGAGAGTGAGTTTTAAGTGATTGAGGAGGATCTGTGATAAATTCGTAGTTATAAGCTTCTTGGAGACGAGAGAAGTTTACTTGTAGGCCATTTTCTTGGAAGAATTTGACGCGAAAAATACATTCGACATTTGCCCCAAGCTCTACAGCTCCTTTTATACCACCAACCTTCATAAGGCTGGCCTGAATATAAGTCATGCGAGTAAGGCCACCGCGATTTTCAAAAAGCATAAAGGGGTTCGTGATGTTTACCTTATAGCTATTTTCAATGCTGTCGCGACGTATTTCAAAAGCCTCGCGTGGTGTGATTCCAATGTTCCAGCTACCACTGACTTTGACCCTTAAATAAAAGGTTCTACGGCGGAGGTCGTCGGGGTTGGCGCTAGAGGCCTGAATTGTATTGACCATTTCTCTCCAACCATCAATCATCTGTTCTATCGAACCATTTTGTTCTTGAGGTGGGGTGTGGGTACAGGATGAAGCACAGAGTCCAATAAGAAGGGCAACAAGAAAAATCAGTTTGTTCATGGAGAGTCCGTTCTCTTATTTGTTTAACTTTTTTCTATCAGTTTTAAAGTTGGAGCTTTGTTTTTTAGCTTCGGTTGCATACTTGTCGCTACACTTTTTAAGCTCTTTGGTTGTTGTCCCTGCGTCAAGGCATTCACGAAGTTTTTGAAAAAGAACGATACGGTCGTCAAGGCGCTTGATGAGACGTTCTTTGACGGTTTGAAATTTTGCAGGTTCTTCAGCATAACTTGACTGAAATGAGGTCGAGAACAGGAGAATAAAGGCTAAAACAAGCAGCTTCATGAAAACTCCTAAAATATTGTCTTTAGATAGTCTAAGGGGTTTTACAAAGAATGAAAAGTCATTGAAAATAAAAAAGCTTATTGAAACGACTTTTAATCAAGGAGTAGAAATGAAATCTGTCATTTTATGTCTCAGTTTGTTTATGTCGACTTTGACTTTAGCCGCAGACAAGCCTCTCAAAATTGGGATGGTGACTGACGTCGGTGGTATACATGATCAATCCTTCAACCAATCTGCTTGGGAAGGATTAACCCGCGCAAAAAATGAATTAGGAATCAAGGTGAGCTATCAAGAATCCAAACAAGATTCTGATTATGATTCAAATCTTGAAAACCTTCTTGATTCAGAAAATGATCTGATTTGGGGAATCGGTTTTAAAATGGCAGATTCTATTGCCAAAATGGCGAAGCGTAATCCAAAGCAGCGATATGCGATTATCGACTACTCTTATGGCGATAAAACTCCTCCAAACGTAATTGGTGTTCTTTTCCGTGCTGAAGAAGGAGCCTTCCTCGCTGGTTATGTCGCAGGGAAAATGACCAAGACAAATACTGTTGGTTTCGTCGGTGGGATGAATGTGCCTATCATTCATGCTTTTCAATATGGTTTCAAGGCCGGTTACAAAATGGCCAATCCTAAGGGAAAAATTTTAGAACAAATTGCCGAATCCTTTACTGACGCTGCTAAAGGGAAAGCCATAGCTAACCAAATGATTGGTCAAGGTGCAGACGTTGTGTTCCATGCCGCTGGCTCAGTAGGAGACGGTGTTATTGAAGCTTGTAAAGAAAAGAAAAAAATGGCCGTTGGTGTTGACCGCGACCAAAATTATCTGGCTCCACAAACTGTGATTACTTCAGCTCTTAAGCGTGTTGACAACGCTATCTATAATGTTGCCGCTGACCTTAAAAAAGGTACATTTAAAGGTGGAACAACTGTGTTCTACGGACTTGCTGATGGCGGTGTGGACGTTGCTCCAACAACAAGTAAGTATGTCCCCGCTAATATCATGAAAGAAATTGATGGTATTAAAGCTAAAATTAAAAAAGGCGAGTTAAAGCCACCAGCTGATGCTCAAAACTACGCTAAGTTTGAAAAGACTTTAAAATAATAGTTTCTGACTTAAGAGAGATTTATGACCGAAGTCGTTGCTGAGCTTAAAAATATCACAAAATACTTTGGCACGTTTAGGGCCAATCATAACTTGAACCTCACTTTAAAAAAAGGTGAGGTTCATGCCCTTTTAGGGGAAAACGGAGCGGGGAAATCCACGCTGATGAATATCTTTTATGGTCTTCATCGTCCTTCCTCTGGGGACATTTATGTGAAAGGGCAGAAGGTGGAAATCAAAGATCCCACTTATGCTATTAAACTCGGCATCGGCATGGTCCATCAGCATTTTATGTTGATTGGTCCTTTGACTGTCGCTGAAAATATTGTGCTCGGAATGGAGCCTCGAAATATTTTGGGTTGTTTGGATCGCGCGAAAGCTTGCGAAGAGGTAAGACGAATCTCAAAAGAGTTTGGTCTAGAGGTTGACCCTACAGCAAAAATTGAAGATTTGACCGTGGGAATGCAACAGCGTGTAGAGATCTTGAAAACTCTTTATCGTGGAGCTGAAATTATCATTCTCGATGAGCCAACTGCCGTTTTGACTCCTCAAGAAATTATTGAACTTGGTTCTATTATTAAGAAGCTAACGGTTCAGGGTAAGAGTATTGTGATCATTACTCATAAACTTAAAGAAATCAAAAATTTTGCGAATCTTTGCACTGTGATACGCAAAGGAGAGTATGTCTCCACCGTAGACGTTTCCCAAACTTCAGAAGAAGAGCTTGCTTCGCTCATGGTTGGAAGAAGCGTTCAACTTTTTGTTGAATGTGAAAGAAATCCTACTGGTCCTGTGCTTTTAAATATTAAAAATCTCCACGTAAAAAATGACAGACGTCTTCCTGCTGTCCGTGGTTTGGATTTGGATGTCCATGAAGGGGAAATCCTAGGGATTGCTGGTGTTGATGGAAATGGCCAGCATGAATTAGTTGAGGCCCTCGTTGGTGTAAGAAAAATTGATGAAGGAAGCATCATACATAAAGGTGAAGAAATCGCTGGACTCACTCCACGAAAAATTGCCGAAAAGAAAATAGCTTGTATCCCTGAAGACAGACATAAAAATGGTTTGGTTTTAGATTTTACAATTGCGGAAAATTCAATTCTTAAAAATTATCATAAGGAACCTTATTCCAAATGGGGGATTTTGAATCCTACTCTCATTGTTGATTTTGCCAAAAATCTTATTGAGCGTTTTGATGTACGCCCACCCGATGAAAAGAAAAATGCCAGACATCTTTCTGGAGGAAATCAACAGAAGGTGATCATTGGGCGAGAGCTTGCACTTGATCCTGATCTTCTGATCGCTTGTCAGCCGACTCGCGGTTTGGATGTAGGGGCCATTGAGTACGTCCATAAGGGGTTACTTGAACAAAGAAATAAGGGAAAAGCGATTATGCTTTTCTCATTGGAGCTTGATGAGGTTTTACATCTTGCAGATCGCATTGCAGTGATTTCTGGTGGAAAAATTGTAAAAGTGTTTTCTAAAGAAGAAGCCAATGAAAAAAATGTTGGTTTCTATATGGGAGGCGGACGTGCTTAAAAAATTAATTCCTGTCCTTCTTTCTATTTTGATTGGCTTTATTGTCGGTGGGCTAATTTTAAAAATGGTGAAGATAGCTCCTTTTGAAGCTTATTCTGTGATGTGGAGTGGGATCTTCGGGAAAGCGACTTACGTCGGCTATGCCATCGTAAAGTCTACGCCACTTATCCTTACTGGTCTTTCTGTAGCCTTTGCCTTCCGTACCGGACTGTTTAATATTGGAGCAGAAGGACAATTTATCATTGGAACGATGGTTGCTGCTTGGGCCGGTTTTAGTTTTCATTTCTCACCTTGGATACAAATTCCACTTATCCTCGCGCTCGCAATTTTCGCCTCCGGATTCTGGGGAGCTATGGCCGGTTTTTTTAAGGCCCGCTTTGGAGTCCATGAAGTTATCTCAACGATTATGCTAAACTGGATTGCTTTTTATCTTCACAATTTTCTTGTCATGTCTGAGGGGATACATAAGCCAGACACAGAAACGACATTTTCGATTCAGAGTTCTGGCTCTTTGACAATTTTAGAAGAATGGAAGTATTCAGATATGGGGACCGCTTTCTTTGAAGCCCATCCTTGGCTTGGAGATTTCTTTAGAGCGCCTATCAATGCGGCTGTTTTTTTGGCCATCTTATCAGCGATCATTATTGCTTTTATCTTGCGCAAAACAACTCTTGGTTTAGAACTAAGGGCCGTGGGATTTAATAAAGATGCTGCTCTTTATAATGGAATCAATGTTAAAAAAAATATGGTTGTTTCCATGGGAATTGCTGGTGCTTTAGCTGGACTTGCAGGGGCGACTCATGTGATGGGCGTCTCTCATAACATCGCCATACTCGCCGCAATGGAAGGATTTGGTTTTGATGGGATTGCCGTTTCTCTTATTGGCGCCAATTCTCCTTTAGGAGTTGTCTTGGCAGGATTTTTCTTCGGGGCTTTAAAATACAGTGGAGCAAAACTTCAATCTGTTCTCGAAGCACCTTCAGAAATAATTAGTATCATGATTGGTGTTATTATCTTCTTCGCAGCATTGCCAAAGTTATTTGAGATGTTACAAGAAGTGATGAAAAAAATTAGTGCATCTAAAAACGTAAAGAAGGAGGGGGACCATGCTTGATAGTCTCGCTTTTATCTTAGGAACAACTTTTATGTATTCAACTCCTCTTATCTATACTGCGATGGGGGGCCTCGTTTCTGAAAATTCAGGCGTTGTGAATATTGGTCTTGAAGGTATGATGACTCTTGGAACTTTTGTTGGAGCCGGAGTTGCGGTAGCTACAGGAAATCCCTGGTTCGGTTTTCTGGCTGCTGGCTTAGCTGGGATGGCCATTGCTTCTCTCCACGCCATTGCTAGTCTTTTCTTTCTTGCAGATCAGGTCATTTCAGGTATTGCTATAAATTTTTTAGGAGCAGGAATTTCTGTTTTTGCTTGTAAAATATTTTTTGATGGCACAACGATGACTCCGCCTATTCCGATGGAACAAAAAATGCCACGTCCTTTAAATGAAGTCTTTGCAAGCAATAGCTTTGGAGATTTGGTTTTTAATCAATACGCAACAGTGTATTTAGCTTTCATCTTAGTGTTGGTTCTTTGGTTTTTTCTTTATAAAACGCATTGGGGATTACGTGTTCGTTCTGTCGGTGAGCATCCCAAGGCGGCTTCTACACTTGGAATTCACGTGATTCCCGTTCGTTTTTCATGTGTTCTGACTTCTGGATTTTTTGCTGCTCTTGGCGGAGCTGCTTTGAGTATTGCAGTAGTTTCAAATTTCAGACCGACACTTATTTCAGGACAGGGCTTTATCGCTCTGGCCGCTGTGATCTTTGGTCAATGGAAGCCTTGGCGTACTCTTGGAGCTTGTTTACTTTTTGGTTTGGCCCAAGCTTTAGTCGTTTTTATCGGGGGACAGGAAGGAATTAAAATTTCTTCACAACTTCTCTCTATGCTTCCTTACGTCCTGACTCTGCTTATCTTGGTTGGAGTGGTTGGCAAAACTCGTTCACCCGCAGCCAATGGAGTTCCTTATGAAAAGTAGGTGGTTTTAATCCACGGCCAGTTATACATGACATGAAGAAGTCCAAAAAATAAAATGAGCCAGTCGCCGGCGGCATGAAAGGTGAAGATGAAGTTAGGAAGGGTGCTTCCTAAAAAGTCCATCAGAATGCCGCTTAGTACTTGGAGGGCAATTACGAAACCCAAGCAGGGGTTGATTATTTTTAATGCTTTTTCTTTTTCCATGTAAACTCCTTGCGCTTTCTATTTTCTCCTCATGACCTGAAGAGTTCAAGCATCTATAGAAGCTTTATCAAAAATAGCGTCATGCTATGATTTACACTTGATCGTTTTGATTTTCTTTTAGTCTGAGTTTTATTGTGAAAGTTGATCCTCTGTTTGTTCCTTCACTTTGGACGAGAAGCTCTCCGCCCATCTCTTTGATTGCATTCGCACAAAAATGGAGACCAAATCCGTGCCCATTCTTTTTGGTTGTAAAGCCATGAACGAAAATTTGCTCAATAACTTTTTTATCAATTCCACAGCCATTGTCACGAACACAAATGTAAACATATTCCTGAGAACTCGTTGTGGAGATGATGATTCGCTTGTCATCTGTTGGTATGTTTTCCATTGATTCGACAGCGTTTTTAATGATGTTAATTAGTATGTGATAGAATTTTGTCTTTTGAAGAGGGATATGTGGAGTATTTTCTTCAAAAGTAATTTCATATTTGGTTTGATGTCTTTTAAGGAAGTTTTCCTGTATTGATAACACTTCAAGGATAGCTTCCTTGAGGTTTGATTGTTCAAAAAAGGAAATCCCTTTGGCGTATTCTTGTTGCTGATAAATGATGCCTTTGATGAGATTTAGTTTTTTGAAAAGTTCTGTGATTTCGGCAGCAAGGTGGTCATGTTCTGCCTTAAGCTGCTCTGAAATGCCAATAATGTAACTCCCTATTAAACCGGCACGAGGGTCAGTTTTGAAAAACAATTCAAGATTCTTTTCGTGTTCTTTTAAAACACCATGAACTTGAAGAAGTTTTTCAATTTTTGATTCGGATAGTTTTGCCCTGATTGTTCCAACAGAAATGTTGACACTGTTAGTGACGTTTCCGATATTGTGAAGTATTTGAGTGGATATTTCGGCCATCCCAGCTGCGTGCGCATTTTTAATGGCAAGATCTTGCGATAGTCGAAGCTCCTCAGTTCTTTCTTCTACCTTTTTTTCAAGGAGAGCATTCATTTCTTTTAAGTCATTTTGAATTTGCTCTTTGATTTTCATCGTCTGAGCTAATTCTTCCGTCATTTGATTAAAAGTCCTAGCGAGATCAGATATTTCATCATTTCCACTTACGGGGATGCGGATGTTAAAATCTCCTCGGCCAAAACGCCTCACTCCTTCGGTTAACTGCGAAATAGGGGATGTGATTCTTTTGATGATGTAGTAACTAAGAATTGACAGAATAAATTGAACTGCAATACCAATGATAAGGAGATAGAAAATAATGATTTCATTGAGACGCAAAACTCTTTCGTCGGTATAGCCAATTTCAACAAACCCGATGATTTCATCTTTTCTTGTTATGTTTGCTTTTATGATGTGAGGGGCTTCGCTTGGTTCTTTTTTGATGAAGGGACTTCCGTCTTCTACGTAGAAATTAATAAAAACAAAGTCTTTGTCTTCTTTAATCTTGTCACGAATTGAAATGAGTGGGATGTCGTCCACACTCCAAAAATACTGTGGAGTGGATATCTGAAGTGTCGCAATAGTGGAGTCAATTTTTTGTTTCAGAGAGAGTTTTGTTGTCTTGGAAAGCTGTATGGCCATCAAGCTGATGGCAATAATGAGGAATAGAGCGATTCCAAAGTTTGTTAAAATTAATAATTTATTTGCGACGGTGCGCTGTTTGAAAAAATGTAACATAGAGTGAGGTATTGTCTCTCTAGAGAGAAAAGAGTTCAAGTTGTTCGACTTCTTCCGGAGCAAAACGCACACCTATTCCTATAAGTCGAATGGGGCGTCTTTTCCTTTCCCAAGCTTCGCAGAGAAGATCCTCGTAAGCTTTTTTGGCCTTAAAAAGGTCGAGAACAGTATCTAATAACATCTGACTGTTTTGTTTCTTTTCAAGAGTTGTCTGAGTGAAGTCCTCAAACTTGATTTTTACAAAAATTTTATTGGGGCGCTGGTTGTTTTCTTCCATTTCTGCTTTTAATTGCATTTGAAAATCTAAAAGCAAGGGTGGAAGTTTGAAAAGAAACTCTTGAGGAGATCTCAGATCTCTAGGAAAGGTTGTTTCGGTGCTTAGACTTTTCCTTTTCCATTCAACAATAACCTCACGATCATCTCTGCCATGGGCAAGTTCATAGAGGTCTAAAGCAGAATTTCCAAAGTGTTTTTGAAGAAAATCGAGACCATATCTTTGAATATCACCACAGGTCTTAATTCCCATTCTATTTAGGGCTTCAGTACTCTTTTTACCTACTCCAGGAATTTTTTGAACTTCAAGAGTTGGCATAAAAGAAGAAACTTGTTCTGGAGTAATAACAAATAGGCCATCAGGTTTTTTATAATCACTGGCCACCTTTGCTAGAAACTTATTAGGGGCCACCCCGGCAGAAGCTATTAATCCTGTTTCTTTTTTTATCCGTTCTTTAATTTCTTTGGCCATCAAAGTGGCGCTACCACCACAATGAGAAGAGTCAGTAACATCTAAAAAGGCTTCATCGAGGGATAGGGGTTCTATCCACGAGGTATATCGTAGGAATACTTGATGGATGATTTCAGAGGCTTCTTGGTATTTTTCAAAATGGTGAGGGACAAGAGTTAAGTGAGGGCATAATCTTAAAGCTTGTGAAGTGGGCATGGCGGAATGGAGACCGAATTTTCTTGCTTCGTAGTTGCAGGTGCTAAGAACTCCTCGCTGCTCTGGAGGGCCTCCTACAGCAATAGGGATATTTCTCAAAGAGGGATTGTCACGCATTTCCACTGCGGCATAGAAACAGTCCATATCCACGTGGATAATTTTGCGTTCTTTTTTCATAGGATTAATCGTAGCGGCGAATTAAGCCCACAACGATACCAGCAACATTAAAATTACCATCTTCAACGATAATGGGGACCATTTCGCTGTTAGCTGGATGAAGTTCAATACGGTTTTGTTTTTTGTAAAATCGTTTTACCGTAGCTTCCCCCTCAATTAAAGCAACAACAGTTTGACCTTGTTCTGCTTTGGGCTGAACTTTGCAAACAATAATGTCGTTGTTGAGGATGCCATCCTCAATCATGGAATTTCCTCGAACTCTAAGAGCGAAGTGTTGTCCACTAGAACGGAGCATTTCTAAAGGGACTTTGATCGTCTCATCAGGGTGGGCGAGGGCCTCGATGGGGATACCAGCGGCCACTTTCCCCAAGAGCGGTATCTCGGCCGCGTCCTGGGGATTTGAGCTTGTGTGGCCTACAGTTTCGTCTACGAGTTTGAGTCCTCTGCGGGCATTCCAATCGCATTCAACCAGCCCCGCATCCACGAGGTATTTGATGTAGCGTTGTACTGAACCGAAAGACTTTAGTTCGAAATGCTCTTTAATCTCTTTTTGAGTCGGAGCATAGCCGTGTGTGTCGGCGTAGGAGCGGATAAAATCGTAAACTTCTTTTTGTTTGTCTGTGAGTGCCATATAAAAACAGTATAGCGTAAGTTTTGCGTAAGTCAAAATATTTTTTAATTCCCTCTGAATCTTCCGAAAAGTTGAAGTCTATAGACTTTGGAGGTCTTTATGATTAAAGCTGCTCTGCTCGGGGTAACTCTTTTTTCTACTCTTTCAGCTTTTGGAGCTGAGTTTCAAGGGTATCAGATTTTGGATTCAGCTTCTGAATCAAAATCTCTTCCTACAATACTAGTTCCACCTTACAAGCTCTACCCAACTCAAATTACTCTTGGGCAAGCCGCTGTGAGAGATATGATTATTAATCGCTTGGGATCAAACTTATTTAAGGGTCTTAACTTAAAATGGGATGAGAAAAAAGATTATGAAGCAAATGTTCGTTCATTAAGTAAGGATGATTTACAAAAGTATTTAGCCGAATTGCAAAAGAAAATTAATAAAACTCCCTTTGATGGTGCTTTTACCCCCACAGGTATTTTCCATTTTGATGGTCATCATAGAAGTCGTGCTCTTTATGAGATTAATCAAATTCTTGCAAAGATAACAACGGATCCCAAGGTTAGAGTTTTTGTTCCTATTAAACTTAGAATTAATTATGCCAATTCTGGAATTACAGAGAAAGACATTGCTCGTGATATTTTCATTACTCGTGCTCAAGGCTATGTTCCAGACTCATTAGTTGGGATAAAACCAGGCATGGATCCGGTTGATATTGCTGTTTTAAAATTAAATTATTTGCAAAAAAAAGTTCCCCATCTTGGGGCCCTCACTGATAATCCTTATCGTAGTTTGATAGGCGCTGCTCTCGATGTTGCTGATATAAATAGCTCTACTTTTGTCACTTATTTTGAATTTCACCTTCAAGATTTGTTAAAGGAAAAGATTGATAAAGTTGTCGGCGCGAAGGGGGTGTACCCTGGTATGCCCATTAATGATGAACTTGTAGGAAAAGTCCGAAGTTTAATTTTTTCTGATAAAGATTTGCTAGGAAAAATTGCTTATTGGGCAAGGTTAGGAAACCTCTCCAAAGAACAAGCTTATCAGCGTTGTCTGATGTTAGAGAAAAAGGATGATAAAACTCAGACGGCCCAAGACAATAGTGATGAAAAGGTATGTAAGGGCAATAGGGAGCAGCTTTTAAAAGCATTTCTAAAATAAAAAAAAGGGGACCATTGGTCCCCTTAGTTTTTTTGCATATCTTTTTTTTAGGCTTAGAACCAGAAAGAAAGTTTAACGCCAGCTTGTCCTGCCTGAGTGGTTGTTTCAGAGACGGATGTTGCGTAAGTCTTTTTTCTCCATTGCTTCTCACCAACGACACCAACAGAGACGTGAGCCATTTTGGCAACTTTAATTTTAAGAGCAAGGTCGAGCTTCGCTGTTTTTGTTCTGTCATTGATAAGATTGCTGGTGTTGAACTTATAGGTTGCATTTCCTGGCCATTGAGTATCATCAATGATGGCGTATTCAGAGTTCACGACATAATTGAAAAGGTCAGTACCGTAGAACTCAGCTCCAAGTTGGTAGGTATTGTCCCATTTTTTGAAGGTAGAGTATTTCGCATAATGAGTCGTTGAACCACGGCCGTACATCGTTTCAAACCAAACTTCAACTTTGTCTGTCTCATACCCGAAACCAGTGTCTACGGCCCAGTTTACGTCAGGGTTGAGGTCATGGTCGTACATGATACCGCCGAGAGAGAATTCCCAGCCTTTAATAGGGTAGAATTCAAATTTATTCGCCAAGCCCCATTCGTCAGTTGTGCGGAAGGTTTTAGCATTAGTTGTTTCAAGCTCAGCATAACCAGTTTTTGGAGTTGTATAGAACTCACCTTGGCTATTGCGTTTGAATTGTTGGCTGTCACCCCAAAAGGTGAAAGAGTTATTGAATTTTAAGTCTTGGTTTCTATAGTTCATAGAAAGAATGATCTTTTCATCAACATCTACCCAGTAAGGATAAACACCAATAATAGTTCCACCATCGATGTAACTATTTTCCATCGCACCCCAGTGTAGTTTGTGGAAAGGAACGACACCTTTACCAGCAGTGGCCTTGAAAGAGCTGTTGAATTTGTAAGTTGCTGTAGCTTCTTCAAAGATATTATAAGCTTCACCGATGGAGCTATCATCAAGGTCTAACTTAAACTTAGCAGACATATTTTCATGGTTGGCATAAATCTTAAGATCGAGAACGCCAATGCCTGATTCAATCGCTGTACGCTTATGTTGGATTTGCTCAATTGTGGCGAGGTCAAGGGCAATAAAACCTTTAACATCGGTATCGAGAGCAAAACTCTTTGTAGACATAATGAGAACGACAAGAAATGCGATAACACTTAAGATGTACTTCACTGAAAGTCTCCTTGTTTAGTGCCCAAAAGCTAACATTAGCACTCAATTATTGGAATACCCTGTAGGACCAAAGAGTAAAAAAAGTTACGGCAGACTTGGAATAGGCTTCCAAATGCAGTAATTATTTCTCCATGCTTTGGATCATGTTTAAATTTTTTCTCATTTATCTTGTCGTTATGTTTTTTATCGGCATGTTTCGTACATGGAAAGCTGTCAGGCGTGTAAAGCAGAATTTGCGCGATGCCCAAAGCCGTACTCAGCAGAGACAACAAAGGACCCAGGAGGGAGTTGTGGAGGCCGAGTACAAAGTTTTGGACGACAATAAGTAACATTGCTTTGCATTCTCTTTAGCGTTAGAATGTTTTTTATGAGAAAAACACTTCTTCTTTGTTTCATCTTATCTTTTCCTTTTTCCATTCTTGCACAGGATTATAGTCAATGTGGGCCCAAGCCTGGTGTGCTCGAACGTCTGTTTACTGATGTTGAAAAAGTAAGAGCAAAGTGTATTGATGATATTTACAACAAACATCGAGATCAAGTCCTTAGAGAGGCAAACACTGTCTCTGATTTGATTAAACAGGTTCAAACTGAATTAGGGAAAGTGGCCAATAATTACGATCCATATATGGGAGTTGTTAATTGTAAGGCTGAACAAAGAGCGCGTTGTGAGGAGTTGGTTACGACTTTAAGGGCTTTAGTTGATCGTCTGAATAAATTGATGGGCTGGGACAAGGTGATGTCTGCTCCCAAAACGAGTGCTGTGAAAACTGTTGATTTGAAAGCTCCTTGTCCTTCAAAAGAAGAGCTCGATAAAATGAAGGGCGTTCGCTATTTTCATAAACGACTTTATCAAACTTGGGAACGGTGCGTGCAGCTCAATCCTGAAAGTTATTTTGAACAATAAAAAAAGCCCGCTTTGAAAGCGGGCTTTTTTTTGCATTTCGGACTTCTTCTTCATTTAATCATTAGTTCCCACCGCAAGGGATACTGAGAGAAGAAGAAGTGCGAAGTCATTCTTTGTTTGTTGTTCGGGTGATTCTGTGGAAGAGATATGATCGTTGGACCATGAAGCGAGAGCGAAAAGGAAACCACAAACGATGAGTGAACTCTTCCAAGACATAAACCTCCCTTTTGTCTTTTGTTTATCTTGAATTGATATCTCCAAAAACCATGCCAATGTTTTGGTGTCAAAGAGGGGATTTTTGATAAAAAAAAGGCGGGAACTTGTCCCGCCAGAGTCAAAGGGTTACCAGGCCCTCTCTAGAATTTTGGTCAACTTGGCCTTATCGATATCGCTACGTTCGCCAAGGGGGAGCGCTTCTTGTGAAACAAGATCTTCAACAAGTAGAGGAATGAGTTCTTCTTTTTTCATTCCTGAGCTACGAAGTTCCGTTGAAACGCCGAGCGAATGGAAAAAATCTTTGGTCTTTTCAATGGCAAGTTTTGGATCAGATTTCCCCCAAATCCTTTCGGCCATTTGAGCAAGTTTCGCTTTTTTGCCTTCAAAGTTTTCTTCCCAAAGTGCTGGAAGGATAATGGCCAAGGTTCTAGCGTGAGCCAGGCCAGTACGTACAGTGATTTGATGACCGATACCGTGTGTTGTCCAATCTTGAGGGACACCGACCCCAATGAGTCCATTTAAGGCCATGGTGGCGGCCCACATGTAGTTGGCCCTAGAGTCGTAGTCTTGAAGGTTATGGTAGCTTTTGGGACCTTCTTCAATCAATGTTTTTACGACCGCTTCGGACATACGGTCTTGAAGCGGGGAGTTGGTTGGGAAAGTGAGGTATTGCTCCATGACGTGAATGAAGGCGTCTACGATGCCGTTGGCCACTTGCTCTGGAGGAAGACTAAAAGTGGCTTCTGGATCGAGAATCGAAAATTTTGGGAAGCATTTTGCGTTAGCAAAACCTAGTTTTTCGTTAGTTTCTTTTCGTGAAATAACTGAGAAACAGTTCATTTCGCTCCCCGTCGCTGGGAGCGTAAGGACGGCCCCGAGTGGAACTGTTGTTTCAGAAGGTAGGTTTTCACTGACGAGGCGCCATTCGTCACCTTGAAAGGGGATAGCAGCAGCAATAAATTTACTTCCATCAAGCACCGAACCACCACCGACCGCGAGGATAAAGTCTATTTTCTTTTCTCGTCCAAGCTGTACCGCTTTCATGAGAGTAGAAAACTGGGGATTTGGTTCAATACCTCCGAATTCACAAATCTCACAATCGGGTAGGTTTTGTATGGTTTGTTCGTAGACTCCATTTTTTTTGATACTTCCACCACCGTAGGTGAGAAGGACCTTACTTTTTAGAGGAATATTTTTTTTGAGGGCTTTGATTTGCCCCTTACCAAAAATGATTCTTACTGGATTATAAAACTGGAAATTTTCCATAGCTGAACTCCTTTTTATGTCGAAATTAGACATCGAAACTAAGTGAAAAAGAAGGAGAAAATATTTCTCAAAGCGTAATTAGTTTTGTAAGATTTGTTGAGAGAAAATAGAGCATAAAGGTTGGTTGTGTTTTTTAAAAACTTATTTCTTGTTTATCCAGATGCGATGGATAATTTCCATTTGTGGGGAGCTATTGGCTTTTTTGCAGTTTTTTTAGCATATGTTCTCGTAAAAAAAGTTGCCTCTTCTGAATGTTATGCCTCCTGTTTACGCCGTCTTCATTTTAAATTTTTTATTCCTTATCTTTTGACTTCATTTGTCTGTTCTCTGCTCGATGGAAAAGTAAACAACTATCCTTTGGGGAGTTTTATTGGTGGCGCCTTTATTTATTTTAGTCTTCTTTACGTTTATCTTTTTTCTGCTGTGGCTTTGGCCAAGAAAAGTATTTCTGTCAATTTGATGGGGCAGATCAATGAATTTACTCCTGACGGAGAATGCACTCAGGAAAAACTTATCCGCCAATACCTTCTCGAAAAAAAAGGCCTTGAGTATATGCGTGAAAACGGTTTAGACCAGTTGGTAAAACAGGGCTGGGCTAAGGACAAGGGGCATACTTATCAAATTTCTGATCATGGTCGTCGCGTGAACGATTTTACTAATACACTATTAAAAATCTTTAACTTGGCGAGGTATTGATATGTGGTCTTCGCTGGTTATTGCCTTTGAGTTTTTTGTCGTGGCCATTCCTTTGCACATTCTTATATGTCGACTGACATCTGCCTATAAATTTATGTCTAAAAGTGTTCTCTTGGGACTTTTTGTTCTTTTGTTTTTGTGCGGATATCAACATCAAAGCAGTTCTGTTGATTTTGTTTCCGTTTATGTGTTTGTGACTTTGTGGTTTGCCTATCTCACTTTCATTTTGGCTTTGGTAAAATCAACAACTCTTAAAATGCTTGATGCCTTGGCTAAGGATGCCAATGGTGAACTTCACCTTAATGAGTTTACGCGTTTTTTTCATCAGGATGAAGGACTTAAGAATCGTCTCATCACGATGAAAATGAACGGTTTTATTTCTATTCAACATGAAAAACTTTATCTCACTCAAAGGGCCCAAAAAACCCTTTCTTTTGTTGATTTTATTCGACGTCTCTTTGCTTTGGTTGAAAAGCAAACTTAAAACCTGTAAGATGACGATCTGTGCTCGGATGGTGGAATTGGTAGACACGTACGTTTCAGACGCGTATGCCGCAAGGCGTGGAGGTTCAAGTCCTCTTTCGAGCACCAAAAATCTCTCACCAAAGAATTTCCATGAATCAAAGTGACGCCCTTCTTTCCCTTCTTAAAGATATCATCCCTAATGAAAAAAAACGTCTTCTTGAAATTGGAGCCGGTAAAGGTGAGTTGGCCAGTTTTCTTTCTTTGAATTTTCCTAAACTACAATGGGTCGTTTCAGAAAAAGCCTCAGCGCTTCTTCCTTTAAAGAAGCTTCATTCTCAGGCCATATCTTTCGAAGTTGGAAAAGACGCTTTCCCTAAAACGCCTTTTGATTATGTTTTGATGGCCGATTTTCTCCCTGAAATTACATGGAAGGAGGCTAAAGGACTTATCAAAGATTTTGGTCATCGACTGAGAGAAGGTTCTCAGGTGTTTATTATCGGAAATTTTCGATATGAGGGAAAGTTTCTAAGTCCAGCTGACGAGGTATTGGATCAGCAATTTAAAATAAAAAATCCGAAACTTGGCTTGAGAGCATTTGAAGACATTTCTGAATGTATGAAAAAAAATGGCCTTGAGCTTTATAAAGATTTCGAGTTAGGGGAAGGCAAGCACCTTCTCGTTTATACTCGTATTGATAGAATTCAGTATGACGGGTAAAGATAAAAATCCTCTCCATCCTCGCAATCGGCATCAGGGCCGCTATGATCTTGAAGCTCTCGCTAAAGCTAATCCTGAGCTCAAGAAGTTTATCAAGCCTAATCCCTATGACCCGAGTCTAGGGGAGACGATCGATTTCTCTCAGCCAGAAGCTGTCAAAAATCTCAATAAAGCTTTGCTAAAGCTTTATTACGGGATTTCTTATTGGGACATCCCTTCAGGGGCCCTTTGTCCACCTATCCCTGGCCGAGCAGATTATATTCATTACGCTGCCGATCTTTTAAAAAAACTTCAGCAAGTTCAGAATGACAAGATTGTTGTCTTAGATATTGGGACTGGTGCTAATCTCGTTTATCCCTTAATTGGACAGAGTGAGTACTCGTGGTCTTTTGTGGCCAGTGATGTGGACGAAAAAAGTCTCAAGAATGCTCAGCAGATTATTGAACGTAATGCTGGTCTTGGTGAACGCATTAGCTTAAGAAAACAAGTTCACAAAAAAAATATCTTTAAGGGGGTTCTCCTTCCTGAAGATCGCTTTGCTCTTACGATGTGTAATCCTCCCTTTCATTCCTCAGCAGAGGAAGCCAGTTCTGGGAGTCTCAGAAAGTGGAAAAACTTAGGAAAAGGAAAAAGCGCCAAACCTGTTTTGAATTTTGGTGGCGGCAGTCATGAGCTTTGGTGTGAGGGGGGCGAAAAAAGCTTTGTGAGTACTATGATTGAAGAGAGTCTTCTTTTTAAAACTCAGGCCCTTTGGTTTACGACTCTTGTTTCTAAGGGAGAAAACCTTCATCATTTTAAAAATCTCTTAAAAAAGGTGAAGGCTTCACAAGTTGAAATTATTGAAATGGGGCAAGGACAGAAGGTGAGCCGTATCCTTGCCTGGCGTTTTTAGTTTTTAATAACTTTAATAAAATAAGCTTCACAATAACCAATTTGGGCTACGCAATTTTCGTCTTTTTTTAGTACGGCACGATTGGCATTCAAGGCTTGAGCATCCTCTTTGAGGACATTATAGACTTGGGCGAATGAGTCATATTCAATCGGAAGTTCATTCAAATCTGGAATGTATTCATAGAGGTTGACCTGCTTAATGATTTCAAATTTATCAAGTAGGTTTTCCTGTGTTGATAAGAAAAAACTAGTCTCATAACTTGATTCTTGAGAAGGGGGTGGATTGAAAACCGACTTTTCAACTTCTGTATTTACCTTGCAAGATACAGAGCCCAAAAAAATCAGTGTTAGAAGCGCTATTTTATTAATGTGACTCATTTCATAGTCTCCGCTAAGGATTTATCTTCTTCTATCGTGCATTCAGTAATCCATTCATGAGTTTTACCAGAAATCATGGTTTCTGCAAGAGCAAAACTATCTCCTGGAGCACACATGAAGCCATGACCTGCCTGAGCAACGTTAAGCCAGAAGCCTTTGACTGGAGTTTTTCCAACAATAGGAATTCCGGATTGGCGGCAGACATAGTGTTCTGCATAGTTTCTGATAATACCTACGTCGGCCATTCCTGGTTGGCAAAGGAGCATGGCTTTTGCCATACGAGAAAGGAAATAGATATACGAGTGGGTGTTAAACCCTTTGATCGGCTTGGAAGAGCTATAACAGGCCACCATTTCACCCTCTTTTACTCCAGCTTCCATCCGTTTTTGTTGCCAGTAACCAGAAAGCTCAGGATGGTAAGAAACGATAAGAGGGTCTAACCATAGAGGCATTTTCTCAGTGATAAAGGCGCCGTGGCGTTCAATCCATAGTTGATCTGAAAGATCGACTCCTGCCATTTTTGCCACACGAACAGAGCCGGTTCCTGCTGCATTGACGACATTTTCAGTTTTGATTTCAATATAGCGCTTGCCCATTTTGTCGAAGGCCACGACTGATTCGATTGCATCGTTTGCATTTTTATTGATGCGAACAACTTCGTGGTTGGTAAGAAAAGTAACTCCACGTTTTTTTGCATCTTCAGCGAACATAAAAATCGCTCGGAAAGGATTAGCTCCACCGGCCTCAGGAAAATGAATAAGGGATTCTATTTTTTGATCATCTACTCCAGGGACATATTTGTCGAAAAGGTTTTTGTCGGTAATATAGGTGAACGGAACCTGACTTTTTTCCCAAGTTTGAAAACTGTCTTTGAAGAGTCTGTCTTGCTTTTCATCGAAGGCGAGGTAAACGTATCCTCCTTCATGCCAACCCACATCTTGACCGATGAGTTCTTTGGCTTCTTTGAACATTTGAAGACCCTTCTTGGCACGGGCCACTTTGTTGGAGGTATTAAAGCCGGTGCGTATACCGCCTAGGCAGGCTCCTGTTTGCCCAGAGGTCAAGAATTTAGATTCAAGTACTACTATATCGCTAGCACCAAGTTTTGAAAGCCACCAAGCTGTAAAAACGCCAGCCGCTCCACCGCCAATGATCACATATTTCTTTTTGAGCTTGTCAGTTGTTTCAGGATTTTCCTCTACATAGGTGTTCACAATCTCTTGAGGAACAGTGCGCACGTGTTCGATACTTTCAAAGAGCTGAACTTCTTCTTTGGTGAATTTTAGTTTTGCAGCTTCTCCAAGAGTGATTCGCTTTATTGGAGGGCGGAACATAGAGCGACGATTTTTCTTTGTTTCAAGAATTTGCACTGGAGTGAGTCTTGCTTCTTTCTTGATGAGATTTTCAACAATTCCAGAGCATGATTGACCACGACATTGACCCATGCCAACACGCTTTAAACGCTTGATGTCGTTAGCCGAGGTGTAACCTTGTTTAATGAGGGCATTGATGTCATCAAAAGTCACTTCTTCGCAGCGACAGATGTAAGTTTTGTTCCCTTTATGGCAATCTTCTTTTTGAGGAGAGTAAACATGAGCGAGGACATCGAGAGTGAAAGAATCAAAGGCAAATTTCTTTTCAACTGAGAAGGTGACAGTGCCGCAACCTGTTTTGTCTTTGGCTTTTTTCACGGAAAGGATTTTTCCCTTGGTGATGACTGAGCCAGCTTGGTTTTTGATTTCTTTTTCTTCTCCCACTTCTGGGTAAGGATGAAATTCATAAGGGATAGTGATGGCCGAGAGTTTTTCATCATAGTTGTATTGGATAAGGCGTATGGCCCTTCCAGGACAAGCAGGAAGGCAAGCGGCACAACCTTTACAGAGATCCAGTTCTACACTTGGCTGCTGAGTGAGTTGGTTTCCAATCTTAATCGCTCCGAAGTGACAAGAGGCTTCACAAGGGTTGCAAGGGATGTCTTGCTTACAATCAATAATGATTCTCTTTTCATTTCCTTTAAAAGATTCAGGAGTGAGTTTTTGAGAGAACTCTTTAGGGATAAACGAAGCTTTCTCAGGAGTCTTGGTCACTTTGCTTTTTCCACTGCCTAGTTTTTGTCCTAAAGTTCCGGTTTGAATATTGTCTAAGAGCTTAAAGGCTTCATCCATTTTGTGATTAAATTCAGGGTGAGGTTTTCCTAGATCTAAAGCGGCTTTAAGACCGGCGATACGTCCTTCCAGACGAGCGATTGAAGCTTCACCGATGACGGCGCAGTCTCCGGCAATAAAAATATCGCGGTTCGTGCTTTGACGGAATTTATCAAAAAGAGGAACTTCACCAAGTTCCGGAATGAGGTCGAACTCAAGGCCGGCTTGCCAGAGAAGTTCGTTTAAAGGGGAAAGACCTACGGCCAAGCAAATGGTGTCAACGTCGTAGTATTTTTCGCTTCCTTCAACCTCTTTCCAATTTGAGTCGAGGGCCACAATTGTGGCACCGGTCACGGCGTCTTTTCCGTGAGCACGCTTAATGGTGTGTGACGTAAAAGTTGGAATACCTAGGGCCTGAAGTTTTTTGATATGGACGTTATAGGCCCCCATTTTAGGAGAGGCTTCCACTAAGGCAGCAACTTCAACACCGGCCTGAATCATTTGGTAGGCGAGAATCACTCCAATATTTCCTCCGCCAACGATGAGGGCACGTTTCCCTGGTTTCACTCCATAGATATTCATGAAGCTTTGCGCCCCACCAGCTCCCATCACGCCGGGAAGACTGTTTCCTTCAAAGGGGAGATATTTTTCACTGGCCCCGGTGGCCACGATAATTTTCTTGGCCACAATGAAGTTGAGTTTGTCTTCATCTCTAAAGCCCAGCATATTTCCAGGATAGAGACCTACAACAGTGCTTCCCAAGCGGACGTCGATATTGAGATTTTCAATTTCTTTTTTCATTTGACGAGAAATCTCATAGCCGCGCATTGAGGCGCCCAGCTCTTGATTCCCGAAAAAGGTATGGGTTTGCAAAGTAAGTTGCCCACCTAAGAAGTTTTTATCATCAAAGAGGACTACACTTCCTACTCCGGCCTGAGCTGCCATAATCGCCGCTTCCATACCAGCGGGACCTGCTCCGATGATGGCCAGATCACAAGTTGGATGATTTTGAGAAAGTCCTGAAGGGGAGACATCAATGCGCTTAGAGGGGAGACGTTTGAAAACTTCGGTATCTCTTTCATCGCCCATCATACGAACTTGCATTCCTTCTTCTAAAGGTGTGACACAAGTCATGACGTTAGGCTTATTGTTCACATTCATGGCGCAAGAGCAGCAGCGGCCTTGCATACAGAAAGGGCCGTAAGGGGTGTGGTTCTTGGCGCCTTCTTTCAGCTTGATCACACCATTTTTTCTTAAGGAAACGATGATAGGATCGCCCTCTGTGCCAATGAGTTCCTTATCATTAAAGAAGAACTTCACTTCTCTTTTTTTGGGAAAATCGAGAACGGGATGATCTTTGATCTCATAGCTCATAGGCCTGCTCCTAAAAAAATAAATTTGGATTATAAAATTATAGGCTTCTTTGTTTGAAGCTGTAAAACATCTTAGCCAAAAAAGTCTGATACTGGTGTAAAAAAACTTGTTTTTCCTCAAAAGGATGTGCTTAACTTTTATGAAGATGTTGAAAGGGAGAATACTTATGAAAAAGTACTTTTGTGTGTGCTTGTTTATGTCCTCTTAATTCAGTCTTCCTTGGCATCCGAACCGGTGGCCAAGTTACAGCACTCTTTGAAGTTCATTATTGATAAAACGCTCGCTTTAAAAAATAAAAAACTTAATCCTACAATTCCTCTTCCCAAGTTTTATTTCGCAAGCCAAACCCCCTTGGTCCAATTTCAAGATGCCATTGAGAAGCAGTGGGGCTTTAGACCTGATATTTTCACTAATGCTTATGCTGTGGTCAATAATGAAATCTACATTATGGACGATTTTGACTATTATGAAACTCAGAAACGTTGCATGGATGATTCTGTGGCCCATGAGCTTGTCCATTATATTCAAGCAAAGTATTTGGGGTGGGATCTAAATGATGAGAGTCTCGAATGGGATGCTATCGAAATTCAGACGCAATTTAGAGAGAAGTTTTGTAAAATCCCTTAAGCAAGACTTGATGGCTTTGTCTTCTTTGTGTATCTTTGTTCCTTATGTCTAGTATCGTTTTTCAAAATGAGCATTTCGTTGTCATTGATAAGCCCTCGGGTGTCCTCTCTGTTCCTTCGCGTTTAGGCGAAAAAGAAGAACGCGCCTGCGCAGGCATTCTTTTGCAAAAAGAACTTGGGCGCCAAATCTACCCCTGCCATCGTCTCGATTTTGAAGTCTCAGGTCTTCTCATGTTTGCGCTTGATAAAGAGGCCCATCGTGTGGCTTCACGCTGGTTTGAACAGGGAGAAATTCAAAAAAAATATGAAGCCTGGACGACTGGAACAGAACCAAGTTTTGTAAGTGAGATTTGGCAATCAAAACTTATGCGTGGAAAAAAACGCGCCTATGAAGCTCCACATGGGAAAGAATCTGTTACCAATGTTAAATACCTAGGAAAAAATCCTCAAGGTTATTTACGATTCGAGCTGGAGCCTGTGACTGGCCGTTCTCACCAGCTTCGTTTTGAACTCTATAAACATGAGTTCCCGATACTCGGAGATATTTTATATGGAAGTCCCGTAGAAGGGAAAGGAGGGATAGCTCTTAGGTCTTTTGAAATTGATTTTTCTGCTTGTCCAGAGCGCGAAAAATTTAAACTTCCTATGAAAATCTCAGTCGAGGGGATAACTCTCTTCAACTAAGTATTGAGGAGAAGGGCCACCTAACTTACTTGAAAAGAGCTCAAAGGAAGTCACTTCAAAGGTATTTTTCTTAAGATCCATTCCTTGGTCAAAAAAAGGCTGCAGATCTCCCAAAAAATAATCTTCAGTTCTACCTAAAGTAATATGGGCCTTGAATTTTTTCTTATCAGTTGGAACGCCCAGAATTCGTAGTTTTTTTTCAATTTCAATTTGTAACTGAATAAGGTCTTCATTTTCTTCGACTCCTATCCAAAGAGTAGTGGGGCCTTTCCCTCCAGAAAAGAAATCTAGGTTTGTTGTGGTTAGTTCGAAAGGGTGAAAATCGATGGAGCTGAGTATTTCCCTAATTTCGTTATAGAGGTTTCTTGGAACTTCACCAATAAAACGCAAGGTTAAATGCAAGTTCTCGCGTGGGACCCAGCGTATACCTTGAACTCCATAACAAAGAGTTGAAAGTTCTTTTTTTATTGGGGAAGGAAGATCGATAGCTATAAAAAGTCTAGGCAAATATACTCCCTTATATAGCTGAGTAAAGGACCAAAGTATTCAGTAAATTTTAATGAATTAAATGTAATAAGTCATTGGTTTAAGACATAATTTGACGGATTTCTCTTCGGCTTGTCACAAATAAGATTGTGGCAACGTATTTAAGGTCATGAGGACCAGATTGTGGATAAATTTGAGCTAATGACAGATGAAGAATTAATGTTTCATTACCAAGAAGGAAGTGAAACTTCTTTTGGCATTCTTTTTAAGCGCCACGCTCCTCGTTTGCTTTCCTATTATCAAAAACGTGTCGGAGAACCTCTTGCTTCCGACCTTTTTCAGGAGCTATTTCAAAAACTACATAAAGCGAGATTAAGCTATAAATCAAAATATCCTTTTTTACCTTGGTTTTTTCTTTTGGCACGTCAGGTATTGATTGATCACACAAGAAAAAAAGAAAGCCGCTTCGAAAAAATGATTCAAGAGGAATTTGATGATTCGATTATTGTTAAAAGTGATCACCGTGAAGAGCTTTTGCAAGAACTTGAATGGGCCCTAGGCTTTTTAGATGAGAAGCAAAGAGAGCTTATTTTGAATCGTTATTTAAAAGATTGGAGTTTTGCTGAGATTGCCCATGATTTAGAAACGTCTGAAGGGGCCGTCAGAAAAATGATTAGTCGGAGTTTGAAACATTTGCGCTTTGTTATGACTCAAAAAAAGGAGGAGTTGTGAAACCCTCTCTAGAAAAAAAGTTTTTAAAAGATTTTAATGAATTTTTAAAGGCTGAGAATGTAGAGATATTAGAAAAACTATCTCGCAGCGTTTTTCGAGAGTCTCAGAAATACCTGGCACCCAAAAGTACTTTGGTTTTTGTAAAAGTCCTTGGATTGCATTTAATTGCGGGCGTGTTTTCATTAATTATTTGTGATCAGTTTGGAATTCGTCCATTTGATATTGGTTTTTCCCTTTCTCAGTATTTTATGACTTGGGGACATAGTGTTTGTATGTTTCTTTGTGGGCTTGTTTTTCTTTTGGCAAGTATGCTTACAGCTTTGGTCGTTCTCAGACACGAAGAGTTGGTTGTTTTAAAGAAGAACTCATGGCTTTTTATTCTGAGTCTTGTTTTGTTTTCTTTGGGGTTCTTTTTTGTTTTTGGTGCAGAGCTTGTCTTGAGTTTCACTTTGCTTTGGATTGTGGGTGCCCTAGTAGGAGGTCTGATTCCTCTTCTCTTTGTGCGCCGTCATCTTTATGAGGTTATATGAATTATTTTGTTTTTGCTCTATTGTTTCCGCTGATGACTTACGCCACTGATTTAGATACGTTTTTACAAACGTCGTTAAAAAATCACCCAGCTTTAACACAGAGTCGTTTGGAACTTGAAGCTCAAGAGCAGAGTCTTTCTGGTGTTCTCACTTTGGAAGACCCTATGATTGGTTGGATGAAAGAAGGGGAGATGGAATCTTGGACTTTAAGTCAAAATTTGAAATTTCCTTATAAGTATAAAATCGCCAAAGATATTCAGCGTAGTAAAGTTTTAAATGGTAAGGTCTCATTAGATAAAACGTACTGGGAGTATCGCTCTAAAATTCTTTTGAACCTTTTTCGTTATAACTATGCCTTGCAAAATGTAAAGTTTGTGGAAGCTCAACGCAGTAATTTAAAAGAGGCCTTAAAACTGATGGCCTCACGACGGGCAAGTGGTGGAGTCAAGCAGCAAGAAGAGTTGCGTTCCTATTTAGAACAAACCAAATTAGAAACAGAATTGCTTGTTCAAAATCAAGCTCTAGATGAAGTACGGGCTGAGTTAGAGTCCCTTATAGGGGCTGAGTCCTTTCAAAGTATCCCACCACAGCTTGAAAGACCAAAAGTAAGTTTTACTTTAGACAAAGACTTTCAAAGACTAGCAGGATTGGAAGTTCGCCTTGCCCTTGCCAATCTTGAACAAGTTCAAAAGGAAAGAAGTCTTGCACGCTTCGACTATCTACCAGATTTTAAACTGAGTACAAAACAACCACTCAGAAATGAGGGTGAGAAAACTTACTCCTTAGAGATGACTCTTCCGCTTTGGGCTCTGGGAAAACAGCATGCCATAAGCTCCTCAACTGAATCTCGTCTTTATGCTGAAGAAAAAAATGTCGAAGTAAAAAAACGTGAGCAACAGGCACAAATTCAAAGTTTGACGAGCAAAATTGAAAATATGCAAAAACTTTTGGTCCTTTATGAAACATCTCTCCTCCCTCAAGCGAAAAGTAATCTTGATTCTGCTTTGTCTTCTTATAGAGTTGGAGGTGTTCGTTTTCTTGATTTAGTTGATGCGCAGAAAATTCTCTATTCTGAAAGAATGCTTTATTTAGAGAATACTCTGAAATTTATTGAAGCTGTTTTGGAGTTAGAATCTATACTCGGGAAAAATGTCAGTGATTTCCCAGTGGGGGCCTTATGAAATCTATGATTCAAATCGTTTTAATTCTCTTGACGTTCGCTGCTTTTAGTTCTTGTGCAAAACATGAAGATCATAAAAACGCTTCGAAAGATACTAACAAAACTGAAAAAAGTCTTTACACTTGTCCCATGCATCCTCAAATAAAAAAGGATGCTCCTGGAACTTGCCCCATTTGTATGATGAGTTTAGTTAAAATTGAAAATGAGGAAGACATTGACCATAAAGAAGTTCATTCGGATCATGCTGCCTTCGAACTAGCTCCGGAAAGACGGCAATTAATTGGAGTGAAAACTGCTATCGTTGAAAAAAAGCATCTAGTCCATACGATTACTGCCCCAGGGAAGGTTGCCTTTGATCCAGAGCTTTATGCTGCTCAAAGTGAGTATTTTGTTGCATTAAGGCAATATGAGGAACTTTCCTCTTCTCCTATTGCTGATGTGAAAAAATCAGCAAAACAAGTTCTTGATTCAGCGAAGTTACGTCTAAAAGTATTGGGACTTTCCGATGAACAATTAAAAAAACTTGATAAGCGTAAGGAGTTAGGTGCCCAAAGTTTACTTCCTCAAAAAGGCGAAAATCTTCTTATTTATGCCGATGTTTTCGAAATGGATATAAGAAAAGTTGTTCCTGGCTTAGAAGTTAAAGTCAGTGGAGAGTCCTTAGAGGGGAGTACGCTTAAGGGGAAAGTGGTAAGCGTTGATAGAATTATTAATCCTATTACTAGAACTGCTAAAGTGCGTATTGAAATTTCTAATGCTCAAACTCTTTTAAGGTCAGAGTCTTATGTCGATGTTGAAATTTTATCCCCTATGGGAGAAGAGGTTGCCGTTCCTCAACATGCAATTTTGGACACGGGAAAGGTTGCTTATGTTTACGTTATGAAAAATGGAGGAAAGTTTGAGCCTAGAAAAGTCCAAGTGAAGTTTTATGCAGATGATGAGGCGGCCATAGCTTCGGGAGTAGAAGCTGGAGAGCGGGTTGTCACTTCTTCCAATTTTCTTATTGATAGTGAGTCACGTTTGAAAGCTGTTTTGCAAGGTGGTAATGAGTCCTCGCCCAAGGTAGAAAGCAAGCCAGCTTGTCCCCCTGGTGAAGAGTGGCACGAGGCCATGAAGCATTGTATGAAAAAGGTAGAATAGTATGTTAGAGCGTATTATTGAATTCTCTGCTCGCAATCGATTTCTTATCTTTATGCTTACCGGCGTTCTGATGGTCGCCGGGTGGTATTCACTGAAAAATATTCCTGTGGATGCCATTCCTGATCTTTCTGAAACCCAAGTGATCATCTATACGAAGTGGGACAGAAGTCCAGATATCATCGAAGATCAAGTTACTTATCCCATTATCTCTTCCATGCTTGGGGCACCCAAAGTTAAAGATATTCGTGGTTTTTCTGATTTTGGTTATTCTTATGTTTACGTGATTTTTCAAGATGGAACAGATCCTTATTGGGCCCGCTCTCGGGTCTTAGAATATCTTTCCAAAATTACTCCCCAGCTTCCCGAAGGGGTAAGAACTGAACTTGGCCCTGATGCGACAGGCATTGGTTGGGTCTTTCAATATGCCTTAGTTGATAAGACAGGGCACAATAGCCTAGCCGATCTTCGCTCTTACCAAGATTGGTTCTTGCGCTATGTTTTGCAAACAGTCCCAGGGGTCAGTGAGGTTGCTGCTATTGGTGGATATCAAAAACAGTATCAAGTTAAAGTGAATCCCAATGCTCTCCTCGCGCACAATATAACAATGTCGCAAATTACGAAGGCCATCAAGGAAAGTAATAATGACGTGGGCGCGAGACTTCTAGAGGTTTCAGGGGCGGAGTATATGATTCGCGGTCGGGGATACATAAAAAGTATTAAAGACATCGAAAATATTGTACTTGGTAGTGAGAATGGAAATCCCATTACCATACGTCACATAGGTAAAGTTGTTCTAGGTCCTGAGATGAGAAGAGGGGTCGCCGATCTTGATGGCGAGGGAGATGCTGTCGGGGGAATCGTGGTCATGCGCTATGGGGAAAATGCCATGACAGTGATCGATGATGTTAAAAAGAAACTTGAAGAAATGAAGTCTTCTTTCCCACCTGGTGTCGAATTAGTTGTTACCTATGATCGATCCGATCTGATTTCTAAGGCCATTAATACTCTGAAGCATGAACTTGTTTTGGAAATGATTATTGTGAGCTTAGTGATTCTTATTTTTCTTTTACATATCCCTTCGGCCCTTATTCCCATCATCACTTTGCCCCTTTCTGTTCTTTTTAGTTTTATTCCGATGGCATTTATGGGCATAAGCTCCAATATTATGAGTCTCGGTGGTATTGCGATTGCTATTGGGGCCATGGTGGATGCTTCTATTGTGGTTGTAGAAAACTCGCATAAGCGTATGGAGGAATGGGAAAGGAAGGGCAAAAAAGACAATCTTTATGATGTCATTGTTCATTCTATAAAAGAAGTGGGCCCGGCTAGCTTTTATTCTCTTTTAGTTATCGCTGTTTCGTTTATTCCCATTTTTGCTTTAGAGGCTCAAGAGGGAAAGCTCTTCAAGCCTTTAGCCTATACAAAAAATCTTTCAATGATCGTTGCTGCTATTTTGGCGATTACTCTTGATCCTGCTTTAAGAGTTACTTTAAGTACTTTTCAACTTAAAACATTTAAGCCTTTATGGCTCTGTCGCGTACGTAACACAATCCTCGTAGGGAAAATGCAAAGTGAAGAAGAGCATCCCATTAGTAAGTTTTTCTTCAAAGTTTATGGACCTATTGTTGATTGGGTGATTGATCATAGGTTCAAAGTTGTTTTCGGCAGTTTAATTCTTTTTATTCTTACCATTCCTGTCTTTTTTAAGTTGGGATCGGAGTTTATGCCGCCTTTAAATGAAGGCTCAATACTTTACATGCCTACGACTATGCCTGGCATTTCTGTTACGGAAGCTAAAGATCTTCTTCAGCGCCAAGATGAAGTTCTAAAATCTTTCCCTGAAGTTGAAAGAGTTTTTGGCAAAGCAGGGCGAGCTGAGACATCAACTGATCCAGCTCCGTTTTCTATGGTCGAAACAACGATCCTTCTTAAGCCTCAGACTGAATGGAGAAAAAAAGATCGATTTTATTCTTTTCTTCCTGAATGGATGAAAGGACCTTTTAGACTTTTGGCTCCTGATTTTCTTTCTTGGGACGAGCTTGTCTCGGAGATGGATTCAAAGATGAAGTTTCCTGGGACCACAAATGCTTGGACTATGCCCATACGCAATAGAATAGACATGCTCTCGACGGGGATTAAGACCCCTGTAGGAATTAAGGTCATGGGAAGTGATCTTAAAAAAGTTGAGACTCTCGGAATTGAGTTAGAGAAAATTCTTCCACATGTAAAAGGTACTCGTTCTGTTTTTGCTGAACGCGTGGCCGGTGGGTACTTTCTTGATTTTAAATTTGATAGAGCTAAATTGGCCCGTTACGGCCTTAGCATGAGTGAAGCACAAGAAGTTTTAATGAGCTCTGTTGGTGGTGAGCCTATCACTAAAACGGTTGAAGGGCGTGAGCGTTATGGTATTTCTGTGCGTTATCTTTCAGATTATCGTTCAGACATTAATGCGCTTAAACGTGTGCTTCTTCCTCTCCCAACAGGAGGTCAGATTCCTATTGGGCAAGTGGCCAGTATTGAGATGGTCCAAGGGCCATCTATGATAAGAAATGAAAATGGCATGCTATCCAGTTTTGTCTATGTGGATATCGCCGACAGGGATATTGGTACCTATGTCGCTGAAGCCAAACGAGTCGTTGCTCAAGAGCTTAAGCTTCCACCTGATGTGACTCTTTCTTGGTCAGGGCAATATGAAAATATGATACGAGTGAAAGACAGACTCAAGATCATTATTCCATTAACTCTTTTCATCATCATTCTTTTGCTTTATGCCAATATGAAAAGTTGGACAAAGACGAGCATAGTAATGTTGGCGGTCCCTTTTAGTGCGATTGGTGCTATTTGGTTTCTCTACCTAATGGGTTACAACATGAGTATCGCAGTTTGGGTAGGTCTTATCGCTCTTCTCGGCGTTGATGCTGAAACTGGGATATTTATGCTTCTTTATTTAGATCTCTCTTACGATGAAGCAAAGCGTGAAGGACGTTTAAATAATTTCTCAGAACTTAAAGCTGCCATTCATCATGGGGCCGTTAAAAGGGTACGTCCTAAGGTTATGACTGTCGCAACATTAATTATGGCCTTAATTCCCATTATGCTTTCTTCAACAGCTAATACAGGGGCTGATGTGATGAAACGCATTGCTGCTCCTATGTTTGGTGGAATTACCACATCATTCATGCTAGAACTTTTAGTCTATCCCGCCCTCTATGCCATTTGGAAATGGCATTTTGAGATGAAAAAGAAGGAAGTATGAAAGTTTTAGCTTTAAATATCTCAGAAAAAAAAGGCACTATAAAAAAACCAGTTCCCAGCGTGGAAATTAATAGACAAGGGATTGTGGGAGACGCTCATGCAGGTGACCATCACCGCCAGATTTCTCTTCTTGCTCAAGAGTCTATTAAGCGTTTTGAGTTAGTCCTTGGCCGCCCCTTGGCCTTCGGAGAGTTTGCCGAAAATATCACAACTGAAGGTATCGACTTGGTGAAACTCCCTGTCGGAACTCGTCTTCAACTTGGTAACGTGGTGATGGAAGTCACTCAAATTGGAAAAGAGTGTCATGGTCATGGTTGCGCAATTTTCTCTCAAGTTGGAAAGTGTGTGATGCCCAAAGAGGGAATTTTTTGTCGCGTGATTGAAGGAGGGAGATTAACAGTAGGGGATAGCATTACTATCAACTAGGTTACTCTTTCTCTTCGGAATCTTCTGGAGTCGGAACAAGTTTTTTGTTTGTTAACCACTTCCTTACATCTTGAAGAAGTTCTTTATCATCGCTGTTAAAATCTAAAGTGATGTAAAATAATCCAGTGCGATCATCTCTCCAGATATTAGACACATCAAGGGCCTTAAAGTGTGGAGTGGTGACGATTTGGTTCATAAAATCAATTTTTACAAGGGTCCCCTTTGAGATATAACTTGTTGAACGAAGAGTGATGTTGAATTCGCTGATACTATGAAGTTCAAATTCCGTTGCAAGAGTGCATTTTTCGTTTTTGGTAGGGACAATAATGTAAGGATATTCTCTTGTCTCGATATCTGTAATTCCCAAGTAGCGTGTGATCTTCGCTAAGAGAAAATCGAAATCGAGCGGTTTGGTAATGTAGTCGTTAGCTCCGATAGAGAGTGCATTGATAATGTCTTCTTTTGTATCCCTGGCCGAAAAAATAAAAATAGGGATTTCGTTTCCGATACTTTTTCTTAAAGCTCGGATAAGAGTGAAGCCTGCACTTACGGACTCTTCTAAGTTCACATCTATTAAACATAAAGAAGGGCGTTCTTCTTTAAGTTTTTCACTAAATTCTTTAATGGTGCTTGTTGTTCGTAAGCGCAAACCTTGTTTCTTAAATTTTTTTTCTAAGAGTAGGTTGAACTCAATATCATCATCGACGGTAAGAATGTAAACATCTTCTTTTTTCATAGCATCATCTTGATTTTTTTTATTCGTGCCAGTATCTTTTCATCTAAACCTAGTAACTGAGCTCGTGTATCGTAAATTCCTGCCTCCGCATAAAATGAAGGCCCAGTTGAATTTCCTTTTTGTGGTTGAATCATTCCCATTTTGGCAAGAAGCTCAGATTCAATTTCGACGGGCATACCTTCTTCCATTTTAATTGGTGAGCGCACAATGGCTGAAATTTCATTTATCTTTTTTAGTTCCGCATCTACTTTTATTTTTACTTTGATTTTTTCAAATTCAGGGAAGAAGTATTGGTGGACAGAATGCTCTTTTAGATTTTTTCTTAGTTTTTGAAGAATAGCTGAAGCTTTGATTGGTTTTTCAAGATAGTCATTTGCTCCGAGAAGATAAGCCTTTTCCTGAACATCTCGTCTTGTAATGGCGCTAAAAACAACGACGGGGATTTTTTTTAGCATTGGGTCTCTTGAACGTTGCTCAAGGAAAGTAAAGCCATTCTCAGAACCGATATGTAAATCCAGAAAAACAATGGAAGGAGCTTTCTTGTGTATTAAATCAATTGCCTCGTTGATATGATAGGCCGCTTGAAAACCGCAGCCTGCATTTTCAATAATACGTTTGACGAGAGCACAACTCTCTTCATCGTCATCTAACATCAATACAAATTTATCTTTTAAACTCATACAAATTTTACTTCAATGGCATCTAAGTATTGTGAAATATTGTCGATTTCCTTAACCATCTGCGCTTTGTCGCTTGCCTTGCCTGCTGCTTCAAGTCGTCTTCCTATATCTGTAAGTTCTTGAAACCCATATCCACCAGCATTCCCGGCCAATTTGTGGGCGATGGCCACAATTTCTGCTGCAGCATTTTGATTGAGAAGATCTTTGAGCTTAAGAAGTTCTTTTTTTCTTGTCTCAAGATAGGTTGGAACAAGATCTTCTAAATCTTTATCAATTGTGATGATTTTTTTATCCATATTCGCTTTCCTTGTTAGCTCAGTATCTCTCGTGATTTTATATAAAGTAGTATCACTTCCATTAGTTTCGGTTTTTTTATGGGTTTCGTCAGATAATAATCACATCCCGTTTGGTAGCTGTGTTCAATTTCGTCTGCAAATGCAAAAGCACTTAAGGCCACAATATAACGCCTGTTCTTTTTGTGTTCTTTTTCAAAGCTTCTAAGTTCTCTCATAGCATGATAGCCATCCATAATAGGCATTTGCATGTCCATGAAAGTGATATCGTAATCGCCTTGTTTACTTAGTTCTAGGGCCTCAGCTCCGTTTTCGGCAATCTCAATCGTAACTGGAATCTTTTGCATGAAACTCATCATGAGAACTCTGTTGTCTTCAGAATCATCAACTAAAAGAATTCTAAGCGGCACCTTTAATTGTTGACGTATCATATCTTCGCTTGAAAACTTTTTAGCTTCAGGGCATTCGGTTTTTTCTCCGGTCAAATATGAAAAGAGTTCTTTTCGTTTGATAGGTTTGTCAATCAAATGGATGTGTTTTGCTATTTTATGGAATTCTTGGAGGATAATTCGTCTCTGCTCATGAGTTAGGCATAGAATAACTTGAGTGCTTGTATGTTCTTTGTCTAACAAAATTGGACGAACTTCTTCTTCTATGTGCTTTAAAGGACCTGATTCTACGATAAAAAAGTCGCAAAATTTATTATCATTGCAATGCTTGGCCGTATGGCAGAAAGTACAATTTTTGTTATCTATAATTCGGGCGTTGGGCATCATTTCTTTAATTTTTGAAGAAATGATTTCTCGATTTGTCGAGCTAAAATTCCCAAGAGAGATTTGTAGTTCTCTATTATTGCTAATTGTTTTTTGACGGTATTCTTTAAGCGGGAGTTTGACTGTAAAAACAGAACCTTTTCCTAATTCACTTTCAACAGTAATGGTTCCCTCAAGTTTTTCTACGATTTTTTTGGTAATCACCAATCCTAAACCGCTTCCTCCATAAAGTTTTTCTGGGGTACTTGAAAGTTGGGAGAATTTTTGGAACAGTAATCCTATTTTTTCTTTAGCGATACCAATCCCTGTGTCTTTAGTTTGAATAACGAGAAATCTATCTTTTTCTTGTTCTTCTGTATAAACAGTAAGGGTTACCGCCCCTTGATCAGTGAATTTTACTGCATTACTTGTTAAGTTGAGGAGAACTTGGCGCATGCGAATCGGGTCCGATTGTATGATGAAACTCATCGGAGTTTTAATATCTAAAAATAGATCAATGCCTTTTTGGTGGGCTTTGGTGCTCATGATGTCGACGATAGTGTCGATGACATCTTCCAAATTAAAAAAAGTACTCTCGAGCTCAATGAAGCCAGCTTCGATACGAGATAAATCCAAGACATCATTGATGAGGTTGAGAAGCATTTGACTTGAGCGATCCATAATCTCTAAGTACTTTTTTTGTGATTCATTAAGAGGAGTTTCTCTAAATAAATCAATCATTCCTACCAATGAGTTCATCGGAGTTCTGATCTCATGGCTCATATTGGCCAAAAATTCTGATTTCGCTTTATTGGCATTTTCAGATTCTAAACGAGCTTTTTTGGCATCCTCGAGAGCAAAACCTAAAATACGATTGAGCTTTTCTGAGTAGTTTTTACTTTTTTCCAAATCCCAAAGAGATTTCTTTTGTTCCGTGATGTCTGATTGGATTGCTATGTAGTGAGTGACCTTGCCGGATTCATCTCTGACTGCTGCGATTGTGGCCTGCTCCCAATATAGTTCCCCCGTTTTCTTCCTGTTGCAAAATTCTCCTGCCCAAGAGTCATGTGCTTTGATTTGTCCCCACATTTCTTTATAGAAATCCGGTGAGTGAATGCCAGATTTGACAACATCTCCTGGTTTTTTTCCTTTAATTTCTGATAAGTCATAACCAGAGTTTTGTATGAAGTGTTGGTTGACGTACTCTATTTCGCCGTTAAGGTTTGTAATGAGAACACTGTGAGCACTTTGTTCAATGGCTTTATTCAGCTTTAAGTTTTCTTGTTCCACTTCTTTGTCGCGAGTGACATCTTGAAATAAATAAACAATCAAGCTTCCATGTTCCTCTGATGTGTGAAACCAAGTTGTCTTTATCCAACGGTTTGTATTTCTTTCAATACTTGGGGTGTTGTATAATATCTTGTGACTTGAAGTAAAGGAGTTCTCTTTGCTAAGAACATACCTTATGTTTTTAGCCAGTTCAGGAGGAAGTATTGATTCAAAGCGATCACCTTTTTTCCAGTGAGTTGCATCGAGTCCACCCACATGAATAATCATTCCCTCACGATCTGTGACCATGAAAATATCGTTCGTTAATGTGAGGGTATTTAAAAATAGATACATTATTTTAAAAGTTTCTCGATGGTTTGTAGTAATTCTTTTTTGTTAATTGGTTTTGTGAGAAAAGGCACTTCTTTGCCAAAAAGATTTTCAAGATCTTTTTTATATGAAGCCGTTGCTGAAATGTAGAGGATAGGATTCTTATATGAGTCCAAATTGTGAACTAGGTTTGTGAGTTTTAATCCATTGATTGTTTGTAAGCCAATATCCATAATAATTAAATCTGGAGATTGTTTAGCGATCTCTTCTAGGGCCTCAAATTCATTTGTGTAGGATTTGATAGCGTAATCACATTCTTTTTTTAGGAAGTTAGAAAGAATCGTAATCGTTTCTTGAGAATCATCAATCAAAATGATGTTCTTGTTTTGCAGCTGTGGCATCTCTTTACGTGTAATTGAATCCAAGAGTTCTTTTTTCTCTTGGAGCAACTGTTTCATTAGTTTTTTATCCATGTGACGTACTCCTCCTACTATGATAGCTAAAGCTAGGAATTAGGGAAGGTAGGCATAAAGAAATTATCATTAGAGCAAAGTGTTTTACTCTGTCTTTACTCTCAGGTGTTTTAACTTTACTCGCATGATAGTTATCTCCCTCTTATAATTCGCCTATGCTCATAGTAGAACAATTAAAGCTAGTCTTAAATGAACTCGATATTCCTGTGTGGGTTTCTGATGAAACCATGCAAGTGACTTATTTTAACCGCGCATGGCTTCGTCTGACTGGAAGGCGTTTTGAGGATGAATGTAATGCTGGGTGGTTGCTTCGAACGCCTTCGGAGGAGAGAGAAAGATTTGTTAACACCTACGTGGCCTATTTTGATTTGGGTGAGCCTTTTGAAATCAGTCTAAGAGTGAAAGATTATAGGGAAAGAGATTGCCATTTGCTTTTAAAGGGAGTTCCTCTTTTTAATACAGACAAGTCATGTAAGGGTTATGTCACATTTTGTTATGATCAAACAGAAAAATTCAAAGTTGAAGAGCAGTTGTTGGAAAGCGAACTTTTTTATCGGACACTTTTTGAGAAATCACCGATTGGAATTGTCGTGATTTCAACTGATGGGAGTGTTCGTGATTTTAATGATGAATTTGCTCTAAATTGTTTTAAACAAGAAAAGACCCTTCTTTCTGAAATGAATGTTCTAAAGGATGAACAGATGATTTCTAGCGGGGTCTCTTCTCAAATTCAAACCTGCATTGATTTGAGACAAACGGTTTTTTTTGAAGCGATACATGATTTTGATTATTCTGGTAAAAAATGTTTCTCCTATCGATTAACTCCTTTATTAATAAAAAATAGTTGCGAAGGGGTTATTGCATTTGTTGAAGATACGACTGAGAGAAAAGCTCTCGATGAACAAGTGCTACAGTCTCACAAATTGGCCACTCTTGGTAATTTGGCCGCAGGAATCGCTCATGAGTTGAATAGCCCTTTAGGGGTGATGAAGATTTCTTGTGACTTGCTTAAAATGGGGTTGGAAGAAGCTGGTGTTGCCCAAGATGTCTATGACCTTTGTGTAAAAAACATGATTAAAAGCACTGAAAATATGTCTAATATCGTTAAGCAGGTTATGAACTATGCTCGTGGGAACAGTGCCTTACAAAAACTTCCATTGGATTTAAATGCTTTAATTGATGATGCCTTCTTGATGTTCGGTAAAATTATTCGAATTGAAGATATTCAAATTGTGAAAGAGTTATCTCCTGTTATTCCAACTTTCTTAGGTTCTAGTAATCATATTCAAACAGTCATTACTGATTTGATAAATTTTAGCAGAGAGAATTTGAAGAGCGAAACTGATAACAAAGTCTTAAGGTTTAAAACCAGTTTTTTAGAGGAGCTTAATTGCATATCCCTAGAGGTCTATAATAACGGAATGCCTTTGGCATCTAACATCGTTGACCGAATTTTTAATCCTTTTTTTACAATTAATTCCCATGAACTCGGACCTGGTTTAGGTCTTTCAATCTCTAGGCAAATCATTCTGGATCACGGAGGAAGTATTGGCTTTGAAAGTGATGTAAAAAAAGGAAATCGTTTCACTGTGTTGTTTCCTTTAACCGAAAGCGAAGATTAGGATCAATTTAATGTCGGGAACAACAAAGTCTATATTGGTAGCGGAGGATGATGAATCATACAGAGAAATGATTGTGGCCCTTTTGACAAAAAAAGGATATTTCGCCAAAGGCGTTGCTAACGGTAAGCTTGCGTTAAACGAACTGATGTATCGTCCTTTTGATTTGGTTGTGAGTGATGTAAAAATGCCTGTCATGCATGGGCTCGATCTTCTTGGGGAAATTAAGAAAAAGTTTCCTAAAATGCCCGTTATTCTCATGACTGGTTTTTCTTATATCTTGGAAACTCAAGAGGCCCAAAGTTTGGGAGCTGACGACTTTATCTTAAAACCATTTCAAGCGATGGATTTTTTGAAACTGATAAGTCGGTATTGCTCTCTTGATTTTATTCATAAAGAAGATCGTGTCGATGTCAGTTTGGACTACTTTGCTATTCCTATTGATGAGTTTGTGACAGGGTCAACACTTCTCTATGATATTTATATAAAATTAACGAACTATAAATTTTTAAAAGTGGCCTCTGTTGATGATGTTTTAGCAAGAGATGCTATTGAAAAATATAAAAGCAGAGGAGTCGATGTTCTTTATGTAAACAAGGAAGACTATCGTTTATACCTAGGCTTTAATATGCAAGTTTATTATGCTGTCGATGGGAATAAAAAGTTTTCTAAAGAAACAAAAGCCCGATTGATGGCCAATATATCAAGTTTGTTTTCTGCTTTGACTTTTGAAGGTGAAATTGATGATCAGTTAGTTGAAGAAATGAAAGATTTTTGCGTTAAAGGTTTTTCTTTAATTAGTGAGCATGATGATTTGTTAGCTATCCTTAATAGTATTCACGATGCATCAGCTGAAGAAGCTGCACATGGAGTTGCTGTCGCTTTCATTGCTTCAGCGATCGCAAAAAAAATGTCTTGGTTTTCAAAAGGGACCGCTCACAAGGTCTACTTAACCGCTATTTTGCATGATGTGGGCAAAAAACATTTTTCAGCAGAATTATTTTCAAAAACTTTAAGTGCGATGACTCCTGAAGAATATAATCGCTATAAAGATCATGCTTCGCTAGGAAAAGATATTTTAATAGAGGCGAAGGGGATTCCTACTGACGTGATAAAAGCCGTTCACGAACACCATGAATCTTTTAATGGAACAGGCTTCCCAAATGGTTTAAAGAAAGATTTTATTCATCCTATTGCACGCGTCGTGCGTATCGCGGATGATTTCTGTCGCTTGACTTTTACTGTAGATAAATCACAACGCTCCGTTAAGGAAGCTTTGCGAATTATGCTTGAGCACAAAAGAGTTGAGTATGACCCTGTCTTGTTCGCAGCTTTTTTGAAAATTTTTAAAATTCAGAAATAAAAAAGGGAGGTCTCGCCTCCCTTTCGGTATTAAAGCTCTGAGTGTTTTGTTCTTATTTGTTCAGCTAGTTGATCGAGAGCTTCCAATTCTTTAGGAGTAGGTAGCCCTTTATTGAAAACAGGATTAAGAACTTCAACTTTTAGATCACTTAACATCGCTGTTAATTGATCCACCATCTTGCCTCCCCAGCCCATTGAGCCAATAACTGATATAAATTTCACTTTGGGCTTAAGTGCATTCGCAAGGTAAGTGGCATAGAAAACTTTAGGATGAGCACCGTTTAATACTAGAGGTGATGCTAAAACGATAGTCGCAGCATCAACCAAAGTCGTGGAGAGTTTGCCTGTATCACTGTCGTTAAGATTAAATTGCTCTACATGAACACCTTTTTCAGAAAGTTTGTCTACAAGATGTTCAACCATGATCTTCGTAGAGCCGTGCATGGAAATATAGGCAACGATGGCCAAGTTTTTTGGCTTGTCTGTCATCCAAGACCAGTAGGCGTTCATAATAACAGAAGGATCATTGAAGACAGGGCCATGACTTGGAGCAATCATAGAGGCATTCAAAGAAGTGATTTTTTCCCAGCCACGAGTGATGAAGTTTGCAAAGGGCATCATGATTTCTGCGTAATAGAGCTTTGCAAGGGCAAGTGTTTTGGGAACATCGGTCACGTAAAGTTCAGATTGAGCTAAGTGTGTTCCGAAGAGATCACAAGTGAAAAGAATTTTGTCTTCCTTCGCAAAAGTAAACATGGTCTCTGGCCAGTGAACCCAAGGGAAGTGAATGAAACGCAAGGTCTTGTCGCCAAGGCTTAACTCTTCACCATCTTTGACTTGAGTAATTTTGTTCTCATCGATTCCCAAGTGATCAATGAGCATGGCCTTTGCTTTTGTAGAGCAAAGGATGTGAGCTTCTGGGAAGCGCTTTAGGACTTCAGGTATTGCACCTGAGTGGTCTTGTTCAACATGGTTACAAACGATGTAATCTAGTTTTTTAATATTTAAAGTGTCGAGGCGACTCATCAAAACATGAGTCATATGGAAGTCGACGGTGTCTATGATGGCCGTTTTTTCTGAACCGACAACTAGGTAGGAGTTGTAGCTTGTACCTTCTGGAAGGGAAACAAGTTCATCGAAAAGACGACGGTCATAATCTTGAGCACCGACAGCGTAAATGTTATTGCTAAGAGTTTTTGCGTGCATATAAGCCTCCAACTGGGCCTTAACTTATCAAATTTTAAGGGGTAGAACAAACAGAAAAGCTTAATCTCCTGGGAATGTTTGGGCGCTTTAACTCTATGGAATTACATGCTGTTACTTTTTTACCCGGCCCTAGGACTCAGGGGGGGATAGTCTATAATTATGTCTATGAACAGATGCCTGACCATTCTATTTATTTTGCTTGTGATGATTTCTTTTGGAAGTCAGGCTTCTTCAAGTGCTCAACTGAATTTAAAGGCGAGTGTCACTGCTCTTTATGATATTCAACTTACAGCACTCACTGCGAGTTTAAATTTAGATATCATAAAAGGAAATAAGGGGACTCTTGTGGCCCGTGCTGTTGAGACTTGCAATGCCCGTGATGGTTATGATGTATTGGCCTCTTCTCAAAATAATGGACAACTGAGAAACGGTGATTCTGCTGTCGTTAAAACAAGCTATACTTTGCGCTATTCAAGTGGAGCCTATAAAGGCTTAACAACAGTTCCACAGATAGTCTATTCAATAAGCTCACTTTCAAAAAAGACTAAGAAAACACAAAATATAAACGTGAACGTAACTGCATTGCCTAATGCAGCTGCTGGTGTTTACGCAGATCAAGTGACTTTTACTATTCAGGCGCGTTAACCATTTTGATGTAAGCGTTGATATCAAATTTATTTTTGCACCCACTTAAGGCCATATAGCGAATTTTCCCAAACACAGCTCTTTCACCCCAAGCGCGATCATGAACTCCGCCTATGCTCCAAGCAATTCCTGTGTGGCCGTTAGGATCGCGGCCGTCGAGCAAGTATTTGTCATTTAAAAAAGTGGCAAATTTCATGGCCTCTTCAGGTGATTTTGTCCATTCAAGAATCTTTTTGGCCCAGTACATGCGCATATAACCGTGCATATAACCAAAGCGTCGCATTTCGTTTTGGGCCGCATTCCAGAGTGTGTCGTGAGTTTGAGCCTGATCGAGTTCTTTGAGTTTGTAGAGGTAGTTTCTTTTATCTTGACGATGGGCTTTGAGAGTGAGCCTTGCCCAGTTAGGGAAATTTTCTGGGCTTTCGTAATCGTCACTATAAAAACAAAAATTATCCGAAAGTTCTTTTCTCACAATCAACTCTTCTAAAAAGCTCAAAGCCGATGGGGATTTCTTAGTCCCTTCGAAAACTTTTTCAACCTCAAGAGCAACTCTTTGAGCCGAAATGTGACCAAAATGGAGGTACGCACTCAAACGAGAGGTGTAAGGCATATAGGGGATATTTTTCTTTAAAGCGTAGTGAGGAAGACCTGACTCTAGAAATTTTTTTAATTGTTTTAAAGCTTCTTTTTCACCAGGAATAGGAAAACTAACTGGGAGTACCGTTCTGTCTATTTTTAGGTTCTCCAATTCTTGTTTCCAATTAATGTGAGGAACATTTATTTTTGTAGAGTAAGGGTGTTTTTTGATTGAGGGGATATCAACCAAAAACTCATTTAGGAGACGATTGATCTTAGGTCTAAGAGTATAGGCTCCGAATTCCTTTTTGGGGCTGGCGATACGGCAAGGGACTATATTGTGGGTATCGACTTCGATCAATGTACACTTGAGTTTTTTTGTTAAGCCCTCAAGCCATTTCTTTTTAATTTTTAGAGGAGAGAAATCAGTGATGAGTTGGCTCACTTGATGGCTTTGACAAAAACTCGGAAGAACTTGATCTGCAGGGCCTTTGAGTAAAATAAAGGGGATGTTTTTTTTGTTCAGGTCTGATTCAATTGATTCGAGTCCTCTCAGCATGAAGTCAAAATGCCGGAGGTTAGCTTGTGGGAATTTTTCCTCTAAGGCAAAGACCACTAAGAGTGGGGACTTGGTTTTAAAAGCAAGTTCTTGGGCATGGAGAAGGGCCCAGTTGTCTTTGATTCTTTGGTCACGATTCATCCAATAAACAACAGGTCCCTGAGTTGTCTCTATCTGTTTATAAAAATGGATTCGACGGGGATCAGTATTTATGACTGCCTCCTCGCATTTTCGATCGTAAGATCAAAATCTTCGGTTTCTAGCCAGGGATTTCTTTTTGAAGAGAAAAGACTTGGTTTGATAAGTCTCATGAAAAGAGAGGTTGCCCCAAGTGCAAAAAGATAAACTAGCGTCAAACTTGTTACCATAAGGAAATTGAGCACTTTAGGGATAAATACTCTTTTCAAAAAATAGTTAAATCTAGAAAAATAATCTTTAATTTTTTGTAACAACATACTGATCCAAGATAAGGTAAGAGGCTTCTGATTTTTTAAAGACGAGAATAAGTTCCTCTACTACAGCGGTTTGTGGAATGGTGAAAGGAGTTTTTTTGCCATTTTGATATAGGTAGCGGTTTTGTTCATTACATGAATTCTTGAAAGAAAGAGATCCTTGGCAAAAAAAGAAATGTGTTTGGTTGTCTATTAGTTTTTGAACAAGCTCATTTCTTTCTCTTAGGTCAATTTCTTTATAAGTTAGTTTATGTTTGTTAAAAAAACGTTCGCATTCTCTTTTTTCAAACTTAGGTCCGATGCCCCAATCCTCTAACGTTTGTTCTCTCTTGCGGTTGAGGATCATATGGTAAACGGCTAACCCAGCTCCTAAAATAGCTCCTTCTTCACTTGTGTTTGGTGGAAGATGAATCTTTTCAAAGGTTCCTTCTGGGAGGGAGATTTCAGAAAGAAGCTCTCCACTTACACATAAATTAGAATTTCTTGTCTTCTTAAACACATCTTTGAACCATTCAGAAGTTTGAGCAGGATTAAGTTCTTGAGGAAGGGGAAGTCTTTTTAAAATACTAACGTTGCTCTTTCTTGCTAAGCCCCAACTCGCTAAGTCCTTTTCTCCTTTTGATAAAACAAAGTAGGAGGACTCATCAAAAGGGGAAGTAAAGCAAGCGTTGGCCGCATGGGCCATGTGATGAGGGATGAAAAGAATTTCTCCTTCATAAGCGAGTCGTTCTCGAATATTAAAGTCAGTTAAAAGACCTTCGGCCAGCCAACTTTTCATTTCTTTTACAAAAGAAAAAAGACTGAAGGGATATTTTTTTATATGATTTAAAATTGAACGATAGAAATTCAAGTAGGGTTTTTCAGGATAGGCAATCACATCGATGTCGTTAATGATGAGGCCTTGAGATTGAAGACAGAAGTTGATGGCCTCTACAGGGAAGTTTGGATCCTCAACAATTCCACTAAACCATTCTTCTTTGGCAAAGGCGACAGGAGTGCCATTTTTTAAAAGAACAGCGCTAGCGTTCTTCTTTCCATAGCCAATGGCCAAGATATTTAGATTTTCTTTATCCAGAGAAGACATGTGTTTCCTTCATTTTTTTCTTTTTTTATAAGAAGATGGCCTTCTTCTAAAATGGCCTGACAGACATTTTCTAAAGGCTCTCCCTCGTCTAGAAGAACTTCAAGAATTTCTTCGCTGTCCATCACTTCTAGTTTGATGAGTATTTTACTTATATTTTGAGGACAAGGAACTGAACGGAGATCAAGTCCTTCATTCATGGGGACTCCGTAGTGTTGGGACAATTTCGTTTAACGTTTGAAAAAGAATGCCCATCTCGTTGATGGTCGTCCATTTGCTGAGACTAATTCTGACACTTTCAAGCGCTTCGCTTTCAGTCCTTCCCATGGCCAAAAGAACAGGGCTTGCGGTCTTTTTAGCCGAGGAGCAAGCTGATCCTGTGGAGATCGCGATTCCTCTTTCACTAAGTTTTGTAAAAAGCTGTTTCCCATCAATTCTTTTAAAACTCAAATTGAGATTATTGGCCAAACGCTTCGGACCAATGACTGGCCCATTTAAACCGACATCGGGAAAATGTTCTTTTATGTTTTTTAAAAAGTTTGAGCAGAGATTTTGAATATGAATCTGATCGTCATCATTTAAATCTTTGACGGCTTCGGCAAAACCAACGATGGCCGGGGTGTTGACTGTTCCAGAACGCAGTTCTTGCTCTTGTCCACCGCCAATTAGAAGGGGCTTTAGCTCAAGGCCCTTTTTGATAAAGAGGGCCGCAGCACCTAAGGGTCCATGAACCTTATGGGCGCTAAAGGAAATCAGATGAACAGGGAGAGTTTTGGTATCTATATAGACCTTTCCAAAACTTTGGCAGGCGTCCATATGGAAAAGAATGTTCTTTTCTTGGCAGATTTTAGCAATCTCCTCAACTGGCTCAATTGTTCCTACTTCGTTGTTGGCGTGATGAATGGAGATCAGTTTTGTGTTGGAGCGTATGGCATTTTTTAGTTCATCAAGGAAAATAAAGCCTTCAGAATCAACACTGATATAGCTCACTTCAACGCCTGACTCTTGTTCAAGCTTTTGGGCAAGTTTGAGTATACTGGGGTGTTCAATCTTTGAAGTAATGAGGTGATCGCCTTTTTGAAGTATGCCTCTTAGGGCCATGTTATTTGACTCTGTCCCTGTGGAGGTGAAGATGATCTCATCTGAATCGGCATTAAGAACTTTTGCAATAACTCCTCTGGCCTTTTCGAGCTGCAGAGAAGTACTTCGACCTAATTTATGAATAGAAGATGGATTGCCAGGAAAGTTTTCGTAAGTATTTTTCATGGCCACTAGGGCTTCAGGATCGAGCGCAGTTGTGGCCGCATTGTCTAAATAGATACTACTTTTCGCGTTCAAATTTTTTCCCTATTTGAGCGACAGCTTCTTCGCTCAAGGTCCATTCCAAATCTTTGAGGGCCTGTTCTCTTGTGAGTAGGCCTTCGCGTATAAGTTTACTCATTTCTACATGGTAATGAGTGTAACCGTAATGCTTAAGAGAGTTGTAAGAAGACAAGAAATTTAATTCGCAGTTGGTGGAGCGGCCAGGATAACTGTACTGAGGCTGCTTCCAATCGAGTTCTTTTTTAATGATGTCGACATAGGTTTCCTGATCAAAAGGAAGGAACCAATGAGGAGAAATCACCATGGCACTTGTTTTTTTCTTGGCGCGTTTCAAGACTTCTTCCATGCTATCTGGAAAATCTTTATATTTGGGATCGGTCTTAACTTGTTTTTCGATAAACTCTTTGGTCGCTTCACCCATGGCCACAAATTCTGGCTCGGAGATATTGCAGGCGCATTTACTCATCACTTCTTTTTTCATCGATTGACCTTTCGTCCAACCAGCGATGATGATGGGAATTTCAAAACGAGCGGCAATATCATAGGTAAGAGACATGTACCAAATTGAGCAGGGATGACAGATGACTGCTTTAGAGTTGGTTTCATGAATTTTCTTAAACATATCCTTCATGAACTCAGATCTAAAGAAGAGAAAATCAACGCCGAGTTTTTCAACGGCATTATGGATATTTTCGAGGGCCTCTTTGGTCTCGAAACCATGGTCAAAGGTGAAGGCCAGAGGATTGAGTCCGTAACGCTTTTTGATAAAGTAGAGGGCGCTTGTTGAGTCTTTGCCTCCGCTACACATCACAAGGCAGTCGTATTTGTTTTTGCCCTTGTGCTTGTTGAAAATTTTTACAAGATCGCTTTCTAGGATGCGGCCTTCTTCTTTTTTTGTGTTTTGTTTTTCTGCTTCATGCTTGCGGCAGAGATTACAAACACCTTTTTCGTCCAAGGTGATCCATGGAGGTGATTCAGGCATGACACATTCTGAGCAAATCTTTTTTTCGCTCATGTTTTAGACTCCGGCGTAAATGAAAGCTATGAGTGCCGCTGGTCCCATTTGGTAAATGAGAACGGCCAAAAGAACGATCATGATCACAAGTGGAGCAAGAAAATAGGCCTTTTCTTTTTTGATAAGGTGCCAACTTTCTTTAAAGAGGTGTTTGATTTTTTTTAGCATCTTAGTTGCTCCATTCTACTTTTTTCATCCAACCTTCTGGGCCTGTTCTTCGACCTTCTTGGATATCAAGAAGGGCCGCCCTTAGTTTCTTGGCAACTGGGCCATTGGCATGGGGGAGTTTGTAGCTTTTCCCGCTCTTGATTCCGAGGCATTCAATAGGACTAATGATGGCGGCCGTTCCGCAAGCAAAGGCTTCAGAACATTCACCGGTTTCGATTTTTTTGAAAAGTTCGTTGATATCGATTTTCTCTTCGCGAACTTTGTAGCCTTCAAGTTTGGCCAGTTGAATGAGAGAATCTCTGGTGATACCGACGAGGATGGTATCATTGAGTTTGGGAGTGACGACTTCGTTATTGATCACGCAGAAAAAGTTCATTCCGGAGAGTTCTTCGACAAAACGTTTTTCATAGGCGTCTAACCAAAGGGTCATCAAATAGCCGGCCTTCTTCGCGACATTGGCGGCGATGAGGCTGGCCGCATAGTTGCCACCTGTTTTGGCATTACCAATGCCACCTGTGCAAGCTCTGGTGTATTCTTGTTCTACAAAGACAGGCACAGATTCTTTTTGAAAGTAACTTCCTGAAGGGCTGGCGATCACCACAAATTTATAACTCTCAGAAGGCTTCACCCCGAGGTTTTCCTCTGTCGCAATAGAAAAAGGGCGTAGATAAAGCGAATGGCCAGTTTCTTTGGGAGTATGTTCTACACAAAGAGCAGAAACGGCTTCAATGGCCTCCATAAATAGTGCTGGAGGTACTTCGGGAATGGCCATACGAGCACTGGAAAGATTAAAGCGCTCCATATTTTTTTCAGCACGGAAAAGCCAAACTTTGCCATCATCATGTTTGTAAACCTTGAGTCCTTCAAAGACTTCTTGAGCATAGTGAAAAACTTTTGCTGTAGGTGCCAGTGCCAAAGGGCCATAGGGGTGTATTTCCATTTGTCCCCAAGAGCCATTTTTAAAATCGCACACTAGCATAATAGGTGCGATGACTTGACCAAAGGGCAAGGGGCAAGGGGGAAGTTTATAGTTTTTAAGTGCTGTCAGGGCTTCAGGATGAACCTTAATGTTTGTGCTCATAACCACCTTTTATCGACAAAAGAAAATTCCTTTAAAAATTTAACAAAAAAGGGGAATTTCGCCTAGAAAAAATAAGGCCAGCATGATGCTGGCCTCAAGAAAAACTAAAAATGTAAGGGATCTTAGTGTTCCATGACCTTATTTGGGATTTCTTCATCAAACTCAATGCCGAAGCCCATCTTATTTTGATTATCAGAAATCCATTTTACAGTGCCGTGGCCCATGTAAAGGCGACGGAGGTATTTATCCAAAGCTTCGAAAGAGATTTTCTCATTGAGAGCTGGAGGGTGGTTGGTTTTTAAAAAAGCTCCTCTTGGGCTGATGTCTCCAACTTCGAGGGTGTAGGCTGCGTTGGTAACACTGGTGTAAACACGAAAAGCTTTTTCTACTGGTTGTCTTTGGTGTTGGCGCTTTTCGCTGTAGTTAATATTCATTTCCATTCATGTCTCCTTGTGTGCTCATTCCCATCCCCGTACTCCATTCATTTGGAATAATGATGGTACGCAAAAAATTTTAGACGTCGAGAAACGATAAGTAAAAAAATATTTGTGCTTCTCGAAAGAAACATCGGACCAATTCAGCTGTCTTTTATTGAGATTTTCTCTCTTCAAAAAGTTTAACTGGTAAAACTAAGGAACTCTTGTTTGTTCTGTCTGAGTTTCACCAAGATTACTCTTGTGAGGAGCGTGGGGAGTCCATCCCAAGGTTCCCATGAGCAGAGCAAAACCTAAAATGTAAGCAACGACAACGTGCCAACCATTTTTAAGATAGGCCACAGTATTTTTTGCTTGAGGGAAAGCATTCGAAAGAGCAACTCCTGCAGAAGAACCAAACCAAATCATAGATCCACCGAAACCTACGGCATAGGCGAGTACTCCCCAATCGTATCCACCTTGAACTAAGCACAGTTTTGTCAGAGGTATGTTGTCAAAAATAGCAGAAATGAATCCTAGTCCAAAGGTTGTCTGCGGGCTAGCGCTTGGGAGAGCTTCAACAGGCATGAGCGAAGCACATAAAACAAGAGACATAAGAAAAACTGTTCCTTGCCAAGCATTTTTAAGTTCACTCCATGGAGTTGAGCAGAAGAATGCTCCAATAATGATAGCAAGCCAAACTCCCAAAGCTGGAAAATCCAGAAGCCAATTGGTCAGAATAGTTGCAACAAGGATGAGGGCAACGATAAAAAATCTCTTCCATTCAACGGCCTTTTTGGTCATTGAGTCCTTGGCAATAGGATGATGTTTGTTTTGCTGAAAACTTGCCACCGTGCCAAAAACAAGGAGGGCTCCAACGCTTGCAATGTAGGCATGTAAAACATCCATGGGACTAACGCCATCGATCCACATGAGTGTTGTGGTTGTGTCACCCACGACGCTTCCCGCTCCACCAGCATTACTTGCAGCAACGATGGCCGCTAAGTAGCCAATATGAATTTTGTGGCGAAAAACGACTGCGGCAATAGTTCCACCAATCATGGCCGCCGCAATATTATCAAGAAAAGAAGAGAGGAAAAAAATAATAACGAGAAGAGTGAAAGCTCCGAGTTTCCCATCTGGAAGAAAGTGAGGGATTTTTTCTGGGATATGGGTCATTTCGAAGTGTTTGGCTAAAATAGCAAAACCAAAAAGAAGACCAAGAAGATTTAAAAGAGTGCGCCATTCTCCTTCGTGACCATGTCCACCTACGATCTGGGCCATGAGAGAAAAATTTGGAACTGTAGACCATTTAAAAACAAGCACGGAAAATAAACCAGCAAGGGCCACATACATCGTTTGGCGATGAAAGAGAGCAACCCCAATAAGAGTTAACGCAAAGATGATGAATTCACCGCGGATGAGGCTTAGCATAAATGTTCCTTAAGCTTTTGCTTTCGTAAGTTGTTTCTTGATGACGTTCAGAAGATTTCTAATTCGACTTCCTGGGCATTCAAAAACAGGGCAAGGTGAAAGATTTTTTTCATCTAGGCATAGTTTGGGGCAAGCTCCTAGACCTGGAACAAAGTTTTGGACAAGTAATTGGTCTTTCGCAATTAGGATAAACTTAGCCACTTGGATTGAAATAGTGCTGTTGCAGTTAGGAAAAGAATGCGTAAAAAGAAAATATCCTTGCATCGGATCATCAAAATGGACTTGGTATCCATTAAGCATAAGTGTTGGGTCAGACAGAAATTGTTCCAGACTTTCCCATTTATAATTGCAACAAGTACATATTTTAAACATAGAATAACTATATAGGTTTTCAAATTTTGAGGAAAGCGCAAAAGATTGGGTAAAGAAGGTTTTATGGGCATAGGTTCAGATTGTGATTGAAGAGAATTATATATTTTCGAATAGGGAAATTACGCACTGAGTGGTGATAGTTTAAGTATTATTTTAGTCTACATCCTAGTCCTTGTCATATTGTGTCACTTTGTCTAAAGTGTCCCTCGACACACGTTAAAGGAGAATTCATGAACGATATAAAAAAAGACAATCCTCTTCGCGCTGAAAAACGTAGAAAGCTGGGCAAGCTTCGCGAATTAGGTATAGATCCTTATCCTTACAGTTTTGATCGTACTGCTTCTATCGCAGAAATTCGTGCGAAATATGGTGAAATTCCTGCTGCAACTGAACTTAAGGAAGAGATTCATCAGATTGCTGGTCGTTTAATGGCCATGCGTACAATGGGAAAAAGCGTTTTCTTTAATATCCAAGATCAATCTGGAACACTTCAAGTTTA
>JACCEE010753106.1_pt1 | contig 61521 bp, 47 predicted proteins | sample 7449931 | NCBI WGS metagenome assembly JACCEE01 (sample SAMN15323457, study PRJNA562643) | freshwater metagenome | isolation source: river surface water | place: USA:Blue River Watershed | collected 2017-08-19
ACCGATGCCAGTGTAACGATATCTGCCAGTGCGAACAATGTATGTGCAGGAACTGCGGTAACCTTTACGGCAACACCGGTCAATGGAGGCACCGCACCGGCTTACCAGTGGTATGTAAACAATGTTGCAACGGGAACAGGCGCGACTTACAGCTATGTACCGGCCAACGGTGAAGTTGTGAAGGTGGTAATGACCTCGGGCTTGTCGTGTGTCAGTCAGAATGTGGTTACCTCGAACAGTGTAACGATGAGTATCAGTACGCCGGTAGCCGCCAGTGTAACGATAACGGCATCGGCCAACCCGGTGAATGCCGGTACATCGGTAACCTTTACGGCAACACCGGTCAATGGTGGCACCGCACCGGCTTACCAGTGGTATGTGAACAATGTTGCAACGGGAACAGGCGCGACTTACAGCTATGCACCGGCCAACGGTGAAGTTGTGAAGGTGGTAATGACCTCGAATGTTTCGTGTGTAACAGGCAGTCCGGCTACTTCGAATGAAGTGACGATGACGGTCAACAGCACGACCAGCGATCTGTATACTATCCTTGGGTTGCGTACCGTGACGCTGGGACAGCGGAATTATGTACAGACCGGAAGTGTGGGAGCGATGGCCAATACCGGCATTGTAACCATTGGGGCCAATAGTTCGGTAGCCGGTCCGGGAGCCTTTGTAAAGGCCAGGTTTATTGTACTTGTTAATCCGGTAAATGTACCGACGAAGATTTATTCTCCGGCGACCTATACATTGCCAACGATGCAGGTGAACAATACCACGCCTTCGGGCTCGAACCTGACGGTTAATAACAATACGACCAGAACATACAGCGGTAATTACAGGAATGTGACGATAGGCCAGAACTGTACGGTAACCTTTACAACGGGTACCACCTTTGGCACGATTACCATTGGCAGGGGCAGTAAAGTGACCTTCAACGCATCGACACTGAATGTTCAAAGTATTGTGATAAACTCCGGTTCTTCGTCGGCACGCACCAAGCTGCTCTTCACCCAGAATGTTTCGGTACGTGTGAAGAATTATATGACCATCGGCCCGTCGGCTGAAGTGAACACATCGGGCAACTATACCGCGAACTTCTTTATTGGCGGCAACAGCAGTTCGACCGATGAGTTCAAGGTAACCACCGGTGGTTCGGTAATCTTCAACGGTAATGTCTATATCCCGAATGGTAATTTGGTGGTAGAAGGCTCATCGGCCGGCAATACCTATATGAACGGTGTCTTTATAGCCGATCAGGTTACATCGAGATATACCAATATTTACTGGAATGCAATGCCAGCACCTGCTGCACCGGTAACGGGAAGTACGACCACAACCAAGAATGAAGTGATAGAAAACGAAGTGGTTGAGACACCTGAAGCAGCACCGGAAGCAACCTGTACGATGGTTATCCCGAATGGCTTCTCGCCCGACGGTGATGGTATCAACGAACTCTTCCGTATAACCTGTATGGACAAATACCCGGATGCCAAGATTTCTATCTTTAACTCGGCCAGTGTGCTGGTTTACAAGAAAGAACACTATGGTAATGTTGATTACTGGGGTGCAGAAGAGGATGCATGGTGGAATGGTGCCGATAATGTACGCAGTGTGGGAACATTGCTACCGGCCGGTACTTATGTCTACCAGATTCAGTTGGTTGAAGGCGACCGTACAAGTGTTAAACAAGGGACTATATTCCTGTTCAGGAAATAGCATGATTATTTAGGTTAAGCGAGAGGGGCCGGGAGAAATTCCGGCCTTTCGTTTTTATATTAGGGGTTTCACCCGCGGGTGAAACCCCTTTAACGCTTTTTCCTCCCTTTTGGAAGGGGGAGTGAAGTAGGGCATGAGGAAATCCCCCCTCCGCCAGTAAAATCCCCCCTGCCCCCCTTTTAACAAAGGGGGAGTGAATCCCGGCAATGAATAAATTCCCTTTCCGTCAGTTGGCGGACTTCCTTTTAGGAAAGGGGGAGAAGGCAAACGGGTGAAAGCCCTATCCCTATTTGTCAAACTGTTAATAACTCAACAAGTTATAAACAGCGGGTATCTGGAACGCGCTTTTTATCCTATTTTTAAAAATGTAAAGTAATCTTCACGTTTTCAGATGGCTGTTCAGGTCATTGTATTGGAAAACAGCAAGGTATATTCCTGAATAATCCGAGTCTCCGGTAGTGCTTCATTACCTGTCGGGGCATAAACAGGAGCAACGAGGAATATAACCGGCAAAACCAGGTGTTGAAACTCAATTGCCAACCGGGTAAAGAACGAAGAAGATGAAAACAAAGAGGTCTGTTGTAGTAGTGTTTGGATTATTGGTAGCGACCGGAACGATAGTCGCCCAACCACGCAAAGGGGAGTTGTACGACCCCCAATCGGTCAAGATTGAACAACTGCCGGTGAACACGGTGCAGAGTGATTTTGGGCCGGCCCTGATTGGCGATACCCTCTATTTTACCTCGTACCGCAACGAGTTGCTCTACAAGAATGAAAACCGCCTGCGCAAGCGCGAGTTTTACGATTTGCACCGTATTGCTGTTGACGACAGCGGAAAGGTGGCCGGCGAACGGGAATTGGTGGGCGAGTTTGTCTCGCGCTATCACGATGGTCCGGTAGCCTGGTGCGAAAAGAGCGGCGAACTGTTTATCACCCAATCGAATTATCAAAAACCGGCTTCGGGCTTTAGGCCTTTCCGCGAGAATAAAGTGAACCTGCGGATTACCGTTACGAAGATGGCGGGTGGCAAATGGCAGGAGGCTGTTGAACTGCCTTTCTGCAATTCTGATTACTCCGTTGCCCATCCGGCCGTTACGGTTACCGGCGATACGTTGATCTTTGCCAGCGATATGCCGGGCGGGTTTGGCGGCACCGACCTCTATATGAGTGTACGCAAAGGCGGAAACTGGGGCAGTCCGGTAAACCTGGGCGAGAAGATTAATACATCGGGCAAGGATGCTTTCCCGTTTGTTACCGAAGATGGGTTCCTGATCTTTGCCAGCGATAGCCGCGAGGGGCTTGGCGGACTGGACCTTTTCTATACCCGCTTGCCAATTGGAGAGGTAATCCACCTCGAAGGGCCCGTCAATTCGCCATACGACGATTTCGCGGCCGATTTTCCCCCTCATGCCGAGTATGCCTACATCAGTTCCAACCGCCCGGGGATGGGGAATGATGATATTTACCGCCTCACCTTCAGGAAATATATTGAATACCTGATGGAAATCCGGGTGTATGATGCGAAGTCGCACCGACCCATTCCGGGTGCCGAAGTGAAGTTCAGCGACCTTCCGCAACAGGTTACCGGTAGCAATGGAATGGTTGGCCGAACGGTTGAACGCGATAAACGATATGACCTTACGGTGAAAGCTTTTGGTTATGAAGACGAAACCAAAAGTGTGACCGTTGGCAACCTGAAAGAGGGAAGCGTGCTGCGCGACACGGTTTGGATGAAGATGATGGTGAAAAAAGCTATCGAGCTGAAGAATATCTACTACGATTTCGACAAATGGAACATCTTGCCTGAATCGGAAGCCGAGTTGAACCGATTGGTGGCCTTTATGGCCGAGAATCCGGAGGTAACGGTTGAGTTGAGCTCGCATACCGACTCGCGGGGTTCGGATGCCTATAACCTTGTTTTGTCGCAAAAGAGGGCACAATCGGCTGTCGACTATATTCTCTCGAAAGGGATTGACAGCGACCGTATCATTGCCAAAGGATATGGAGAGGAAAAGTTGCTTAACAATTGCCGCAACGGTGTGGCCTGTACCCCCGAGGAGCATCGCATGAACCGCCGTACCGAATTTATGATTCCGGGGATAACCAGTTCGCTGCCCGACTTTGAAACGGTGAAGAAACAGGCCATTAGCGAGCCGCCGCGTAAAACAACCTATAATCCCGTGCCGGCAGTGGGAAAGAGTGCCAGCAGTTTGCCGCAGAAGGTTTACGATAAATATTACATTGTGCTGGGTTCGTTTATGGACAGGGCAAATGCCGATAAGTTGTTGAAACAGGCCCTTTCGGAAGGATTAAAGGCTAAAATTATCAGTGAGACCCAACCTTACAAAGTGGTTATTGGCTATACCGGAATCACCCAGGCGAAGAATGATTTGATCAGTCTCAAAGGGAAATATCCCAATGCGTGGATTTTTTGAGTGAGGACAAAGAGACGATGAGACAAAGTTGTGATTGGTCTGTCAGGGGGCAGCTTTTTTGGGGGGTGAGTTAAAACCGCCCTGCTTCTCTCGCTATTTTCCATGCTTTCGAATGCATTATCCCATCAACCCCATCACACACGTGTAATCAGCCATTGCACGCGTGTATTGGGTATATTTTACGTGTAATCTGTCATTGATATAACGTCAAATCGGGACAGTTCGATACAAAATTCCCCCTCCGCCAGCTGTCGGGGGTGAAACCACGAACCATTAATTTATTATTGTTAGGGGTTCACCTGACGCTTTCCGGCCAAAACCGAAATCAGGATAAAAAGAAGGATGGCGGCGGCAATGCCGTAAATGGGGAATGAGGCGACCATAATGGCCGAGAGAAACAGAAAGATGTAACGGATATGGTTTTCTTTCCAGCTTAGGTTTTTAAATTTAAGGGCAAACATGGCCACTTCGGAAACCAGCAGGCCGCTAAAGAGGAGCGTCATTGCCAGTAATGCCCAGCTGTTTAAAATCGAATGGTCGATGGCAGGGAAGCTGCCATGCTCCGAAATTAATCCGAGCGCCGAGATAAAGAGTGCGTTGGCCGGTGTGGGCAGCCCGATAAAAGAGTCGCTTTGGCGGGTATCGATATTGAACTTGGCCAGCCGGAGGGCCGAGAATATCGGAATAATCAGTGCGCTGAAGATAAACATCAATTGCAGGGAGGTCAACTGGCCATAAGCTTGTGCGGGAACCAATGCCCCGGTGGTGGCTTTCTGCTGCAGAACAAACATGATAATCCCGGGGGCCAGTCCGAATGAGATAACATCGGCCAGTGAGTCGAGCTCTTTGCCCATTGGGGAGTAGGCTTTCAGCAACCGGGCTATCATTCCGTCGAGAAAGTCGAAGAGAGCTGCCGCAACAATCCACCATACGGCAGTGGTCAGCAAGCCTTGTAAGGCAAAAATAACCGCCATGCTTCCGCTGAAGACATTCAGACAGGTTATCAGATTTGGGATATGTTTTTTCATTGGCGGCAGAAGATTATAGCCGTGCAATCACGGTTTGGCTTCCGGTAACCGCTTCGCAAAGGGCAACATCAACCGGTGTACCAACAGGCAGAAAGATATCGACACGAGAGCCGAAACGGATAAAGCCCAGTTCGGTCTCCTGGGTGACCACTTCGCCCACTTTGGGGTAGGAGATGATACGTTTGGCAACGGCCCCGGCAATCTGCCTGACCAGCACCTCGGTTCCGTTCTCCATCTGCACCACCGTAGTGGCCCGTTCATTCTCGGTAGATGATTTGGGGAGATAGGCAGCCATAAAATTCCCGCTGTGGTGTTTGAAGTAACGAACCGTTCCGGGAATGGGTATCCAGTTGACATGGACATTGTAAACCGACATAAATACACTAACCTGCAACCGGTTGTCGTGAAAATATTCGCTTTCGTAGGTCTCCTCGATGGCTACAATCGTACCATCGGCGGGCGACAACAGATGAGCCGGGTTTTGCTTGACCACCCGGTGCGGATAGCGAAAAAAGCGGATAGCCAGAAAGAGTACCGGCGTGGTAGCCAATAGAATAAAGATCCTGAAAAAGGTCTCATCGGTAAGTGATACGAGGAAATTGACCCCTAACCATATTAAAATGGCAAGAACGACAACAAGGTAACCCTCTTTATGAATTCTCATGACAACAGTGATAAGTTGCGCGAAATTAGTGAAAATTGGCAAATAGTTGCACAACAAAGTAAATAAAGGGGAGTGCCATCAGAATACTGTCGAAACGGTCGAGCAGACCGCCATGGCCGGGCATAAACTTTCCGGAGTCTTTTACCCCAATCTGACGTTTCATCATCGATTCGACCAAATCGCCCAAGGTGCCGATTACGACGGTAATCAGGGCAATGATCAACAGAAAAATAAAACGGTACTCGGTATAGATTAATGAGAGGAGCCAAGTGGCAATTATCGCGGCAGCCAACCCTCCGAAGAACCCTTCCCACGATTTTTTGGGCGAGATACGTTCGAAAAGACGGTGGCGGCCAAAACGAACACCAATCAGATAAGCGCCTGAGTCGCAGGCCCAGATAATTACCAACAGAATGACCAGCATTGAGTGGTCGTAGTGGCTGTGGCCCGGAAAGACCAAAAAGTTAAGCAGCGCAAACGGGACAGATACATAAATCAGCCCGAAGTAAGTGAGAGCAATGTTGCCAATCGATTTCTTTTTATTTCGAAAGAGTTCGTAAACCGGAATGGCGAACATCAACGGCAGAACGGACAGCAGCGAGCCGGCACCGATAATGCCGTTGACCAGCAGAAACGTAAGCACAAACAGAAATGCCCCAATGGTCATGGCCGGATAGAGCTGGGCAGAGTAACCCGCCTGCGCCCCAAGGGTATAGAACTCACGCAAGATAAAAATGGAAAGGACGAGGAACAATATTCCGTAGGTGTAGGGTCCCAGAAATATCGCCCCGATGAGGATGATTACAAACAGGATGCCTGACAAGCTGCGTTTATGAAGCTCTTTCAATTTTCGCCGTTTTTTAGATGTTGCAGAATTTGTGTTGCCTGATCGAAATCAGCATCAGCAACAAATAGCTCAACATCACCAAATGTGGTGTAAGATGAATCGCGGTGGTTGATAATGACCGATTCGATGCCATTGTCGGCCAGAACTTCCTTCGCTATCAGCGCCTGATATTCCTCCCCGGTAAAATAGACCAGTTTCCAATCTTTTTCCATCTGGGTTATTGTTAATGATTCGTGACGTTGTTGTAACGGTTATGGCTATCAACTAACTGTTGGCAGCCTCCTCGCTGTTGGCCTTGTCCGGCTCGCTTTTGGGCGCTTCGGATTGGGGCTCTTCTTTTGGCTTGCCCCACTGTCGCGGGCCAAAGATGTGTTCGAGATCTTCAGAGAAGATTACTTCACGTTCGAGCAGCAAATTGGCCAGTTTTTTATGACCGTTGGCATTCTCGCTCAGAATCTTTTTTGCTCTTTCGTAGGCCGATTCAATCACTGTTTTAACCTCCTGATCAATCAATTCGGCAGTTTTTTCACTGTAAGGTTTGCCAAACGAAAAATCGCTCTGACCGGTCGAGTCGTAGTAGCTTACTTTGCCTACCTTATCGCTCATGCCAAAATAACAAACCATCGCAAAGGCTGTTTTGGTTACCTTTTCGAGGTCGTTTTGGGCACCCGACGATATGGAGGAGAAGACGAGTTCTTCGGCAGCGCGGCCGGCCAGCGTGGCACTGATTTCGTCTAACAGTTGCTCGCGGGTGGTTATTTGCCGTTCTTCGGGCAGGTACCATGCTGCACCAAGGGCTTTGCCACGTGGCACAATGGTTACCTTTACCAGCGGATGGGCATGCTCTAGCAACCAGCTTACGGTGGCATGGCCTGCTTCGTGGTAGGCAATGGTGGCTTTCTCGTTGGCCGAGATAATTTTATTTTTCTTTTCGAGCCCGCCTACAATACGGTCGACTGCATCAAGGAAATCTTGTTTTTCAACCTTCTCTTTCAAACGGCGGGCAGCAATCAAAGCGGCTTCGTTACATACATTGGCAATATCGGCACCTGAGAATCCCGGCGTTTGTTTGGCCAGAAACTCAACATTGACGTCATCGGCCAGCAACAGGTTTTTCAGGTGTACCTGGAAAATCTCCTTACGGTCGACAATATCGGGCAACTCAACATGTATCTGCCTGTCGAAACGGCCGGCACGCATCAGTGCACGGTCAAGAATATCGGCACGGTTGGTAGCGCCCAGGATAATTACCCCCGAGTTGGTGTCGAAACCATCCATTTCGGTGAGCAACTGGTTGAGCGTATTTTCGCGTTCGTCGTTCGAACCCATATTGGGGTTACGGCCACGGGCACGCCCAATGGCATCGATCTCGTCGATAAAAACAATACAAGGGGCTTTTTCTTTGGCTTGTTTGAAAAGGTCGCGGACACGTGATGCGCCTACCCCGACAAACATCTCGACAAAGTCGGAACCTGACATCGAGAAGAACGGTACGTTGGCTTCGCCGGCTACTGCTTTGGCAAGGAGAGTTTTACCTGTTCCGGGAGGGCCTACCAAAAGGGCACCTTTGGGAATCTTACCGCCCAACTTGGTATATCGTTCCGGATTTTTTAGGAACTCGACAATTTCCTGAATTTCCTGTTTGGCTTCGGCCAATCCGGCAACCTCTTTGAAGGTGGTGGTTACACGGGCATCTTTGTCGAATACTTTAGCCTGCGATTTCCCAACATTGAAAATATTGCCACCACCGGCGCCACCTCCACGGCTCATGCGTCGGAACATCCAGAGCCAGAAAACAATAAGTAACACAGGGAGCAGAATCCAGCTGAGTATTTCAGTAAGATAGTCACGCCGTGTTTCGTAGGTGAGGATTACCCTCGAGCCATCGCCAAGCTCTTGTTGGGCTTTATCGAGGTTGGCCTCGAACACATCGACCGAACCGATGGTAAAGGTGAAATGCGGCCCTGTCTTGGCGGGTGAACCAAAACCGGTATTGAGCTTATTTTTATATTTCTCGTAAGCCGACTCCTTCAGGTAGATTTCGGCATTGCTTTTATTGACCACTACAATTTTTTCGACATCGCCATTGCGCAACATGGTGCTTTTTACCTCCTGCCAGTTGGTCTCGACCGGAGTGCCGGTGGTGCCAAAAAACTGGATGGCGAAAAAGGCGATTATCAGTAACCCGTAGATATATCCAATATTAAACTTGAAGGAGGGCAACCCACCAGGGTTACCAGTTGTTTTTTTCCCTTTTTTTGCATTTCCCTTCCCGGGAGTATTATTTTCTGTCATAGATGTTAAATGTCGGATTCAATGTTATAAAATTTAGCGTCGCCCCACAATTCCTCCAAATCGTAGATTCGTCGGTAAGGCTCCTGAAAAACGTGGACCATCACATCGATATAATCGAGCAGGATCCACTGCGCATTTTGATATCCGTCGGTATGCCAAACCCTTTCGAGAGCCAGTTCTTCAACGCTCTCTTCTACCGAACGGGCAATAGCATCGACATGTGTATTTGAGTTCCCGTGACAGATGATAAAGTTGTCACACTCAGTATTGTTAAGTTCTTTCAGGTCAATATTGATAATTTCGACACCCTTTTTGCGGCGTATCCCTTCAATAATTGCATCGACTAAACTCAACCGGCCATTTTGAATGGCTTTTTTTACCATACATAGAATTTAAAAGACAAAGATAATTTTTTTGAACGACACTAAAAAAGAAGCGTTCATGCAATCTTGAACCGGATATCTGTTTACTTTGTTCTCCCGAAAATCAAAAACTATTTTGCCATGAAAATCGGTTCATCCGTCGAACGATTGACTGAAATAGATTCGACCAATAACTATGCCGCAAAGCAATTGCTGACAAATCGTCTGCCTGAGGGAGCGGTATTTGTAACCGATTGTCAAACTGTCGGTCGCGGACAGGTGAACAATTACTGGGAGAGTGAGCCGGGCCAAAACCTTACCTTCAGTTTTGTTTGTTATCCGGAGTATCTACGAATCGACAGGCAGTTCGAGATTTCAAAGGCGGTATCGCTTGGCGTGAAAAACTTTTTAAGCCGGTATGTTGCCGGTGTTTCCATCAAATGGCCCAACGATATTTATATCGGCGACAAAAAGGTAGCCGGAATTTTAATCGAGAATGCCATCAGGAATGGAAAATTATCGAATTGTATTGTCGGAATTGGTTTAAATATCAATCAGTTGGCTTTTGTGTCGGATGCCCCAAACCCCATCTCGTTAAGGCAGGCTACCGGTATTTGTTACGACCTGCAAGAGATGCTTGCGCTGCTGCTGGCCGAAATCGACCAGTGGTACCAACTGCTTAAGCATGGAAATCAGATGGCTATCGACGAGGCATATACCGATTCGCTTTACCGCCTGGGCCAACGGGCCAACTACAAGGATGAGCAGGGCCCTTTTACCGGACGGATAAGCGGCGTGGATGCTATTGGCCGATTATGTATCGAAACAGAATCGGGAAAATCGATGATATTTCACTTTAAAGAGGTGGCTTTTTTGCCTTAAACCCTGTCGAATGGAATTTTGGTAACGGCATCAGCAATTTTGTTGATGCCATCTTCGAGATATTTGCCCACCACCATTTTAATCATGATATTCAGATCGGCGTGTAGGGTAAGCTTGCAAAAGCACGATTCATCGCCCGAAGGCAATAACTGTACCCAGAAATAAAGTTTGAAGGGAACCGATTCGCACCCTTCGTATTTGATGGTTTTAAACGGCTCTTTTTCGACAATGTGCAGGCCTACGGTTCCCAATGGCTGAATTTTGAATGTACATTCATCTTCGGTTGCCCTGAACTCTTCCACTTTAATGTCGGGCGCATCGGGAAACCGCTCTTTCAACTCGGCCAGTTTTTGCGGGTCGAAAAGCTGTTCGAGGTTTTTAAGGTTTGATAATGCATTGAAGACCAGTTCCTGATTGTACTGGATACTCTTCACTTCACTGTTGTATTTTTCGATGGCCATAGATTTGAGAATTAGTTCATAAGACAAGATAAGTACGCATGTACCTAAACTGTTGATGTTGCAACGGAACGTCGGTCCAGATAGTGTGGTATATTAAAATATTTGATTATCGGGATGTTTAAATTTTAGTGCGAACTCATCATATATCATCCAGCATTTATTGCTCACCTTCCAACTGACAGCTTACTTTCCCCAGTTTTCGGGATCTTTGCGCCAGTTGCTCAGGCTTTCGAGTTGCTTATCAGAGATTTCGCCTGTGTCGTGGGCCAGTTTAAGCAAAAGGTTGTAATTGCTCAAAGTGGTCAGTTCGATACCTGCATCATTAAAATTTTGGGCGGCATGAGGGAAGTTGTAGGTGAAAATGGCTACCATACCCAGCACCTCGGCCCCAAAGTTGCGAACCGCCTCGGCTGCGGTAAGCGAGCTGGTTCCTGTCGATACAAGGTCTTCAATAATCACTGTTTTGGTTCCCGGCTGAATGTCGCCTTCGATAAGGTTTTCGAGCCCATGCCCTTTCGGTTTCGAGCGGACATAGATAAATGGCAGCCCAAGTGCTTCGGCAACCAATACGCCATGCGCGATGGCCCCGGTAGCTACTCCTGCAATGGCTTCGGCTTCAGGGTATTTTTCCCTGATGATACGGGTAAATTGTTCGCAGATAAAAGTCCTGGTTTCAGGATAGGAGAGTACTTTTCGGTTATCGCAATATATGGGGGCTTTCCAACCTGATGCCCAGGTGAAAGGACGGTCGGGCTGTATTTTTATCGTATTGATGGCTAAAAGACGATTGGTAACTTCGATCTGGTAGTTTTCCATGATGGGGTTGATTTTGAATTTATGCAAAGGTAAGAAGAATTTTTGCGCGGGGGTTTGCCCCATGTGAGCAGACTCCTTAAGAAAATGTTAAATCGTTGACCTGCCGTTTCGTTTATCGTTTGCTGTTTTGGGCCGGTGCCTTGAAGTTGTACTCGCGGTAGATTTTAAGAAAGAGATCGTCGAACCGTCGCGAGGGCGGCGGGGCCTGCGACAACCTGAAAGTGCCATCGGGGGCCAACAGATAAAAGGTTGGCGTTACTTTGACATTGTAATCCTGAATCAACACGTTGCGATTCGATCCATCGAGCAGTGGCCAATTGTAATTTTTTTCTTTCCAAAGGGTAACGGCATTGCCAAAATCTTCGTCAACGGCAATGGCTGCAACATTCATTACCTGGCGAAGCTTTTTCTCGATCGAAACCAGCGAATCGAGTTCTGCCCTGCACTCGCGGCTATCGCTACGGAAGAATACCAGATAGAGAAATTTGTCTTTGAAGTTTGCGGCAGAAACGATCGTTCCCTCCTGATTTTTCAGATTGAAGGCGGGGGCTTTGGTGCCTGTTTTCATTGACGACAACCGTTGAAACGCCCGTCTGGCCGTTTCGTTCAATAGTGGCGGCGACTGCTGTGTGGCCTGCTGCAACGCTTTTATTACCCCCTCTTTGGCAAAACCGTTGTTGTAGTAACCATCATACAATCCTTTGATGGTGGCCAATGCCGCAAAATCGTTGCTGTAGCCACGGGCAACAAACCACGATACCACACCGCTGTAGTTGCCACTATTGACCATCGTTTGCAATGATTTGTTGCTGATTTCTTTGGCCAATTTGCCCAAATAATCAGTATATATCAACGAAAAAGCTTTTTGATAGGCCGGATTGGCCAGATGAATGGCCTCCCTGGTGAAGTATTTTTGAATAACTGCTTCAGGCTTTTGCTGGCTGACCGTGTATTCGAGTTCGGCGAAGTAGTATTTCTTTAATGTAACGAAATAAGGATCTTTCACATCGTCAAATTGTGTATCGAGTTTCTGCATCACCATCGCAACGCTCTCTTTCGATTTTCGATGGTAGATTTCCATCGTGTTTTGAGCCGTCAACTGATTGTATGCCGCGACAAATGAACGAATGGTCAGGTTAATGTCATTTTTTTCTTTATTGTTGATACCCAGCCAATAGAGCTGTGGCTCGAAAAAGGGGCTGCGGGCTTCGGTTACGGTTCGAGCCGTGTAAGGGGGCAGAGTAACCTGGTAGCTTTCGCCCGGTTTGACTACCAACGTGCCACGATATTTTTCCAGATGGGTATAAATTTCGGTGGTTTCACGAATTGTCATGGTTATCGAAAAAGAGCCGTCGGCTGCCACTTTTACAGTACCTAATTCGTTCTGGAAATGGGTAACCGGTTCGCTGGTGGTGTAGAAAAGAAGCTCTTTCCCTTTGTAATCGGGTGCAACCCCACTTACGGTGCAGTTTTGCGACTGCAGGTTTGGCGAAAAGAGAAGGGTGGCAAATGTGAGGAGGATAAACAGGATGCGGGAACTACTCGTCGATATCATAAAACTCATCTAAATTCAGACATGTTGGCAGAAACTGGCTGGCATCGCCTCGGTGGCGCAGAATATCGCGCACAATCGTCGATGAAATAGCTGTATGCTCAGGCTTGGTAAGCAGAAACACCGTCTCAATCTCAGGGTGCATCTTTTTGTTAATCTGTCCGATCGCTCTTTCGTATTCAAAATCGGCAGCGGTGCGCAAACCTCTCAAAATATATTGGGCATGTACTTTGCGACAATAATCAACGGTCAGTCCTTCGTATTTCCCAACCTTAATTTTAGGCTCATCCTGAAATACCCTTCTGATCCACTCCTTGCGTTTGGCCAGCGGGTAATAGGGTTTTTTGTTTGAATTGTACCCAATCATGATGATAATCTGGTCGAACAGGGGCAGGGCACGCCTGATAATCGATTCGTGGCCGATGGTAAAAGGGTCGAAAGAGCCCGGAAAAACTGCAATGCGTTCCATGTTGAGATGGTTTGTTCAGACAAAGCTAAAACAAAAATCGGGAATGAACGGCAACGTTGGGCCGCGGTGCATTTAATTAACCTATTTTCAGGGCCCGGGCCGCAAGGTACTTATCCCGGAACGGGTGACATTGCTTCCGGAAACTGTTTCTAATCCGACTCAATTACCGGTTTGCCAATTGGCGGCTATCAAAATATTAAACAGCAGGTGTAAAAAAGTTTTACACTTGCGAATGTTTTTATTTGTAAAAATAGATTGATATTGTGGTGTTTAACTGTTCGGCATATTTATTGGTCTTTGTCAGGCAGCCATGGCCGAAAAGGCATTGGGGAAAATATTAAAACCCACGTATGATGAACAATATGATTAGAACAGAAAACCTTACCAAAATCTTTCGTACCGACGAGATTGAAACCTCAGCACTCAATCAGGTCAACTTTTCTGTCCGAAAAGGAGAGTTTGTAGCCATTATGGGTCCTTCGGGATGCGGAAAATCGACGCTGCTCAATATCATCGGCCTGCTCGACAACCCATCGACGGGAAGTTACCTTTTTGATGGTACCGACGTGTCGAAAATGAACGAAAGCCAGCGTACACGCTTCCGCAAAGGCAACATTGGATTTGTTTTTCAGAGTTTTAACCTGATTGACGAACTGAATGTTTTCGAGAATGTGGAGATGCCGCTGATTTACCTGAATATGAATGCGGCCGAACGAAAGAAAAGGGTGGAACAGATTCTGGAACGGATGAAGATATCGCACCGGCGCAAACACTTTCCGCGACAGCTATCGGGAGGACAACAACAACGTGTGGCCATTGCCCGTGCGGTTGCAGCCCATCCGGGGTTGTTGCTGGCCGATGAGCCTACCGGTAACCTCGATTCGGCCAACGGCCTCGAAGTGATGAACCTGTTGCTGGAACTGAACAACGAAGGCACTACAATTGTGATGGTAACCCACTCGCAGCACGATGCCGATTTTGCCCACCGCATTGTCAACCTTTTCGACGGACAAATCATTACCGAAAAGCTAAACCGATAGTGGTTCGGCGATAAACTCGAAACTCGTTTTGGGTTGAAGCCCGATGGTCTGTTGCCGGCAAGCGTTGACCGATGATAATCCATCAACAGGAAATACATTTTTAAAACCGACATAAGTTCCCGTAGCACCCGCAATCCAGAGCCAGCGGCGCTACCATATTGAGCGGTGTCTGCGGGGTTTTTGCGACTCCCCCCGACCGGGTATATTCAACCCTTATTTCTTGTCGTATTTGGCTATAAGCTGATTCCGCAGCTCAAGCACGCCAGGCGAGATACCCACTTTGTAGATATGGGGCATAATAAACCGTTTGTGTTCGTCGGGCAATTGTTCTGCACGGCGAAGCAGATATTGATGAATTTCCATTGGATTGAGCGCCTCGGCCAGAATATTGCCATTGTCGAAAACCAGTTTCTGCAACTCCTCGCTTTTTAGTTCCCCAATGTAGCTTTTTTTTTCGGGGAAGGCCGGATTGACAATATAACCACAGCTTTCGGGTGTTTCGTTGTCGAGCAAAATACCGTCGCGGTAGAATTTGTCCTCTTCGTCGTAGAAACGATAGAGTTTCTTCTTTCCCGGAAGGGTGAGTTTTTCAATGTTCTCCGATATTTTCATTCTCGGAATACCATTACATTCGGCCAGTTTATACACGCCGTCGAGTGCCGAATCGGGCTTTCCGGTAACCAGTTCGGTACCGATACCGAAGCCATCGATTTTAGCCCCCTGTTCGTCCAAACTCTTGACTACATTTTCGTTCAGCTGGTTCGATGCGATAATTTGGACCTCTTTCAAGCCGGCACAATCGAGTTTGGCCCGCGCCTTTTTGCTCAGATAGGCAAGGTCGCCGCTGTCGAGCCGAACCCCTTTCAGCGAAAGACCGTTGGCTGCCATCTCTTTGGCTATCGTAATGGCATTGGGAATACCACTGTTGAGGGTGTCGTAAGTATCGACCAGCAATATGGTTGTGTGTGGATTGAATTTGGCATAAGCGCGGAAAGCCTCCAATTCGCTGTCGAAACTTTGTACCCAACTATGGGCCATCGTGCCGCTTACCGGTATATCGTAAACAAAACCTGCCAGTACGTTCGATGTCGAGGAGGCGCCGCCAATCACCGTTGCCCGGCTGGCATGGATGCCGCCTGCCGAATGAGCACGCCGCAACCCGAAATCGGCAAAGGGCTTTCCTTTGGCTGCCAGCTTTATGCGGAATGCTTTGGTGGCAATCAGCGATTCGAAATTGAGGATATTGAGCAATAATGTTTCCACCAGTTGCGCTTCGATAATATTCCCTTCAACCCGGACGATTGGTTCATGCGGAAAGAGAATCTCCCCTTCACGAACCGACCAAACCTTACCTTTAAACCTGAAATTTTCGAGGTAAGTGATAAACTCAGGGCTTAGTCCGGTTTGGGCCAGATAGTCGAGTTCCGACTGGCTGTAGCGAAACTCTTTCAGTGCATGGAGTAAATCGGCCAGACCGGCAAATACCAAAAAACCGCCTTCGAACGGGTTGGTGCGGTAGAAATAGTCGAAAACCACCTGTTCCTCTTTCTTTCCGGCAAAGTAAAACCCTTGGGCCATTGATAGTTCATAGAAGTCGGTGTAAAGCCCAACGTGTTTATTGGTAATGTTTTTCATACGGTCGATTATGCTTGTTTCGGAGCAAATAAAGGTAGGAAAAAGCATCAAAATAAAAAACCGGGGAATCGATTTCCGGCAGATGCACAGCATTCGCCGGTGAGATGCCGCTATGGTTTTACCGGATTATCCCGTTCACCTCACCATATTGCCCGCGAATTTACCTCCTATCTTGTCAGGCAATAACCATTTCAACCGTATGCCCACGGTCAGGCTTGCCTGTGACCAATCTATTTGTGAATATCATAAATAGGTTATATCTATTGTTTCTGTACTATTTGAGTCCAGAAATTCACGAGAAAACATTATTATAACAAAGGGAAAAAATGATACCGGGATAAGGCTAACCTTATCCCGGTATCATGCTAACGTGGTTTAAACAGTAATCGAATATTTTCTTCGAGAGACTATTTTTCGGGTTTTTCTTCGGCTTCATCCAACAGGTTTTCGGAATATTCATCCAGATCCTCATCGTCATAAATTTCGACGATAGGTTCTTCGAATGCTTTGCTGGCCAGGCGTTTGTCGAGGGTCAGCAACAGCGACGGGAGAATCATGATGTTGAAAAACATGGCAATAAAGAGGGTGGTCGATATTAAAACCCCGAGAGCCTGTGTGCCCCCGAAACCCGAAATGGCAAATACACTGAAGCCCAATACCAGTACAATGCTGGTATAAATCATGCTGAACCCGGCTTCGCGCAGCGCATTGATGGCCGATTTTTTGATGGAGCCATTGGTTACTTTCAGTTCGTGGCGGTACCGCGACAGGTACTGTATGGCGTTGTCGACCGAAATACCCAGCGCCACGCTGAAAACGATAATGGTCGATGGTTTAATGGGGATGCCGGTAAAGCCCATGATGGCTGCCGTAACCAGCAGAGGTATCAGGTTGGGGATCATCGATACCAGTATCATACGAACCGACGAGAAGAGCAGTGCCATCAACAGCGAAATCAGGACAATAGCTATGGCTACGCTTTCGAAAAGGTTTTTAATCAGGAAGTTGGTGCCGCGGGCATAGACCACGCTATTTCCGGTTACGGTAACTTTGTATTTGTCGGCCGGAAAAATACTGTCGATACGGGGGACAATATCCGCCATCAGTGAATCCATCTGTTTGGTCACAATATCGGCCATCTGGAAACTAACCCGGGTATATCGTTTGGTGCTGTCGATATAGGAGTTCAGGATATTGGTTTTTCCTTTCTGGTTTTTGGGCAGATAGGACATGATAAAGCCTTTTTCCATTTTCGACGGCATCGAGTACATCGATGAGTCGCCGCCAAAATAGGCCTGGCGCGAATATTTGAACAGCTCGGCAATGCTTAACGGCCGTGAGAATTCTTTGTGCGAATTGATGATGTTCTGTAGTTCATCAATCTTGTCGATGGTCGAGCCTACCAGGATGCCGTTTTTCTTTTTGGCATCGATAGAGACCTCGAAAGGCATCACGCCGCCAAAGTTGTTCTCGAAGAATTTCAGGTCGAGATAAATAGGATCGTCGGTACGGAAATCGTCAACTACTTTACCCGATGTTTTCATCAGACTGACCCCCCATATGCCGACCAAAAGCAAAAGCCCGGCTATGGAATAGAGCAGGTTGCGGCGATAGCTAATCAAGTGGATGATTTTATTGATAATGGCCCCAAAGAAATTACTGTCGAGGTGCTTGATATGTTTTTCCTTGGGCGTATCGATATAGCTAAAAATAATGGGGACGAGTACGATACACAATACATATTCGAGCATGATGCTGATGGCCGTAACCAATCCAAACTCGCGTAGCATTTGATTGGGAATCAGGATAAAGGCGGCAAAACCAAGCGCAGTGGCGGCATTGGTCATCAGCGAAGCAAAGCCAATGCGTTGCACGACCCTGATGAGTGCCCTGATTTTATTGCCGTGGCTGCGGTATTCCCAATGATATTTGTTGAGGATGTAGATACAGTTTTCGATGGCAATAATGATGATAAGCGAAGGGATCACCCCGCTGAGTATCGTTATTTTGAAGCCAAAAAGTACAATTAGCCCGATGACCCAAACAATGCTGATGCCTACAATAAGTAGCGAACTAAGTACCACTTTTACCGAACGGAAGAAGAGGTACATGATAAGGGCCGATATAAAAATGCTCAGGATGACGAACATAAACAGCTCTTTCTTCACCTTTTGCATGGTGAAGGTACGGATGTAGGGCATCCCCGAGTAGTGGATTTCGTTGCCTACCTGGGCCTGATAGGCTGCCGATGTATCGACAATTTGATTGACCAACGCTATGCGGCTCTTGTCGTTCATCAGCTTCTTGTCGATGGTGATGGCCATTAGCGCGGCGTGGGTTTTGGGATTATAGAGCATCCCTTCGTAGAACTTCAGCCCCAGAATGGTGTTTTTCAAACTATCGACCTCTTGCTGGGTTTGCGGACGGTTTTCGACCAGCGGGTAAAAATCGAACTGACGGGCAGAGTCGTTTTTGACCAGCCGAATGGCACGGGTCATGCTGATGACATCCTGCACCCCTTCAATTTCTTTGATGTCGAGTGCCAGATCGTACCAGGCATTGAAATGTTCAATGGTGAATATTTCAGGATCTTTAATCCCAACCATCAGTACATTGCCATCTTCACCAAACTGTTTTTTGAACTGGTGGTAGGCCACTATGGCGCTGTCGGTTTCGGCCAACATTGCCGTGTTTTCGTACGAGAGGCTTACCTTCTGGGCATTAAAAGCCATAAATCCGGTGAGAACGGCGATTATGGAGATGAGTAAGATTCTGTTTTTTAGGATGATACGGGAGATTCTTGTAAACATTATTTCGTCAATAATATCAATATTCTAAAGTCATTTTCGCTTTTTCGGTTCGGTAAAAAACAATTCATCGAGGCTGAACCCAAGGTTGTCTCTGGTAATGACGGGCAACCATCTTTGTTCAGGGATTCAGGCGCAACATCGAAATATCCGGTCAGATCCTGTGCTTTTACAGGAAGTAGGGCGTAAAACTGCTTCAACCGAATGATTCAGAACCGTTTTGCACGATTGAAGAGATGAAAATGCCATTGCTGACGCTCATCATTGTCCAACCGGTGAACCGAAATATTTTGATGCTACAAAAATGCAATTTCTAAACCGATTTTAGGCTATAGCTGCAAATAAAATGAGTGGAAGTGGTAGGAAAGAATTTATATTGGCAGCTGAATCATTTTGGTAGCGGGGGGCGATTTCGCTTCGGGGCATTGCCGGGTATATACCTGCAATCAAAAATAAATCCCGGTAATGGCCGGGATTTATGCTATTGATGGATGGGGAGATTACAATTCGATAGTCTGTGAGCGGTTAGGGCCAACCGATACTATGGTAACCGGAACGCCAAGTTGTTGTTCGATATAGGCGATGTAACTGCTCAATTCAGCCGGAAATTTCGATGAGTGGTCAACTTCTGTAAGGTCGCTGTTCCACCCTTTCAGTTCGTCGTACACCGGAACAACGCTGTCGTCGAGTTCGTAAGGAAATTCGGTGGTCAGCTCGTTCCCGATTTGGTAGGCGGTACAAACCTTGATGGTTTCGAATTTGTCGAGTACGTCGGCTTTCATCATAATCAGCTCAGTAACGCCGTTAATCATGATGGCATATTTCAAAGCAACCAAATCGAGCCAGCCGCAACGGCGTGGTCTTCCGGTGGTTGAGCCATATTCGTGGCCGATGTCGCGTAGTTTTTGTCCGGTAGCATCGTGCAGTTCGGTAGGGAATGGGCCGCTGCCCACGCGGGTACAGTAGGCTTTGAAGATACCGTAAACCTTTCCGATGCGGTTCGGGGCAATACCCAGTCCGGTACAGGCCCCGGCAGTGATGGTGTTCGATGAGGTTACAAACGGGTAGGAGCCAAAATCGATATCGAGCATGGTGCCCTGTGCGCCTTCCGCAATCACTGTTTTGCCTTGCTGTAATTGCTGATTGATAAAATGTTCGCTGTCTATCAGTTGAAATTGCTTCATCACCTCGATGCCGGCAAACCACTCTTTTTCGTATTCGGCCAGCGCCTGTTCGTAATCGAAATGGTAGAATTTGGTCAGTATCTCGATATGCTGTTTGACACGGGCCTGGTATTTGGCTTCGAAGTTGCTCAGGATATCGCCGACGCGCAAGCCATCGCGGCCAATCTTATCGCGATAGGTTGGACCAATGCCTTTCAGGGTCGAACCAATCTTGGCATCGCCTTTGGCTGCTTCCGAAGCGGCATCGATCAGACGGTGTGTGGGCAGAATCAGGTGTGCCTTTTTCGATATCAGTAGGTTTTGGGAGATATCGAAGCCAATGTTTTTCAGCGATGCAATCTCTTTTTTGAAGATGGAGGGGTCGAGGACTACTCCGTTGCCAATAACATTAATTTTGTCACCTCTGAAAATCCCTGAGGGAATGGTATGCAACACATGTTTGATATTGTTGAATTCGAGGGTGTGACCGGCATTCGGTCCACCCTGGAACCGGGTAATGACATCATAACGAGGGGTCAATACATCTACCACTTTACCTTTCCCTTCGTCTCCCCACTGGAGACCTAACAAAACATCTGCTTTCACCTTGAATATCTTTAATTTACTATTTGAAATCGCTGTTTCCGGGCCAGACATAATTTTCCCTTTTTGCTGAATAATGTTCTTTTCATGACCGAACGATTGTTGTTGATAAGCGCTGAGTTAAGCTGCCCGGCGAAAAAGAGATTTTCTTTCAAGGGTTTTCCTCTGTCAGAGACCCGACAAAAAACGGTCAAAGTTAAAAGTTTTTATTGGTTAAACCATAAAAAAACCTCCCTGATGGGAGGTTTCCGGTATAAATTTTTCGACGGATATTCACTTGTTCTCTTCGAATTCGCCGTAAAGGTACAACGAGTGGTGCGACAATTTGAAATGGTGTACCGCACAGGCATCTTCGATAATTTGACGGATGCGTTGGTCTTGAAACTCAATTACTTTTCCGGTCTTTACATCGATAAGATGGTCGTGCTGGATATTGGCCAGTGTCTTTTCGAATTGGGCAATATTTTTGCCGAACTGGTGTTTGACGACCAACTTACATTCGAGCAACAGCTCAATGGTATTGTAGAGCGTGGCACGGCTGACACGGTAGTTCTTGTTTTTCATCGAAATATAAAGGGTTTCGATGTCGAAATGGCCTTCGCGCGAATAGATTTCGTCGAGAATGGCGAAGCGTTCGGGGGTTTTCCGGTGCCCCTTCTGCTCGAGGTATTCTGTAAACAGATTCTTTACGGTCTCTTTGTGTTTTTGTATGCTATTCATACTTAAACTAAGTTTAAATAGATTGTAAAGATAGAAATATTTTGAAAAAGAAGTATGAAGCGGCAAATTTTAAACACGATGGTTAAATTTCTTTTCGGCTGACTGTTTCAATGCCTTTGATTTCGAGGAGTTTGTTGATAAGTGTTTCGAGGTTGTCGGTATGGTGGACGTAGAGATAAAGGTTGCCTTCGAAGATTCCGTCGTGGGCATCGAGGCTGATAGAACGCATGTTGATGCCATAGTCGTTCGAAATGATATTGGTAATTTTATTGGCAATTCCCTGTTGGTCGAACCCTCTGACATATAGGTGTATCAGATAGGAGAGCACTTTAAACTTGGTCCAGTTGGCTTCTATGATATCGTCGCCGTGGCTCGACATCAGTTTTTCGGCTTCGGGACACGATTTCTGGTGGATAATGACCGAGTTGTCGTCGGTGGCAAAGCCCACCACATCGTCGCCTGGAATGGGGTTACAACAGAGGGCCAACGTGTAGCCGGCATTCTTTTCATCCTCTTTCAGCAGAAAGGGTTTTTTCTTGTCGATGGTCTTCTCGTTCTTTTTATCGGACGAGAAGGTAAGCTTCCAGAATTTGACAAACTTGTTTTCAGACTTCTTTTGCAACACTGCTTCGAGATTGTCGAGGGCTACCATTCCCATCCCGATTTCGGCATAGAGTTGCTCTTTGGTATGCAGCCCGAAATGGTTTATCAGTTTTTTCAGCGTATTGCTGGCGGGTTTGATATTGAGTTTTTCGAGTTGCGAATTGAGCTGTGCGCGTCCCTCTTCGATGTGTTTTTTCTGTTCCTGCTTGAACGAATCCCTGATTTTGGTTTTGGCCCTTGCGGTAACGGCAATATCAATCCATGCCGGTTTGGGTGTCTGCTTGTCGGAAGTGAGGATTTCAACCTGGTCGCCGCTTTTCAGTACATGGCTCATGGGAACCAGCAGGTGGTTCACCTTGGCACCTATACAGTGGTTGCCCAGTTGTGAGTGGATATCGTAGGCAAAATCGAGTACTGTGGCATCTTTGGGCAACATCCTCATTTCGCCTTTTGGGGTAAAAACAACTATCTCCTGCGAATAGAGGTTCAGTTTGAACTCATCGAGGAAATCGAGGGCATCCGATTCGGGGTTTTGCAATAATTCCCTGATCTTGAAAAGCCATCTGTCGAGTTCGCTTTCGGCTGTATTGTCGCCTTTGTATTTGTGATGGGCGGCAAAACCTCTTTCGTCGATTTCGTCCATACGGTCGGTACGAATCTGTACTTCAACCCATTGCCCTTTTGGCCCCATCACTGTAACGTGGAGCGCCTCGTAGCCATTGGCCTTTGGAATGGTAATCCAGTCGCGGATACGGTCGGGCTTTGGTGTGTAGATATCGGTAATCAGCGAAAGGATATGGAAACACTGGCTTTTTTCGGTCTGTCCCTCCTTGGGTTTGAACACGATGCGAACGGCCAGCAAATCGTATATCTCGTCGAACGTGACGTTTTTCGTCTGCATTTTGTTGTAAATCGAGTAGATCGATTTGGGCCTTCCGCTGATGGAAAAGTCATATTTCTCGTCGTGAAGGGCAGTCTGGATTGGACGGGCAAAATCGTAGATCAGATAATTGATCCGTTCTTCTTCGCTGTGCAGCTTCAGCTCGATTTGATTGTAAATTTCGGGGTGTTTGTACTTGAGGCTGAGGTCTTCGAGTTCGGTTTTGATGGCATAGAGGCCGAGGCGGTGGGCTAAAGGGGCAAAAATATAGAGTGTCTCTGATGTGATTTTCAATTGTTTGTGCTGTGGCATCGATTCGAGTGTGCGCATATTGTGCAAACGGTCGGCCAGCTTAATCAGAATCACCCTTACATCGTCCGAGAGGGTCATCAGCATCTTTCGGAAGTTGGTGGCTTGTTTCGAATCGTAAGTGCCGGAGAGTTTGGTCAACCCATCGACCAGCGAAGCTACCTTTTCGCCAAACATTTTTTCAATGTCTATCAGCGTGTAGTCGGTATCTTCGACTACATCGTGCAGAATGGCTGCGATGGCCGATTTGGTACCAAGCCCTATTTCACTGACTACAATTTTGGCCACTGCCAGCGGATGGATGATATACGGTTCGCCCGACTTGCGCCTCACGCCCATGTGGGCAGCGCTTGCAAACTGAAAAGCTTTGCGTATAAGCTGTTCGTTTTCAGTAGTTAGCGGCCGGGTAAAGGATTTCATCAAATCTTCGAACAAATCCTCTATTTCCCTTTTCTCTATTTCCGTTTGTAAATCCATCGGCTGAATTTGGTTCCTGTTTACGAATTGTCGACCCTGTAAAAGTAGTGTTTTAGTTGACCTGACCGTTTTACAGGGCGATTTTTTGAGTGAAATACAACATTACAACAACTGCCTTATGAAAATGTTGAGCCTTTTCCGGTTGCTTTACCGATCGATTTGAAAGTAAACTTCGTCGATGGTTTCAGCCATTTTTCGCCATGAGTATTTCTCTTTTTCGCTCATGATATTGGTCCTGAATTCATCACCTTTTTCATTTTGATAAAAGTTGAGGATGGCTTGGGCTATCGGTCCGGGTTCAGGCTTCACGGTGTAACCTACTACTCCGTCTTTGACAATTTCGCTCAATCCGCCCACATCGGTAACCAGCATCGGGGTACAAAAATGGTAGGCAATCTGGGTAACACCGCTCTGGGTGGCCGATTTGTAAGGTTGCACCACCATGTCGACGGCTCCGAAATAGTAGGCCACTTCGTTGTCGGCAATAAAATCGGTATGTAAAATAACCGACTCTTCAATTTTATGCTCTTTGATGATTTGCAAATATTTTTGCGATGAGGTGTAAAATTCGCCGGCTACAATTAGTTTGACAGGGAGTTTTTTAATGTCAGGATGGCCCATGGCATGAAGCAACAGATCGAGCCCTTTGTAGTCGCGTATGAAGCCAAAAAAGAGTAGGTAGCTGAAGTTGGGGTCGAGTCCTAATTTGGCAACAGCGGTTTCGCGGGGTACCATTTTGCCAAAGTTGTCGTAAAGTGGGTGAGGCGTATAGATGGCCGGGACCGATTTTCTAAATTTTCGCAGGTCGTTCAGTACGCTTTTCGACAGGGTAATAAATCCATCGATGGCCGGGACAAAATAACGGGTCAGCATCGCATCGCCTGCATGGCTTTCGTGTGGGATGATGTTGTCGGCAATGGCAATTACGCTGGTGTGGCTGTTCTTTTTGGCCAGACGGGCAATCGTACCCAGTGCAGGGGCCATAAAGGGGGTCCAGTAACGCATAATCAGCAGGTCGGGCTTCAACCGGCTGATTTCCCTGCCTACTTTAATCCAGTTGAAAGGGTTTACCGAGTTGACTTTTTGATAAATCGTCAATCCCTCGGGGGCAGGATCGGTCGAATATTGAGTTTTTCCGGGGAAAAGGAAGTTGGGGTATTGCAGTGTGAAGGTGTAAATAATCAATTCGTTACCCTCTTCAATCAGTGCGCGGGCCATGCGTTCGTTGAAGGTGGCAATCCCTCCGCCCCTGAAGGGCCATGTGGTTCCCAAAAGGATAATTTTCTTTTTCAAAGCAACTCTTTTTCTGCAAATGTAACATGTTTCGATATTCGTTGAAAGAGGCATGAATAATCATAACGGCCGGACGGAATATTCTTTTTGGCCATCTCTGCTGTACGAAAAAAGAAGTTGTTGTTCAAAATTGGGCTGTTGCTGCCATTTTCCGTTTCGAACGATTATCTTTGACCATTCAACTAAAATTTAAATCATACGATATGGACGATCGGCCTTTAATTCTGATTTCCAACGACGACGGGGTTTACGCCAAAGGGTTGACTGAACTGATTGAAGTGATGCAACTTTTTGGTGACATTGTGGTGGTGGCACCCGATAGCCCCCGTTCAGGGATGTCACATGCCATTACTGTCGACAGGCCACTACGGGTAACCAAACTGCAGGAGCAGGAGGGATTGATTGTCTATTCGTGTACCGGAACCCCTGTTGATTGTATTAAGCTGGCATGCAATCAGTTGTTGAGTCGTTTGCCCGACTTTGTTATTTCAGGGATCAATCACGGTTCGAACACTTCGGTGTCGATAATCTATTCTGGAACGATGGGGGCTGCACTCGAAGGGTGCATCCACGGGATTCCGTCGATAGGGTTTTCGCTTGATGACTACAACCCGAATGCCGACTTTTCGAGGGCCAAAAAGGTGGTGGCGCGTGTTTTCCAAACGGTAGCCGAACATACGCTTCCGCATGGTGTTTGTCTGAATGTGAATATCCCCAAAGGCGAGGTGAAAGGAATCAGTTTTTGTCGGCAAACGCGCGGCAAGTGGGTCGAAGAGTTTGAACAGCGCACCGATCCGCATGGCCGAGATTATTATTGGTTGACAGGTTATTTCAATAATTCGGAGTCGGAGGCGCGCGATACCGATGACTTTGCGCTGATGGAAGGAATCGTTTCGGTGGTGCCGGTCAGTACCGATATGACAGCATATACTGCTTTTCATTCGATGCAAAAATGGAAATTCTAAACCAATATGGCTACTTACACGCAACCCACCTCGTTCAATAAGCTATCGACCGGATTGATAATTGGTATTGGATTGCCGCTTATCTTCTTCCTGCTTTATTTTATATTCAGGTTCAAAGGGCTTGAATTTGGCAGCTATCTGAAAATATTGATGGAATCGGGCAAGATTGTCCATGTTATCAGTTTGTCGGTGTTCCCGAATCTGATTCCGTTTATGCTCTTTGTCCGGAGCGATCGTTACCGTTCGGGGCGAGGTGTACTGGCAGCTACTGTTGTGTTGGCGATTGTAATTTTTATATTAAAATTTACCATGTAATTTTGAATGTAATTATTTCTGAAACAGTAAATAGCTGATGAAGTACTTTATTATAGCCGGCGAAGCTTCGGGCGATTTGCACGCCTCGCACCTGATGCGTGAACTAAAAAAAGAAGATAGCCATGCCGATTTTCTTTTTTTTGGTGGCGACCTGATGTTGGCCGAGGGGGGGGCAATCCTGAAACATTATCGGGAGATGGCTTTTATGGGGCTTATCAATGTGATCTTGAATATTTGCTCTATCCAAAAAAACTTTGCGCTGGCCAAAGCTAAACTGCTCGAATATCAACCTGATGTTTTGATATTGGTCGATTATCCCGGATTCAACCTACGGATGGCAGCTTTTGCCAAAAGGCATAATATCCGCACTTTCTATTACATTTCGCCCAAGATATGGGCCTGGAAAAAGGGTCGTGTCAGAAAGGTGAAAAAATATATCGACGAGATGTTTACCATCTTTCCGTTCGAGAGTGATTTCTACAGCCAATTTAATTATCCTGTCCGCTATGTGGGCAACCCCACGGTTGACGAACTGGCCAGACGGCCCAATCAGGATGAAACTTTGGCTACTTTTATCGAAAGGAACCGGCTACCGAATAAACCAGTGGTTGCTTTGCTGGCTGGAAGCCGCAGACAGGAGATTCAATTGATATTGCCTGTTTTACTCTCTGTTGCAAAAGATTTTCCAGAGTGGCAGTTTGTGATAGCTGGTGCACCGTCGCAACCTGAAGCACTTTATCGCCGGATAGGTGGCGACTCCGGTGTGCCTGTTGTTTTTGGGCAGACTTATGAACTGTTGCAGCAGGCTGATGCCGCACTTGTGGCTTCGGGAACGGCAACACTCGAAACAGCCGTACTGAGGGTTCCGCAGGTGGTTTGCTACCGTACTGAATTTGGGTGGTTTGCTACGGTTATCAAAAAGCTGATTCTCACCATTCCATGGTTCTCGCTGGTCAACCTGATTATGGATAAAGAGATTGTGAAAGAGTATTTCCAGGGCGAATGCAACCGTAAAACTGTCGGGGCTGAATTAAACCGGATATTGGTGGATTCAGGTTATCGAATCAATATGCTTGAAAATTACAGTCTGATGTTGCAAAAGCTGGGGGGAGCGGGGTGTGCCGAAAGAGCGGCCATCGAAATGGTTCAATTGTTAAAATCCAAATAACGTAAGATGTTCAGTTTGTTAAAAAAAGAGTTGACTCAGTTTTTCGGTTCGTTAACCGGATATGTGGTTATTGCTGTTTTTCTGATTATTACATCACTTTTTTTGTGGGTTTTCGAGGGCAACTATAATATTCCGGACGGTGGCTATGCAACGTTGAATGGATTGTTCGACCTTGCCCCCTGGATTTATCTCTTCCTGATTCCGGCCATAACGATGCGTCTGTTTGCAGAAGAACGCAAAAGCGGAACACTCGAACTGTTATATACCCGTCCGATTTCAGCGTTTTGGCTGGTAATGGGCAAATTTCTGGCATCCTTACTGGTCGTAGTCATGAGTTTATTGCCTACTTTAATTTGGTATTTCTCGGTCTATTGGCTCGGTAGCCCTGTTGGCTCTATCGATTCCGGTGCTACATGGGGAAGTTTTCTCGGTCTTTTCTTTTTGGCTGTTATCTATCTGACTATCGGTCTTTTCACCTCTTCGCTAACCGAAAATCAGATCGTTGCTTTTCTGTTGGCGATGATTGTTGCCTTTTTCTGGTTTGCCGGTTTTGGCTTTATTGCCGACTTACAGGTTCCTGCAACCATCTCTTCATTCCTGGTGTCGCTCGGTATCCAGTCGCACTACGAATCGGTCAGCCGGGGGGTGCTCGATAGTCGCGATTTGCTCTATTTTATCCTGATGTCTGGTTTTTTTATTTTACTGACCCAGATTTCGTTGTCGTGGAGAAAGCAAAGTGCCAGACGCTCTTTGGTTACTGTAGTCCTCTATTCGCTCGGCGCTGCCGTTGTTGCCATTTTTACTTCCGGCAGCTTTTTTAGAATTGATTTTACTTCTGAAAAACGATATACTTTATCCGGGCAAACCATTTCAATCGTGCAGAAAGCCAGTGGCCCTGTGGCTGTCGACCTCTTTCTGGAGGGAGAATTGCCACCTGCTTTTCGTCGCTTGCAGAGTGAAGTAATCGACAAATTAAATGATATTGAGCAATATTGCAGCCAACCGATTTATCTCCGTCGGGTAGATCCTTATCAGGAATCGACACCTGAAGAGCGGAAGAGCTATTTCGAGTCGCTGATGAAACGAGGGGTACTGCCCACTGATTTGCGCATTAAAACCGATCAGGGCATTTCTACCAAATGGATATTCCCCTCGGCAATTATCCGTTCGGGCGAGTATGAGATCGCGGTTAATTTTCTGAAAAACGACCCGGCTTTGTCTGAAGAGGAGAATTTAAATCATACCGCAGAGTTGCTTGAGTATGAAATAGTAAGGGCTTTAAATATCCTTTTTCAACCCAAAAAGGATAAAGTTGCCTTTTTGACCGGTCACGACGAGCTGGATGAATGGCAGCTGCGAGATTTTACCCATGCGCTTTCCGAAAATTATGATGTTACGTTCTTGCGCGCTTCGCAACTGAATGACAGTATAAAGGCTGTAATCATTGCCCGACCTGAGCAACCCTTTTCGGAGCCGGATAAATTCGCCATCGACCAGTATTTGATGCGCGGAGGCAACCTGATGTGGCTTATCGATCCGGTAAAAGTGAGCCTCGACTCACTTTCAGAAGGAATGACCACATTGGCTTTTCCGGCTGATTATAATCTGAACGACCAACTTTTCAAATATGGCGTCAGGCTAAACCACAATCTGATTCAGGATGTGGCTTGCTTGCAGATCAGAATCAATACCGCATTGAATGGTCAGCCAGCCAAATACTCGCTTGCACCATGGTATTTTTCGCCGTTGCTGATGCCTGTTCAATCCCATCCGGTTGGAAAGAATGTGAACCGGGTGATGGCCGAGTTTGCCAGTTCGCTTGAGCCTGTGGGTGATAATCCCAACGTGAGCAGTACGGTTATCCTCACTTCGTCGCCCTATGCAAGGCTAAACGAAAGCCCGATGCTGGTCAGTTTGGGTATGATTGATGCACCTCCGGCGCGTGAACTCTTCACGCTTGCCGATATCCCGGCTGGGATTCTGCTTGAAGGCCGTTTTGGTTCTGTTTTCCGCAACCGGATGGTCGAAGGTATTGGCCTTCCGGCAGGAACGGAGGTTATAGGTGAGAGCCAGTTTGCCCGAATGATGGTTTTTTCCGATGGCGGGCTGATAGCCAACAAGGTGAATCGATTGCCTTCAGGAAACCGAATCTTGCCACTGGGGTTCGATCGTGTTTCGTCAGTTACCTTTGGGAACAAGGAATTTTTCGTCAATGCGGTGAACTATCTTTGCGATGGCAACGGCCTGATGCAACTCCGTTCGCGCACGATGCAGCTGAGGTTGCTCGATAAGGTTAAGTTACGCGAAACAGGGAAAATCTGGCAGCTTGTTAATGTAGCCTTTCCAGTAATTATGATTGTGGCGGGGGGAGTCGTTTTTCAGTTTCTACGTCGTCGCAGAAGCCGAAGTTTTCTGAAATAGAATTGAAATTTGCTAATAATCAGTGCTTATTCGAAATGATAACTGTTGAATAAAAAAATGGGCCTGCTTTGGGTAAAATAGCGGTTTGTTTGTATATTCGTAAATTATCAGGCTGAGCCGACTGGCCCTAATGAAAATTAAAAAAATAAACTAAAGTATAACATCCATGAGATTTGTCGTTTCAAGTACCGAATTGCTGAAGCACCTGAATGCAATCAGTAGGGTTATCAGCAGTAAAAACACTTTACCCATTTTGGATAATTTCCTTTTCAAACTGGAAGGCACCCGGCTGGAGGTTACCGCATCCGATTTGGAAACTACACTGATTACCCAAATGACGCTAGATAGTGTTGAAGGTGAAGGTGTTGTTGCTATTCAGGCCAAGATTTTGCTCGACACCTTAAAGGAATTCCCCGAGCAGCCCTTAACTTTCAAAATCAATCTTGAAACGATGTCGGTCGAGCTTTTCTCGCTCAACGGTAAGTACAGTGTGCCGGCACAGAACGGCGAAGATTTTCCCGCTCTGCCCCAACTGAACGAAACCCATTACCGCATCAGCGTATCGCACGATGTGATGTTGAATGGTATCAATAAAACCCTATTTGCCACAGCTGATGACGAATTGCGTCCGGTGATGAACGGTATTTTTGTCGAACTGTCAGCCGATGCCATGACTTTTGTCGCTTCCGATGCGCATAAACTGGTTCGTTATAAACGGTTAGATGCCAAATCGGAGGATGAGGCATCATTTATTCTTCCCAAAAAACCTGCATCGTTACTGAAAAACCTTCTGCCCAAAGAAGATTTTGATGTGAAGTTGCAGTTCGACGAGAAAAATGCAGTGTTTACGTTAACTGGTTTTAAAATGGTTTGCCGTCTTGTCGAAGGGCGTTATCCAGCCTACAATTCGGTGATTCCGCTAAGTAACCCCAATAAATTGATTATCGACAGGCTCGAATTTTATAATACATTGCGTCGCGTGTCGGTATTTGCCAATCAGGCCAGCAATCTTGTTCGGTTAAAGCTTACTGCTACCCAGATGATTGTTTCGGCTCAGGATATCGATTTTGCCATATCGGCAGTCGAAACCATTAAGTGCGATTACGATGGTCAGGAAATGGAGATTGGCTTCAAGTCGACCTTCCTTATCGAAATCCTTTCGAACCTTTCATCCGGCGATGTGCGTATGGCTCTTTCAGATCCGTCGCGCGCAGGCTTGCTGCTTCCAGCCGAAACAGAATCGGAGAACGAAGATGTGCTGATGTTGCTGATGCCGATGATGATCAATGCATAATTGAATTAAAAAATAGTTGAAAAACCTGGCGGTTAGCATAACCGACCGGGTTTTTTACTTCATGCTCCAATAAAACAAAACAGATGAATCTCAATCTAAATCGCCCATTGGTATTTCTCGATTTGGAAACTACCGGAATCAACGTGGTAACCGACCGGGTTGTCGAAATTGCCATGCTGAAAATTAACCCTGACGGAAGAGAGGAGGAATTGATTCAGCTTATCAATCCCGAAATGGAAATTCCCAGACAGGCTATCGCCATTCATGGTATTTCCAACGAAGATGTTCAAGATGCCCCTTTATTCAGCCAAAAAGCTGCCGAGTTTGCCGCATTTCTTGACGGCTGCGATCTGGGAGGTTACAATTCAAACCGCTTCGATATTCCGCTGCTAACCGAGGAATTTCTTCGTGTTGGAGTCGATATAGACCTAAAAAAAAGGAAGTTTATTGATGTCCAAACGATTTTTCACCGGATGGAAAAACGTACGCTTGGTGCCGCTTGCAAATTTTATCTCGATAAAGAGTTGGTCAATGCACATAGTGCGATGGCCGACACCAGAGCGACTTACGATGTACTTAAAGCGCAACTCGACCGTTACGCCGGCGTTGAGGTGGAAGAAGGAGGCAAAAAAAGTACCCCAATCATGAACGATATCGATAAACTATCGGCATTCTCTTCGTTCGACCGGAATGTGGATTATGCCGGCCGTATTGTTTATGATGAAAAGGGGATCGAGATTTTCAATTTTGGAAAACATAAAGGCAAGTCTGTTACAGAGGTCTTCCGGACTGAACCGGCCTACTACAATTGGATGATGAATGGAGAATTTCCACTCTATACCAAAAAAGTGCTCGCAGAGTTGATGGGAAAGTTCAGGAAAGAGAATGAAAAAGAAAACATGGACAATAAACTGGATGAGTTGAAAAAGAAATTTACAAAGTAATTGTCAGAATTTTAACTTCCTGTAAATAAATATTTTCTATCATGAAAATTATATGTATTGGACGAAATTATGTGAAACATGCTCAGGAACTAAAGAACGATATTCCTGAAGAACCGGTTTTTTTTATGAAACCCGATTCGGCACTGTTGCTGGGCAACAAGCCATTTTATATTCCCGATTTTTCGAATGACTTGCATTATGAAGTGGAGTTGATTCTTAAAATTTCGCGTTTGGGAAAAAATATTGAACCTCGTTTTGCCCATCGGTACTATAATGAAATTGGTTTGGGAATCGATTTTACCGCACGCGATATTCAACGCAAACTGTCGGAGAAAGGATTGCCATGGGAAAAGGCAAAAGCCTTCGATTCATCGGCCGTATTGGGCGATTTCGTTCCTAAAGAGGAGTTGGGCGATTTGGCCGACATCCGGTTTTCGCTGTTGAAGAATGGAGAGATTGTACAGGATGGCCATTCTGCCGATATGATTTTTCCTTTTGATTCAATTGTCGCGCATGTTTCGAAATACGTTACATTGAAAATTGGCGATTTAATTTACACTGGTACCCCGGCTGGTGTTGGACCGGTGAATATCGATGACCGCCTCGAAGGTTTTCTGGCCGGAAAGAAAATGTTTGATTTTATGGTGAAGTAGTATTTTTGTATTACCATCCCGATAAAGAAAAAAGGTCAACCTGTCGGTCGACCTTTTCTTTATTTGTTGATATTCTCGTCGATTTGATTGAATGGTATCATCTTTACGCCCAGAGTATTCCATTCGTCGAACGGAAGAGGCAGACCGGGTAATTCCTTGATTGCATCATGAATCACATAGACATTGTAGCCCCGGGTTACGAGTCCTTTAACTGCTTTGTCGACGCAAACATTGGTTGTGACGCCATAGACAAATACCTTATCGGGGCTGGCAATCGAAAGAATTTTTTCGGTGTGCGGGTTGCCGGCAAAAACATCGAAGTCGTCTTTGCGGATAATAATATTACGATATTTGACAGGATCGTCGAATTCGGCAAAAATGGCCAGCTGCATATCCCAGTCGATGGTCACGGGCGATGCGGGACGGGTTTCTTCGATAAACGATGCCCCTGAAGTTCCGGCAATGCAATGGAGCGGGAATGAGCTTTTAAAGTCGGGTGCTGACGAAATTTCGTGCGAATTGATGTGGTGAAAATCGCAGGTATTGATGACCCGAATCTTATGCTCTGCCGCAAAATTTGTTATTTTGGCCCATATGGATTTCAATTTTTCTGCCCCCTGAACATAAAGTTTCCCGTGAGGTTCCACAAAATCGACCTGTGTATCGACATTCCAGAAGAGAACTTTTGACCTACTCATAACAGACATATTTAGTCGACAAATATAGTGTGCAAACTTGTCCGTTATTGCTGGCGATTGCGGAATTCTTTGATCCCGTTATCGAGGAATTCGACAAAGCGGTCGGGATTGAGATCGCGGGCTGTTGGCTTGGCCAGCAACTTCTCCTGATGGTCAAGCAGGACATAGTATGGCTGGGCATTTACCCCAAACCGGCTGATTTGAAAATCAGCATACTTTTTCCCTAATGTTTTCTTGACTTTATTGTCGTAAGTCGATGTAATCCATTCGTTTTCAGGAAGAGTTGTTTTATCGTCGACATAAAGTGCGATGATAACAAATTCGTTTTTCAGTCGTTCGAGCACTCGAGGATCTGACCAAACATTGGCCTCCATCTCGCGGCAGTTGACACACCCGTGACCTGTAAAATCGATGAAAACCGGTTTGTTTTGTGCTTTCGCACATGCCATACCTTGTTCGAAATCAAAATAACCTTCGAGGCCATGCGGCAACTCCAGAAACTCACTGTATTTGGGTTTTTCGCAAAGGGCTGTTTTTTCCGCTGAGAAACTGGCTGTATTTCCGCTGCCCGAATTGACCAGTTTAACTTCGTCGCGGATGATTTTATGAAGGTCGAAATCGTGCGTGGTCATTGGTGGCAAGTAGCCTGATATGGCTTTAAGCGGGGCTCCAAACATGCCGGGAACCAGATAGACAACAAAAGTAAAACTGACAAGGGCCATCATTAAACGGGGCACAGTGATATGTTTGACATCGCTGTCGTGCGCAAATTTCATCTTTCCGAGCAGGTAGAAGCCCATCATGGTAAAGATAATGATCCAGAATGCGATGTAAACTTCGCGGTCGAGGATGCCCCAATGGTAAGTTTGGTCGGCTACGCTCAGGAACTTTAGCCCGAGCGCCAGTTCAATGAAGCCAAGTACTACTTTTACCGAATTGAGCCATCCGCCTGATTTGGGTAAGTTGCTCAGCCATTGAGGGAAAATGGCAAAAAGAGTAAACGGGAGTGCGAATGCAAGTGAGAAACCAAACATGCCGATGATTGGTTTAAGTATCATTCCACCAGCTGATTCAACCAATATGGCCCCAACAATTGGTCCTGTACAACTGAAAGAGACTAAAACCAGTGTTAATGCCATGAAAAAAGCTCCTCCCAAACCGCCTTTATCGGCTTTGCTGTCGCTTTTATTGACCCAACTACTGGGCAGTACGATTTCGAAGGCACCGAAAAATGAAAATGCAAAAACAAAAAATATCATGAAGAAGAGCACATTTGGTAACCAGTGTGTGCTGAGCCAATTGGCAAAATCGGCACCAAGCGTTAACGCAACAACTGTTCCGATAAGCGTATAAATCAGTATAATAGATATCCCATAAGTAAGTGCCTGGACTTTAGCCTGCAGTTTGGAACGGTTACTGTTCATAAAAAACGAAACGGTCATCGGAATCATCGGGAAAACACAGGGCGTGAGTATGGCTGCCAAACCGGCCAAAAAACTGAAGAAGAAGAACCACCAAAGCGAATGCGTTGCTGTTTCATTTTCGGCTGTAAACGGCTCCTGGGCAGTAGCCTGATTGTCTACGGCATTACTGTCGCCATTGACTGAAAAAGAAAAATCCTTCTCATCCATGGTGCAGGTTTCGTCGTTGCAACATTGGTATTCGATGGTTCCTTTAACCACAAATGGTTTATCCGTCAGTAATTTAATTTTCTGCACAAAAGTGGCGCTTCCGGCGTAATAGGAGAGTTCCATATTGAAAATCTTGTCAAACTCTTTCACTGGTGCCGTTACCGAACTGATTTTGTCGATTAACTGATAGTTGGTACTGTCCAAATCGAAGTTGAATGTGGTACTTACCGGGCCGCCATCGGGCAAATCGATACCGTAGAGGTGCCAGCCATTTTCGATGGTGGCTTTAAAGATGAGTTCAGCTTCTGTAGCTGATATTTTTTTCTGTTCAAATGTCCATTGCGCAGGAGCGATGATTTGAGCGAAAGTATTGATGCTCAGTAATAACAGGAATATAAAGAAGGAGGTTGATTTTTTCATTGCAAAACATCGAGTTATTTAACTATTTGTATCCAAAGTTGCAAAAAAAATGCCCAAGCAACAATATGCATGGGCATTTTCTTATCAGATAATAATCTCTTCGTTGTTTTCGTCGAAGTATTTCACGCTAAGGAAACTCATGGCGTTAAGCTCTTCGATAACAATTCTGCGTCGGTATTTCCATCTCCATTTTAATCGTTTCGATGGGAAACCTCTTGTAAGGTAAGCACCTACAAATGGGTGAAGCTGTATTTTCAATGCTTTTTTTTGCAAATCTTCGAAAATATAGCGTACCCGTTGTTCCAACTCTTCTATCATCAGAATGGTTGGCGATACTTTTCCGGTACCTTTGCAAACCGGACAATCTTCAGCCGTTTCAATGGCCAACTCCTGCCGTACTCGCTGACGTGTAATCTGCATCAGGCAGAACTTACTGAGCGGGAGGATATTGTGCTTTGTCCTGTCTGCGGCCATCACCTCTTTCATCTTCTCGAAAACTTTCTGTTTGTTCTCGTTGCCGTGCATATCGATAAAGTCAATTACGATAATGCCGCCCATGTCTCTGAGGCGTAGTTGCCGAGCTATTTCTTCGGCAGCCGCCAGATTCACTTCGAGTGCATTGCTCTCCTGATCGCCACTCTTCGACCTGTTTCCACTGTTGACATCTATCACGTGGAAGGCTTCGGTATGTTCGATAATCAGGTAAGCACCGCTTCTGAACGAAACAGTTTTACCAAAAGATGCCTTAATTTGCTTGTCGACACCGAAGTATTCGAAGATAGGTGCTTTACTGTTGTAATGCTTGACAATCTTCTTTTTTTCGGGGTCAATGGTCTCAACATAATCCTTAATCTCGATGGCAGTCTCTTCGTCGTTGACAAAAATATTGACAAAATCGGGAGTGTATAAGTCCCTGATTAACGAAGTAGTACGATTAATTTCTCCAAGAACCAGCGAGGGGGCGGTCTGTTTTTCGAGTTTAACGACCGCGTTTTCGAATTTGGTGATTAACCTGCGTAGTTCCTGATCCAATTCTGCCACCATCTTTCCTTCAGCAGCTGTCCGAACGATAACCCCGTAATTTTTGGGGCAAATGCTCTGGATTAATTTTTTTAAGCGACTTTTTTCTTCGTTTGTTGCAATCTTCTGAGAAACTGAGATTTTGTCGCTGAAAGGCACAAGTACAATGTTCCGCCCGGCTACCGAGATTTCGGAAGTAAGTCTTGGTCCTTTTGTCGAAATTGGCTCTTTGGCCACCTGAACAAGTATTGTCTGACCGGCTTTCAATACTTCTGTAATCTTACCGTCCTTGTTGATATCCGGTTCCGGAGGGTTTTTCAGGGCCTGCGAAGGTTTAACTTTCTTAGAGCTAACTTGCTTGAGGAATTTGTTAAGCGTCTGAAATTGAGGACCTAAATCTAAATAATGAAGGAACGCATCTTTTTCGTAGCCCACATCAACGAAAGCAGCATTTAAACCCGGCATAATCTTTTTTACCTTGGCAAGGTAAATGTCTCCAACCGCAAATTTAATGTCGCTGTTTTCCCTGTTGAGTTCTACCAGTTTTTTGTTTTCGAGTAAAGCAATTTCAACGTGCGATGGCGAAACATCAATAATCAGTTCACTACTCACTGCTTTTACTCGTTTTAAATGTTAATGGTTTTATAATACAAGAAACCTAAAGTGCATCTGCACTTTAGGTTTAGTGTTTTATCTCACAAAAAGACTATTTTTTCTTCTTGTGACGGTTCTTCCGCAAACGTTTTTTGCGTTTGTGGGTCGCCATTTTATGTCTCTTTCTTTTTTTACCGCTTGGCATGATTCAATTTTTTAAAAAAATAAATTATTTTACGTTGTTCTTCACGCGATTGATGAAGGTTTTTGCCGGTTTGAATGAAGGAATGTTGTGTTCTGGAATGATAATAGTAGTGTTGCGTGAAATGTTACGTGCGGTTTTTTCAGCACGTTTTTTAACGATAAAACTACCAAAACCACGGAGATAAACATTGCTGCCTTCAGCCAAAGAGGCTGATACGGATTCCATAAAAGATTCAACTGCTTTCTGAACAGTTACTTTTTCGATACCAGTGTTCTTTGAAATCTCGTTTACGATATCTGCTTTTGTCATTGCTATAAGTTTAAATGATTCAACTTTTTACTTATCAATTTTGGTGTACAAATATAGATCTTTTGGATTAACTAATGCTATACAAATCAATAATTTTTGTTCTTTTTGCTTTTTTTTTCAAAAAGATGCAAAAATGGAATGGTTTCGTAAACGGTTGACACAATGGTATAAAGAAAACAGGCGCGAACTGCCCTGGCGCGGCACCAAAAATCCATATCGAATCTGGATTTCCGAAATTATTCTTCAACAAACCCGGGTTAGTCAGGGTACCGACTATTACAACCGTTTTGTTGACCGGTTTCCAGATGTCGAATCGCTGGCAGCTGCCGGTGAAGATGAAGTGATGAAGCTTTGGCAGGGGCTGGGTTACTATTCAAGGGCCAGAAACCTTCACCACGCTGCACGTGAAATTGTTGAGCGATTTGGTTCGGTTTTTCCGGATAAATACGAAGATATCCGAAATCTTAAAGGCGTTGGCGACTACACGGCTGCCGCAATATCGTCTATTGCATATGGCCTCCCTTATGCCACCGTAGATGGAAATGTCTATCGGGTAATTTCGCGTATTTGGGGTATTGATCATTCTATTGATATGCCTTCCGGCAAAAAAATCTTTCGCGAAATGGCCGATCAATTGCTCGACAGAGGTGATCCTGATACATTTAATCAGGCAATGATGGAGTTTGGGGCCATTCAGTGCGTGGCCAAAAGCCCAGATTGCAGTGCCTGTCCGATGGCTGATTTTTGTGTGGCGTTAAGTCAGTCGGCTGTTGCCAGTTTCCCTGTCAGAAGCAAAAAGGTTATGCTAAAGGAACGTTTTCTCGATTTTTTGGCCGTAAAGTATAGCGGCAGTTACTTTTTGACAAGGCGCGAAAAAGGCGATATCTGGGCTGGTTTATACCAGTTCCCGCTTATCGAATCTAATAAACAGCTTCAGCCTGAAAACCTGATGGTTAGTTTGCAATGGAACGAATGGTTGGGAAATTTACCTCTTTCAGTTGAGCGGATTTCTCCTGTAACCATTCACCTGTTGACCCATCAAAGATTGTATATCCGGTTTTGGTCCATTGAGCTTTTGGCTGAACCTAAATATTCGAATTGGATAAAGGTGCCGGCTGAAGAATTGCAACATTATGCCGTACCCAGACCGGTGGAGCAGTTTATTGTCAGCACACTGTAAAATGTAGGATAGGGAAAGGGTAAAAATCGCCGAATCTTTTTATCTTTGAAAATGGTCAAATGAAAAATTACTAATAGCCAAATCATAGAAATTATGTCAGTTAACAAAGTGATTCTTGTCGGAAATGTTGGGAAAGATCCCGAAGTGAAATATTTGGAGCGAGATGTGGCTGTAGCCAATTTTCCGCTGGCTACCACCGAGCGCGGGTATAAAACGGCAAATGGTACTGAGGTACCCGAACGTACCGAGTGGCACAATGTTGTTTGTTGGCGCGGTCTGGCTACTGTAGTCGAGAAGTACGTAAAAAAGGGCTCTCAACTTTATATCGAAGGCAAAATCAGAACCCGAAGCTACGAACAGGATGGCATAAAAAGATATGTTACAGAAATTTATGCCGACGAATTGCAGATGATGGGCAAAAAAGAGAATACGGGCAATGGTACGGGGAATGAAACTCCAAGAGCCGTTTCCGAAAGTAAACCTTCGGGAGCCAATCAAACTGCACCGGCCAATTCTGGCAGTTCAGAGGATAATAATCCCGACGATTTGCCATTTTGATAACCAAAATTAACCCCATTGGAAACTGTCGACCCCAATTATTCAACTTCTCTTTTTGGAAATATTGAATTACTTCCGCTCACGTTTTCTGCTACCGCCGAGATGCTGGTATTGATTGTGCTATTAATCATTTCAGCGTTGGTGTCAGGCTCCGAGGTGGCCATGTTTTCGCTAGAGCCGAAAGATATCGAGTCGCTAAAATCGAGCCGAAAAAAGTCAGCTAAAACCTTGATAAGATTGTTGTCCATTCCCGAACAAGTATTGGCATCGGTATTGGTGGGCAATAATTTTGTCAATATAGCCATTGTGTTGCTGGCATCGCATCTGTCCAATTCATTGATCGATTTTCACGAAGCGGCAACGCTCGAGTTTATCTTTCAAACCATTGTAATCACCTTTTTGATATTGCTTTTTGGCGAAATCATCCCTAAAGTTTATGCGGCGCATTACGCCCGAAAGTTTGCCCTGAAAATGGCTCCTGCCATCGATTTCCTCGACAAACTGGCCCGCCCGCTAAGTTATCTTTTGATTAGCTCCACTTCATTTGTCAATAAACGTCTGGCCAGGCACCGGCGAAATATTTCGATTGACGAAATATCGAAAGCATTAAAGCTGACTGACCACGCGGAATTATCGGAAGACAAGGAGATTCTGGAAGGAATTGTCAAGTTTGGCTCGAAGAGTGTCAGCGAGATTATGCGTTCGCGCATCGATATGATTGCCATTGATGTACACAGCGATTTTAACGAGGTGCTTGCCGTAATCCGCGAGTCGGGTTATTCGCGGATTCCGGTTTATTCTAGTTCGCCTGACAATATTCGCGGAATTTTGTACATCAAAGATTTACTGTTGCATATTGGCAAAGGGGCTACGTTTCGATGGCAACCGCTGATGCGCCAGCCATTCTTTGTGCCGGCTACCAAAAAGATTGACGACCTGCTTGAAGAGTTTCAAAAGTCGAAAGTCCATATGGCTATTGTGGTCGATGAGTTTGGCGGTACGTCAGGATTGGTAACGCTTGAAGATATTCTTGAAGAAATTGTTGGCAATATCGAAGATGAATTTGATGAAGAGGAACATTTTTATGTAAAAACGGCTCCGCACGAATTTCTGTTCGACGGTAAAACCCTGCTGAACGACTTTTATAAAGTTTTCGATATTGAAGATGATATTTTCGAGGAGATACGTGGCGATGCCGACACACTTGCCGGTTTAATTTTAGAACTTACCGGAGAGTTCCCAAAGCTCAATGATAAAGTAAATTGTAAGAACTTTATTTTTCAGATTGAATCACTCGACCTGCGTCGTATTAAAAAAATCAAAGTCATTGAAAACAGTCCCGTTGAAAAATATTTATAAATATCAGCTGCTTATTGCTTTATTGTTTATTGCACTGCTTTCTGCCTGCAGCGGGGAGTATACGCCAAAGCCGCGTGGTTATTTTCGTATCGATTTTCCTGCAAAATCGTACCATAGAGTCGAAATGGCAATACCTTACAGTTTTAAAGTTCCTGATTACTCCATTGCAGGACCCGATTTGCTCAATTTAGATCAACCCAACTGGATAACTGTTGACATTCCAACCAATAAGGCGCAGATTCATTTGAGTTACAAAAAAATAGACGGCAATCTGGCCGACTATATCGAAGATTCGCGGACACTGGCCTATAAGCATACCCAAAAAGCAAGTTCAATCGAAGAGCAGTTATTTATGAACCGCGAACATCGGGTATACGGTACTTTATATCTGATGAAAGGCAATGCCGCCTCGCCGCTTCAGTTTTATCTCACCGACAGTACGCGTCATTTTCTTCGTGGCGCGTTATATATACGCGAAGTCCCCAATTACGACAGTTTGCGGCCTGTTATCGATTTTCTGTCCAAAGATGTGCTTGAATTGATTGAATCGACTACCTGGAAAGAGACAAAATAATGGCCCTTCTCTTTGAAAAAGAAATAGGTTTTGCCCGGATTGCCATCTGGGAAGCGACAGAAAGCCGCGAGCAACTGATGCGTATGGCGGGTGACGTAGTGACCGATCCCGGTTTTGCCACAATAACCAGCGAAAAACGTCAGTTTGAATGGTTGGCCGTGAGGGTTTTGTTGCGTTTAATGGTTGGATCTGAAATTAAACTGGACTATTTACCCGATGGAGCTCCTGTTTTGGCTGGAAACCCTTCCCGGATTTCGATTTCACATACCGGAAAATATATCGCCGTTATTCTTCATCCAGATCATCGGTGTGGGATAGATATCGAAATGAAAAACCGAAGTGTAGAAAGGGTAGCAAGGCGATTCTTGTCGGCTGAAGAATGGGCCAACTGTTCGAAGAGCGTCGATTGCAACCGGATGATGCTGCTGCACTGGTGCGCCAAAGAGGCTGCTTTTAAAATGATACCACATTCTGATATCGACTTTGCGCAGCATATCAATCTGATGGCAGGTGAGTTTTATTCCGCGGGCGGCGCTTTGAACGGAAGCTATCTGAAAGGTGGGCGAAGCGTGGGTTTCGAGGTGAAATATTTTATTTTTGATGAATTGATTATTGCCTGGTGTTCAGCCCCCGACACGATATTTGAATGAAGTTTTGCATCAAGGCGCAACAAGATGTTAAACAAAATCACAGTTTAAACGTAAATTCAGCAGCTAAAAAAGATGAAATGAAAAAGCCAGATAACCACATACTCGTCATATTCGGTGCTTCGGGCGATTTGACCAAGCGAAAACTGATACCGGCAATCTATCAATTACATATTGAGGGTTTATTGCCTGAGAAATTTATTGTGCTGGGGGTCAGTCGTACCGAACTTACTGATGATGAATTTCGTACCCGACTAAAAGAATTTTTGCCACAAGGCGATTTGTTCGATGCCAATTTCTTGGATAAATTATTTTATGAGTCTATCGATCCGGCTGAAGGTGACAGTTACACCGGCTTAAAAGTAAGGCTGGAACAACTGGCTTTGCATCATCAAATTCCTGCGAACTATTTGTTTTATCTCTCTACGCCTCCCTCACTATATGGTGTGATTCCCGAAAAACTGGCATTCGTTGGATTAAATTCAGCCAATGACGGGTTCAAACGGTTGGTTGTCGAAAAACCGTTTGGGACCGATTTGCATACGGCGCGAATGTTGAATAAGCAGTTGCTCAACTACTTCGATGAAAGTCAAATCTATCGTATTGACCATTATTTGGGGAAAGAATCGGTTCAGAACCTGATGGTAACCCGTTTTGCCAATGGAATATTCGAACCGGTGTGGAACCGTAATTTTGTTGAGCGCGTTGAGATAACATCGGCTGAGAGCCTGGGTGTTGAAGGCCGTGGTGGCTATTACGACAATTCGGGGGCCATGCGTGATATGGTCCAAAATCATTTGTTGCAAATGGTGGGTATGGTGGCTATGGAACCGCCTGTGGTAATTGAAGCAGATGCCATACGTCACGAAGTAATGAAAGTTTTTCAGTCGTTGCGGCCAATAAAGCCCGATGAAGTGAAGAATCAGGTTGTTCGCGGGCAATACACTCGTTCTCATATCAAAGGCGAAGAGGTTCCGGGCTACCGCGAAGAGAAGGGGGTCCGTCCCGATTCTTCGACCGAGACCTATTTGGCAATGAAATTTTTCATCGACAACTGGCGTTGGGCGGGCGTTCCGTTTTATATACGGACAGGAAAAAAACTACCAACACGTGTCACCGAAATTGTAATTGAATTTAAACCTACGCCGCTTCACTTGTTCAATATGAAAGAGTTTTCGCAGAAACCGTCAAATCAATTGATAATCAGGATTCAGCCTGACGAAGGCCTCTTGTTGAAATTCGGTATGAAGGAGCCGGGTGCCGGGTTCAATGTTAAACCGGTTAATATGGATTTTCATTATTCTGATTTGGCCAATGTTAAACTTCCATCGGCTTATGAGCGTTTGCTGCTCGACTGTATGATGGGTGATGCCACGCTTTATTCACGCGGCGATGCCGTTGAGGCTGCGTGGCAGTTTATTCAGCCTATTCTCGATGCATGGGAGAACGACCCGATGATTCCGGTTTACGGCTATCCTGCAGGAACTTGGGGGCCGCGCGAGTCGGATTCGTTGGTCGAAGGCGGTACAACATGGCGTTATCCTTGCAAGAACCTGGCTGACGATGGCTTGTATTGCGAATTATAAGTTATGCAGCCGGGTTGTGAAATTGCGACAAACCAGTTAATTCACTTCAAATGATGATAAAACCGCTTAGCGTTGACCATTATATTAAAGAATTTCCAGCGGAAATACAATTGTTACTTGAACAGATGAGATTGGCTATCAAAAGTGTTGCTCACGATGCTGCCGAATCGATTAGTTATGGTATGCCGGCTTATAAATCAAATGGAAAGCCGTTGGTCTATTTTGCGGGATTTAAGAACCATATCGGTTTTTATGCCACCCCTTCAGGCCATACCGAGTTTGCTGCTGAACTTTCAATCTATAAGCAAGGGAAAGGCTCCGTGCAGTTTCCTGTCGATCAGCCCCTCCCCATCGATTTAATAGCCCGAATTGTCCGCTTTAGGGTGGATGAAAACAATCAGAAGAAATAAGAAGCTGCAACTAACTATTGCGGCGAAAGGATAACTGTTTCTCCTATATTGGTTTCGATATCGTATTCGAAAACGGGTTTAAGTTGAACGCTATTTAATCTGGCTGAACTGCTGATTCGGGTATCTTTAACTTTCGGTGTGATATAGAACGGATTGCTATTGGCCTGTTTTCCTTCTGTCGGAATGATTTTTTTGTCAGATTTTAATGGCCAATAGGAGCGTATTCTACAGTTTCCGCCCAGCAGTGATTTGACTTCCAGTTGTTTTATTTTGCCACCTTCCCAGCGTAATTGTACAATTTCAAATCCCCCGCGGGCCCGTAATCCGGTTACCGCTCCGTTAAGCCAACTGTCGGGTAGGGCAGGAAGAGGGTGAATTGCCCCGTCGTGGCTCTGTAGCAACATTTCAGCCACACCCGATGTAAATCCAAAGTTTCCGTCAATTTGGAACGGGGGATGGGCATCGAACATATTGGCATATGTCCCTCCTTTTTCGGTGAAAGTAGTGGTCTCTTTGATCCGTGCCGGCGAAATTTGCATCTTTATCAACTCCAATACATGGTTGCCGTCGAGCAGTCGTGCCCACAGATTGATTTTCCAGTTCATTGACCATCCGGTTGAAGGGTCGCCACGATGAAGCAGCGATGTTCGGGCTGCATCGAATAGCTCAGGAGTTCTGTATGGCGAAATCTGGTTCGACGGATAAAGCCCGTAGAGGTGCGACACATGCCGATGCTTGTCATCAGGGTTATCCCAGTCGTGCATCCATTCCTGCAACTGCCCGAACCGGCCAATCTGCATCGGAGGAAGTTGCGCCAGTGCATTTTTCAACGAATCGGCAAAAGCATCATCGCAGTTCAGCAGTTTTGTAGCTTCAATGGTTTTGGTGAAGAGATCGAAAACAAGTTGGTTATCGAGAGTTGTCCCTGCAGTAATGGACGAGCCAGGTTGACTCACAGGCGAGTTTTCGGGTGAAATTGAAGGGGCAATAACCAACCAGCCATTTTCCGGTTCAGGAGTAAGAAAGCTGAGACAAAATTGTGCTGCCCCTTTCAGTGCAGGATAGACTGAGTGCAGATAATCTTTGTCGCCGCTGAAAGCATATTTTTCCCAAAGATGTTGACTGAGCCAAACTCCCCCCATGGGCCACATGCCCCAAAAGGCACCATCAACCGGTCCGTTGATTCGCCATAAATCGGTATTGTGGTGGAGTACCCAACCTTTGGCGCCATACATGTCGGTAGCTGTCTTCCGGCCGGTAATCGAAAGTTCTTTAACCATTTCGACCAGTGGTTCATTTGTTTCGCTTAGATTGGTTACTTCCGAAGGCCAGTAATTCATTTCTGTATTGATATTGACCGTATATTTGCTGTCCCACGCCGAAAAGAGCTTGTCGGCCCAAATACCCTGGAGATTGGCTGGTTGCCCGCCCGGCTGTGAGGAACAAATCAGCAAATAGCGTCCAAATTGGAAATAGAGGGCTACCAGTGCCGGGTCGTTCCCTTCGCTAAATTGCTCTATACGTTTACCGGTGTTGTTCTTGATCGAATCTGTCGTTCCCAAATCGATTGAAACACGATTGAAATATTGCTGGTAAAAGGCAATATGATTATTGAGTAAGCTGGAATATTCTTTTGCAGCGGCTCGCTCCAGATAATTTTGAGCCCGTTCTTCAGCATTGGCACTGATGTCGTTGTAGTTTTTGAAGTTGGTGGCTATCGAAACAAACAGTGTTGCACTATTGGCTTCGGAGATTACCAGCGATGTGTCTGTCGTACTAAAGCTTCCACCATCGGGAACCACCTTTACCAAAGTTTGAAACTCAATTCCACCTTTTACCGATTCATGGTCGCTCGTTATCCCTTTCATGATCAGGGTATTTTCTTTGGTCGAGACTTGTGCCGGTGATGGCCGGTCGAGCGTAACAGTAAAGTGAAGGGCTCCTTTTTTTTCGGCCGTAAGGCGAATTACCAATACGTTGTCTGGAAACGAAGTAAATATCTCGCGCTTGTAATTGATCCCGTTGGCCGTGAATGTGGTCGTATTCACAGCGCGCGAAATATCGAGCTGGCGGTTGTAGTTGGAATAATTTTCGTTACCGGAAAAATGTAACTGAAGGTTTCCAGCCGTTTGGTAAGGCATCCCATACGAACTTTTCGAAATGAAATTTTGGTTGACGCAGTCGAGCGATTCCTTATACCTCCCTTCAAAAATCATTTTCCGCACCAATGGCAGTGCTGCTTTTGCATTTGGGTTATCGTTGCGGTTTGGGCTACCGGCCCAAATGGTGTTTTCGTTGAGTTGAACCACTTCGTTCGTTGGATCTCCAAAAACCATGGCGCCCAATCGCCCATTTCCCAGTGGAAGTGCTTCGTTCCAGTCTGTTGCCGGTTGGTCATAGGTCAGAAGGTTCAGGTTTGTTTTCGTTGGATTTTGAGTGGTGCAGGCGTAGAGACCCAACGCGATTGACAGAAATACCAAATTTCTCATGACATTAATTTTAGTTGCCCAGTAGTAGGTGTTGTAACATAAAAAGATGAACAAATTTACAGGTTTATTGCTCATAATCACTATATTTCGCAAAGGTTGTTATACTTTATCTTAAAACAAAAATCCAGCGATGAAAAGACTGTTATCCATCCTGTTCGGCGTGTTGTTGATGATTTCATGTAGTACGCATGTGCCAACTGAAAGCAATCCTTTAACTCCGATCCCTTTCACCTCAGTACATCTTGACGACGAGTTCTGGGCACCACGCATTGAAACCAACCGGACGGTTTCTATTCCTTCGGCATTTGCGCAGTGCGAAAAAACAGGCCGTCTTCACAACTTTGCACTTGCCGGCGGATTGATCCAAGGTGAACATCAGGGAGACTTTCCATTCGACGATACTGATGTCTACAAAGTGCTCGAAGGTGCATCCTACACGTTGGCTGTGCGTTACGATTCTAAACTCGATGCCTATCTCGACAGTGTGATCAACCTGATTGGCATTGCTCAGGAAGATGATGGATATCTCTATACTTGTTTGACCAACCATTGTGAGCGGCTCAACCGTTGGTACGGGAAAGGGCGTTGGGACAGGTTAAACAGCCACGAACTATACAACTGCGGCCATTTATACGAAGCAGCGGTTGCCCATTTTCAGGCTACCGGAAAGCGTTCGTTACTCGATATTGCCATCAGGAATGCCAATTTAATCGATCAGGTTTTTGGTCCTGAACCCGGAAAAAAGAAGGTGCCATCAGGTCATCCGATTATCGAAATGGCTTTGGTAAAGCTGCACCGGGCTACCGGCGATTCGAAATACTTAAAGTTAGCCCGGTTCTTTATCGATGAAACCGGAAAGGGGACTGACGGTCATCGTTTGAGCGAATACAGTCAGGATCACAAACCAATTGTTGATCAGGATGAAGCTGTTGGTCATGCCGTTCGGTTTGGTTATCTCTATTCGGGAGTAACCGATGTTGCATCGCTGCAGCACGACACAATGTTGATGGCTGCTACGCGTAGGGTCTGGGAGAATGTTGTTTCGCACAAGCTTTATATTACCGGAGGTATTGGTTCACGTGCGCAGGGCGAGGGTTTTGGCCCCAATGACGAACTACCGAATATGACAGCTTATTGCGAAACCTGTGCTTCAATTTCAAATGTTTACTGGAATTACCGGATGTTTCTGAACGAAAAGAATGCCAAATATTTCGATGTGCTCGAACGGGCGCTCTACAATGGTGTGCTATCGGGCGTATCGCTTAGTGGCGATAAATTTTTTTACGACAATCCGCTCGAATCTGTTCATAATCACGATCGTGCACCATGGTTCGGTTGCGCCTGTTGTCCGGGTAACATTACACGGTTTATGGCTTCAGTGCCGGGATACCAATATGCTGTAGGAAATGAGTCGCTGTGGGTAAATCTGTATGCTGCGGGTAGCGCCAATATTGCTGTCGGAAATGATACGATTCAACTTCATCAGGTAACCCGCTATCCTTGGGAAGGAAAAGTTACAATCGAAATAAATAGTGCAACTGACCGCAAAATCGGAATTTATATTCGCATACCGGGTTGGGCTACTGGCGAGCCTGTACCATCAGCATTGTACAAGAGTACCGAAAACGGTAGATTGAAAACTATTTTTACATTGAATGGGAAAGAAAAAGCACCTCGCATCGAAAATGGCTATGCCCTGTTTCGTCAGGTGTGGAAAAGCGGCGATAGAATCGAAATAGAATTTCCGATGACGGTGCAGGCCGTGGTTGCCCACCCCTCGATTACCAACAACAACGATAAAGTGGCATTTCAGCGAGGGCCGATTGTCTATTGTTTTGAAGATAGAGATAATCAAAATGGCTGGATGTTCGATTGTTATGTAAATCCGACATTGCCTGTTGAGGCAACCTACGAGCGTGAGTTGCTTGGTGGAGTGGTCACACTCTCAACCGAAGGGCATAAAGTTATAAACAGAGATGGTCGTCGAATTACGGAACCGACTCCCCTGAAGGCTATCCCATATTATGCCTGGAATAACCGCGGAACGGCTAACATGTTGATTTGGATGGCTTCTACCGAAAAGACGGCAATTCCGCAACCGCAACCTTCGAAAGTCGATTCGGTCCATCCGTTTGCCTCAACCGATTGGGCACCTGGGTTAAATGATCGTTTTGATCCGAAACGTTCAGCAGATACCGACAAGTCGTATTTTTACTGGTGGCTTAAAACCGGAAGTGATGAACATGTGGAATATCGTTTCGATAATCCGGTTGAGCTTACCCAATCTTCGGTCTACTGGCTCAATATGGATCATTACGAGACCAGCTACAGGGTACCGGCCAAATGGTCGCTCGAATATCGCAACAACAAAGGGGTGTGGTTGCCAGTTGAAACGAAAGAACCTTTTACTACCAATATGGATAGCTACAACACGGTTCATTTTAAGCCAGTTACTACTTCAGCATTAAGGTTGAATGCGACATTGCAAAAAGAATTCTCAGCTGGGATTCTGGAATGGAAAGTCGACTAAATAAGAAGAGCAGAATTTTCGAACAATGGTCTGTTCTATCTTTTGCGTTCCAATTGCTTCAAAAAACTTCAAAAATTGAACGACTCTAGCGTATTGATATCAAAAATGATATCTAAATTTAGAGATTAAAATTAACATTTAACTAACGGATATGAAATCATCAAAAAGCATTCACCGCAGAGCGTTTATTGGCAGCGTTGCCGCTGTGGCTACCGGACTGACAGTCGTTCCGCGACACGTTTTGGGTGGCAGCGGTTTTGTTGCCCCCAGCGACAAAATCAATGTGGCTTACATTGGTTTGGGAACCCAGGGACTGCGCCAGTTGCCCGATATTATTCAACTTCCTGAAGTACAGGTTACCGCTGTTTGCGATCCACAACGAAAAGCCATCAATTATTACGATTGGCATCCTACCGGGTTGCGCGACGAAATGCGCGAGCTGATTGGGAAACCCAACTGGAACACAGGCGGTAACAATACAGTTCCGGGTGGTTTAGACAACGGAAAGGAGATTGTTGATTTGTATTACGAAAAAGTAACCGGCCAAAAATACAACTGCAATGCTTATACCGATTTCCGCGAACTGTTTGAAAAAGAAAAGGACCTGAATGCAGTTCAGGTAATGACACCAGACCATTTACATGGGATTATTTGTGCAGCTGCCATCAAACGAAATATTGGCGTTTCGGTGCACAAACCTCTGTCGAACCGGTTGATTGAAGGTCGAAAAGTGTACGAGATGGCTATGGAATCTAATGTTACCACTCATCTTCAGCCCTGGGATTCAAACGGCGAGGAAATGCCCAAAATCATGGAGTGGATTAACGGCGGAGCCATCGGAACGCTGAAAGAAGTACACAACTGGTCGTTTCGCCCGGTATGGCCGCAATATGCAAAAGTACCCACCGACAATCCCAAACTGCCCGAAGGTTTCGACTGGGATTTGTGGCTGGGGCCCGAAGCCGAACGCGCTTACCACCCGCATTACACCAACATGGTCTTCCGCGGCTGGTACGACTTTGGCGGCGGTTCGATGGCCGATATGGGCCACTACAGTTTATGGACTGTTTTCGAAGCTTTGAAACTGGGTAAACCAACGATTATTGAGCCCAATTTCAGCAGCGTTTGCGATATCAACGACAATGGTGCAGCTTTTAAAATCAGCAACGATTTCAGTTTCCCATATGCATCCACCGTTAGGTTTAAATATCCGGCAATTGAAGGCCGGCCGGCCATCGATTTGGTTTGGTACGATGGAGGAATGCGTCCGGCGGTTTTAAAAGAATTTTACGAACAGGGCGTTGAGTTTCCTTCAGAAGGAATGATGTTCGTCGGTGATAAGGATATAATCATGACTCGTGGATTTCATGCAGAAAATCCCTATTTGCTATCAAAAGGGGTGAAGGAAACGCAGGAAGTTTCGGCTGCTGCCGGTGCTGTAAAAATACCCGGAATCAAAAGGTTTGTCGATGGTGTAAAAGCCGGTAAGCAAATTGATGGTGGATTTCGTCAGGCATGGCCGATTACTGAAGCTGTAAATTTGTATGCGGCAGCACTGCGTTCAGGCAAAATGCTGAAATACGATGCCGCTTCCATGAAAATCACCAATGACAAGAATGCAAACGAATATCTCGACAGGAAATACAGGAAAGGGTGGGAATTGTAAAGCCCCCATCCCGGCCTTTCAGGAGTAAGGGATATGGACAACATGCGCCATTATCTGTTTTTTTGTATGATAAAAGCAATAATAAATCAAACAACAATCGTATTGAATAAGTGAGGACATCATCCGGGATGAACGATAAGTTCCGCTCTCCGGGTTCCGGTCTTCCGCCAATTTTAAAACTTATGAATACCACAAGACGAAATTTTATCAAAACATCGGGATTTGCGCTTGGTTCGGTTGCGTTGGCCAGTCAGTTGCCATTCGGTTTAACAGGCTGTGCAACGCCAGTTGCGGCAAAACACGATTTTGGGTTCCAGACCTGGACCATCCGCGAAAAGCTGGTGGCCGATTTCCCCGCAACGCTAAGGGAAATGGCTGCGATGGGCTATACACAGGTTGAAATGTGTTCGCCGCTGGGTTATAAAGACGCCGGTTTTGGTCCGCTTAACAGCATGACGGGCACCGAAATGAAAAAAATAATCGACGATTCGGGACTGAAATGCGTGAGTTCTCACTACGGCATGGGCGAATTGCGCGACAGTCTCGACAACCGCATTGAATGGGCAACCCAACTGGAAATGAAACAGATGGTATGCTCCAGTTTCTGGCTTCCGGAAGGGGCTTCGGTGGACGAATACCGGAAAGCCTGCGAAGAGTTGAATGCCATTGGCGAAAAAACAAAGGCAGCCGGAATTCAGATGGTATTTCACAATCACCACATGGAATTTGAGAAAAGGGGAGAGGAGCTGATTTATGAAGAAATGATGAAAGTCCTGAATCCCGATTTGGTGAAAATGCAGTTTCAGGTGGCAGTGGTAAACATTGGCTACACGGCAGCTGATTATTTCAGAAAGTATCCGGGCCGGTTCCAGTCTGCACACCTCGCTGACTGGTCAAAAGCAACGGATAAACAGGTTCCTGTCGGGCAGGGAGAAGTTGACTGGAACGACTTTTTTGAAGCGGCCAAAGTTGGTGGAGTTCAGAATTTCTTTGTAGAAATGGATCCCGATGCTTTTAAGCCAAGTGCAGCGTTTTTGCTGAATCTCTCCTGAAACGGCATGCGATAGCTATATCATTTTGTTAAGGCAAATAAAAAAGCGACTAAGAATATTGATTCTTAGTCGCTTGATTTTAAGTCGGGGTACCAGGATTCGAACCTGGGACCCCCTGCTCCCAAAGCAGGTGCGCTAGCCGGGCTGCGCTACACCCCGATTGTGCTTGACGTTGGCCAGAATGGCACTGGATTTCTCCCGAAAAGCGATGCAAAAGTAAACACCTTTACCTTTTTTACAAACTTTTTCCTGTTTTTTTTGAAAAAATCTCTCTTTTATCACCGCCGGTTACTCCAATTGATTTTTACCTAAAATGCAAGTGGTTGTCTTTGATGGTGTTGCTGTTGTTGTAAATCAGGTTTATTAAACCAAATAAAAAGGTTGACCCTCCGTGTGCGCTAACTGCGTCTATTTTTTAACTTTGTAGAAACAACCAAATTTATCATTACAATGAAACAATTCCGATTTATGTTATTGTTGCTTCTGTTTACCGTCGCTTATGTGGCTACGGCACAGGAACGTCCGGGACCTCAGCCTGCTCCCGAAACAGGGGAAAAATTCAAATTGGGAATGGCTGGTTATACATTTGTTAAATTTGATCTCGATAAAACGCTCGAAACACTTCAAAAGTGCGATGTTCACTATCTCTGCATCAAAGATTTCCATTTGCCGCTAAACAGCACTGACGAACAAATTGCTGCCTTTCATGCCAAATTAAAAGAGAAAGGGGTGACTGGTTATGCGGTAGGTCCCATTTATATGCGAAGCACCGATGAGATTGACCGCGCTTTCGATTATGCCAAAAGGGTAGGGGTTAAACTGATTGTGGGTGTCCCCAATTACGATTTGTTGCCTTATGTCGACCAAAAGGTGAAGGAATACGATATGCATTATGCCATTCACCTTCACGGCCCCGATATGGCTGTTTATCCCGATGCCGATGATGTGTGGGCACATGTGAAAGATTTAGACCCTCGTATGGGAATGTGCCTCGATATTGGGCACGATACCCGCAACGGCAAAGACCCTGTAGTTGATTTAGAGAAGTACCGGTCGCGCGTATTTGACATCCATATTAAAGATGTAACCGGAACCACCAAACTGGGTTATTCGCTCGAAATTGGCCGTGGGATCATTGACTTTCCTGCCTTCGTAAAAATGTTGCGAAAAGTAGGTTATACCGGTGTTTGCAGTCTCGAACATGAGAAAGATATGACCGATCCTTTTATCGGTATTGCCGAATCAATAGGTTTTTTTAGAGGAATTGTCGAATCCACCAAATAATAATCCATTGAAGTGACAGATAAAAAAGGCAATCGGTTAATTTCGGTTGCTTTTTTTTATGTATAAGACAATGTTGTTACCAAACACCTGGAATAGTTGTCTGGCATTTCTTGCATTTCCCGTTCTGAAGGTGATTTGTAATTCCTTTCATCCCTTTGCGCTCCACAACAACTGCATTGCATTTTGGACATACGGTTTGCTGGCTGCCATGCTCCGGCAGATTGTCGATATAAACATACTGAAGCCCTGCCGAAAGAGCTATATCTCTGGCTTTGAGTAACTGTTGTTCCGGGGTGGGCGAAAGCTGAGTCAGCCGGTACATCGGTTTAAATTTATTGAAATGGAGAGGCGTTGCCCCGAAACCATTCTCCATCATCCAGTCGCACATTTTTTTTATCAGGTCAAAGTCGTCAGTCCAGCCTGGAACCAGCAGATGGGTTATTTCCGTCCAAACATTGAGCTCTTTCAATGTCTTCAATGTGTTGAATATCGGGAAAATAGAATTTCCGGTTAGTTTCTGATACGTAGCATCGCTGAAGGCTTTAACATCGATTACGGCAGCATCGAGATAGGGGGCCAACTCCCGCAACGGGGCATCGTTAATCGAACCATTCGAGACCCAAACATTGCCGATCCCATTTTCCCGAGCCATTTTAGCCGTGTCAAGCATATATTCGTAAAAAGCTACCGGTTCGGTGTAACTGTAGGCAATGGTTTTAATATTTTTTTGGTTACACATTTTTATCGCCTGTTCAGGGAAAAGTTCCAGATGGGTGACTTCGGCCGGCGATTTCTGAGAAACACTCCATACGATGCAGTACATACACGAAGATGTACATCCGGCTGTACCCAGGGCCAACATTTTGCTTCCAGGCTTAAAGTGGTACAGCGATTCGTTCTCAGGGGTTTCTGTGTTGACATAATAGGGGTTTCCGTAAGCTGTAGTTACCAGCTTGTTGTTCTGAACCAATTTCGTCCTGCAGTCGCCCGGACGGCTAATTGTTACATTGCAACGGTTTGGACAGAGGTGGCATTTTATCCCCCGTGGCGTTTGGTTGTAATAGAGAGCCTCGCGCGTAAATTTATTTGGATTGTCTACTGTGGTAAATACTGCTCCCATAGCGGGTCGACAGGTTATAAAAGCTGTCCCGGCTACCCCAAATTGTAAAAATGATCTTCTTCTCATGGTCAAGCTTAAATGTAACTCCTGTTATTAAAAGTACGAAAAATAATAATCCGCAAATGGCTGTAATGCCCGGTAAGGCTATATATATTGACGAAACAGGTAACGCCCGACGATGCTCCATCCATAGATTTTGGCTGACAGTCCCATTTTTTAAGTGAAACGTCTGGCTAAAAATGAAATCAAGTTGCCACAAAAGGGGTGGACGGCTGATCATATTGACCGTTTATCCAATAACATGGACGATACTGGTCACGATGCATTTTTGTACATAATACGAGGAATTCGCGGACTAAAAAAAGCTGCGAAAATGTGGAGATTAACCCCAGCATTCCCGCAGCAGCCGATAAATGAATAGAATTGGATGATAAAGTTTTCACTTAACGGAATGATCTGTTAGTAGATGGTTCGGCTCAAGATTTCGAGTTGTACTTCTTTGGGCAATTCCACAAATTTGGCACTGAAACCTCCTACACGAACAATCAGATTGGCATACAGCTCGGGTTGCTTCATTGCATTTTCGAGATCGGTACGTCCTATACAGGTTATCATACATTGGGCACCGCCTTTTTCCCAATAGGTCTTGAGCAGCAACTCTGTTTTGTCGCGGTAGGTAGTTAGCATCTCTTTTGAGAACTTCATATTTTGGACAGCCCCGGCATGGATATTGGTAGCTGGTTTAACCAGTGAATTCAGAAATGCAGTGATGCCATTTTTATCGCTACCTCCGGTTGGATTGTTGGCATTGGCCATAAATGTCCGTTCAGGGCGCCCGTCGGGGGTTGCAGCCGTTTGCAATCCCATTGTCGTGTTGGCACTGTTGTTGATAATGACTATCAGGTACGAATGCAATCCGGCTTTGTTTGCCATGTCTCGGGTCGCTGTACAGACATGCCTGTCGACTTCCACCCTGATGGGGTCGGCATAATCATCATCATTCCCAAACTTTGGGGCGTTCAGTAATATTTTCTGCTCCTTCTCAAAACCGACAAAATTGGCCTTGGTCATTTGTCTGATTTGTTCGAGGGTAAAGATTTTATCTTCATAAACCAGCTTCTTGATAGCTGCCAGGCTATTGGCCGTATTGGTATTGCCATAACTTTCGAGTGTTCCGCCTAAATAGCGAATGCCCCCTCCAAAAATTCCTTTGCCACGTTCAATGCAGTCGTCAAAAACCATACTTAAGAAGAGATATGGTGCTCCTTTCGCTGCAATGTCATATTCCAGTCTTTCCTGATAAGCCAGTTGTTCGACGTAGCGTTCGACATTTTTCTTGTAAGCATTGAAGAAATCGTCATAAGTTTCAAACGAACCCAGTTCACTGGCCGGGACTCCTGCCGGTTGGCCAGTCAGCGGATTGATGCCTTGGTTGAGGGTTACACTTAAAGCCTGTAACAGATTGATTACGCCACTGGGTGTTCCTACACTACGGTGATACAGGATATATTCGCCGCAACCGAAGGGCAGATAGTGAATAGCCTCTTCGTACGGGATATTGAATGCTTGCATAACCGATGGAATATTGATCTCGTCGTTGTACAGCATTGGATAAGGTACGCCGCTTGCAATTACATCGAGCCCCTTTTGATAAAGTGCAGGGTTTTGCCCATCGTAGAACCGCATCGAGAATTGAGGTGCCACACAATGTGCCCTGCGTGTAACTTCGAGTGCGGCCAATGCAAACCGGTCGGCATTGACTTCGTTACGCCGCCCTTTACCCCCGACAAATATTCTCGAATCCCAGATGTTTTTCTTGATGTCAATCATCTTCCAGAGATTGACCATCAAATCTATAGCCTCTTCCTCTTTGAGTATCCCGTTGTCGATGTCATGAACATAGAGATCGCCCATATATTCGTCCATCCTTCCATAGTTGATAGTCCCGGCTATATTGGCATATAGAAACATCAACTGCAGCCCCTCCCTGAATGTGACCGGTTTATTGACCGAGATATTCCTGAGCGCCTTCTCCATTTCGAGCAATTCACTTTGTCTGGCGGAGGTCTTTGCCTGCGCAGCCTGGGCCTTGGCCATATCGGCATAGTAATGGGCAACTTCGCCAAATAAATCGAGGGCCTTTTCCATACCGGTGTAAAGTTGAAACCGTTCACTACCGGAAGACACTGTTTGTTTGTATTTTACAATTTCATTTCGCAGGCCGGGAATGCCAAGCCTGATGAGTTTATCAAAGTCGCATTGCGTGCCCGACATGCGATAGAGTGGTGCTGCAATCACCGGATCGGTTTGCCATCCTTCTGAATTCAGTACCGCTTTCATTTTTGGCGTGAAGGCATTGCGGCATTGCTGATTGCTGTTTTCATCAGTCCAGTAAGCAATCAGTTCATCGGCTCTCTTTTTGTTGGCCGAAGTTGTTAACGGGTTGTCGCGTAATGCTTCAACACGTTCATTGTCGATGTAATATCCAAATCCACCGGCCGATTGTGCCATAAACCCAATTGCAGGTTTGACCTCTCTTCCTGCAAAAAGATCGCCATCCTGAATATCGCAGAAATAGAGCGGGTATTGAACTTTCAGACATTCAACCTCACGCAGTGCCGTCGATGCATTGGAATGTTTCCGATAGCTCTCGGTAAAAAGGTTGATTTGTTCGATATAATGGTTGGGGTTGGCAAAGAATTGATTTTGATTTTCTTTGACAATCTCTCCGGCCCCGGGCATCTGTACTTCGGCGCCATTGGTCATTGCCGGTAGAACGGACAACGCTGCCGCACCTTGGGCGGTGAGGGTAAGAAATCTTCTTCTGGAGAGTTCGTTTGGCTTTTTCATTGCAAATTATATCAAGTCGTCGATTTTTATACATTCTTTTAGCCTCTTTTAATATTCCGGCATCCCAGCTCACGGATGCGGTTCACCCACTTATCGGCCGTCTCCTGGCTCACCGATTTCGATTCGATGGGATACAACGGCCGCCCAATCTGTTTGTATTTTCCTGAGCCAAAATCATGGTAGGCCATAATCTCGACCTGTTTGATGGCTAAATATTGCTGCGAAAGCGAAGCAATTGCCCTGAAATGTTCGTCGTTGTCGTTGATTCCCGGAATAACTATACAGCGCAATGTGATGTGGGCATTGTTTGCTGATAGCAACGCAAGGTTTTGCAGCACGGTTGATATTTCGACTCCTGTATAACGCTTGTGATCGAACGGATCGGTTATCTTATAGTCGAAATAGAAATAGTCGACCAGCGGTAATATTTTTTTGAATTGCGCAGCAGTTCCGCATCCTTCGCTTTCTACACAGGTATTCAGTCCATTCTGACGCGCTTTTGACAAAATTTCGTAGGCAAAATCGAATTGGAAAAGCGGGTCGCCTCCCGATAAGGTAATGCCACCGCCCGAATTGCGGTAGTAATCCTTATCTTTTATCACCTCGGCAATTATGGTATCGGCATCGGTTTCGTAGCCATAGATTTTGAGTGCATTTTTGGGACATTCGTCAATACATAACCGGCATGCATTGCATTGGTCGAAAGCCACGAACAGCAATCCGTTTTTGGGCTGAAGCGCTGACTCCGGACAATGTTCGGCACATTTCATACAGTTGTTGCAGAGGTTACCGTCGAAGGCCAGTTGAGGGTCGGGCGAAATCGATTCGGGATTACAACACCAGACACATTGAAACGGGCATCCTTTCAAAAAAACCACTGTTCTTATGCCGGGGCCGTCGTGAAGCGCAAATTTTTGAATGTCGAATACAATTCCTTTCATTGAGCAGGCATTAGTACCCCAAAACTACCAACTGAAAGGCGATTTAAGGTGGAATATTATCTCATTCAGGGGGTAAATTTCGTTCATTTGCCACTGCATAATGGGCCGGCGACAGGCCAAACTGCTGTTTAAAGCACTTGCTGAAATATTTGGGGTCGTTGAACCCTACCTGATACGCCACTTCTGAAATGCTTTCCGGTTTTTGAACAATTAATTGCGCAGCCCGTTTCAGCCGGATCTCTTTAATCAACTCCGTGACGGTTACTCCTGCAATGCTATTTATCTTTCGGTAGAGTTGTGGCCGGCTGAGGCACATGCCTGTACACAGTTCGCCAACCCCGAAATCGGGATTCGAAATGTTTTCTTCGATAATCAAAATCGCCTTTTGCAGAAACTGTAAATCGGCCGGCTCGGTTACCACAGCAGTTGGTTGAATCAAATGATGGTTGGGGGCTCGTTTGTGGTTGATTTCTTCAGGCGAAACAATCGTGCCTGCTTTTGATTTTTTTGTAAAGACATTGAAATAGGCATATCCGGTCAAAGCGGTTATGATAAGTAATAGCGTTATCAGTATTACCGTTGGGGTGCCGGAACTTTTGATTACGATGGTGATATTTCTTGCTTTATTGTTCCATATCCCATCTTCGTTGGCTGCGACAACCGAAAAGAGGTAGGTGCCGGGAGGAACCGACGAGTAGGTTGCTGTTGGATGACTCCCGGCCATTTGCCATTCATTGTCATACCCTTTGAGCATATATTTTATGCGGTTTCTGGCCGGATTAAAGTAGCCCAGGGCTGCCATTTGCAATGAAAAATTGGCTTGACTGCTTTTTATGGTAATTAAATTACTGGTCTCTATGGTTTGTTGTAACGGAGCCCCGTTTCCGATGTTCGCTTCTTCATCATTGATTTTCAGTTCTACAAGTGCCGGTTGCGGTAATACCTGATTGTCGCTAATGCTGTCGGGATGAAACCAAACAAGGCCTCGTACCGAACCCAAATAGAAATTGCCTGCCGAATCTTTATCGATTGCCCTTGGCACAAAGGCATTGGCCGGAAGCCCGTCATTAAAATCGTAATTGCGCACTTTTTGGGTTGCAGGGTCAACCGACGATATGCCTTTTTGCGTACTGAGCCAAATACGGTTCTCCCGATCATTGGTTACCGATGCTATCCAGTCGCTGGTTAACCCGTCTGACATGGTAAATGTTGCAGTTGTATTCCCCGAACTGTCGATACGATTAAGCCCGGCATGGGTGCCTGCCCATAGGTTGCCCTTATTGTCGTAGCACAGCGACTCTACAAAATTGTCGGAGACCGGAATCACTTTAGCCCCTTCTTTATCTCTGTTCGTACCATTGAGCCAACTCACCCCACCGCCCCAGGTCCCAATCATGAGCCCGTACTTCCCGTCCAGAAAGCACGATGGATAATGGCATACCGGAAGTTGTTTACTACCGGTGTATAGAATTTCCGTTACCTTCCATAAATCTGATGCGCCGTCGTAAACAATGCGGTAAGCGGCACCCAGCGCACCCACCCAGAAACAGTTACTCCCTGACGGCGCGATGGTCCAAATCTGTTTTTTGAATAAGCCGTCAGGGGCTGAGTTGTCGAAAAGCAGTTTTGTAAATTGTTTTTTCCTTTTGTCGAAACGCATCAGTTCCCCGGCCGATGCGCAAATCAGCTGGTCTTTATCCTCCATTCGGGCCATCGAAACCAGTCCGTTGTTTGAAAGCGGGTAGGTATCGCAGCGAAGTGTTTCGGGATGCAGACGAACCAGTTCATGGTTTGTCGAAAAATAGAGATACCCTGAGCCGTGATCGAACAACAAACTGCTTACATTGGATTGACTGAAGGGGAGGGAAGAGGGAATTTTAATAAATTGTTTAGCCGTGGGGTTTAACTTTCCTACAGAGCCATCCTCGCAGCCAACCCAAACGATGTTGGTTTGGTCAATGAATATTGCCGTCACATTGGCTACGTTGTTCAGAATCCCCCCTACCAGTTGGTAAGGAGTTGCCGGGGAACTAAAATAAAGCAATCCGGCTGACGAACCGGCCCAAATCTCGCCATGGTTGCCTTTTTGTAGATCCCTGAAGTTGGGGATTACCAATGGCGGAACAATGGTAGTAAACTCTTTTTTGACCATGTGATAGGCCAAAAGCCCGCTATCCCAGCTGCCCAGCCATAAAACATCGGGGGATACCTGCTCAATACAGTAAATATTGGCATCGGTAAAGGGAGTACCTTCGCCCAAATGTTCTATTGCCTGTTTTTGCGTGTCGAACAGGTGCAGCCCTCCCCCCCAGGTCCCAATCCAGTATTTTCCGTCCGATGTGCCATGTATGGCCAATATTTTGTCGCTGCGAAGCCCTTTCGGCATTTCCGACGACTGTTGGATGCAACTGAATTTAGCACTTTGGGGAGAGAAATAGTTAAGACCGCCTCCGTCGGTGCCAATCCAAAAATTGCCAATGTTGTCAGGGTGAATCGCAAAAACTTCGTTGTGGCTAATCGAACCGGGGTTTTTCTCCTGATGCTGGAAACGCCTGAATTGGCCTGTTACGGGATTATAGCTGTTGAGTCCGCCACCTTTGGTGCCAATCCATAAGTTGTCCTTTTCGTCAGCTGTAATGGTCACAATATTGTTGCCCCCAATGGTGGTCGAATCGGTTAAACGGTGAAGAAAAGGCTTTAGCTCATAGCCATCGTAACGAAAAAGGCCATTCTCTTTGCCTATCCAAATAAAACCGCCCCGATCCTGAAAAATGCAATTCACACGTCCTCCAAACTCTTTTGGATCGGATTGCACGACCGGGTATATTTTCAACTCTCTCGCATCAGTGGCAAAGCTCATCAGTATGAGCCAGCATACGAGCAAATAGTTTGAAAATGAATATTTCAACATCCGCGATGAGCAATAGTTGTTTGGTTCAATCTTTAGGGTCACCCCGATACAAATTAAATACTTTTTGGAGAATTGCCGAGGAATTTTTATCCGATCGATGGCAGATGGTTGCATTTCGGAATTGGGCCACTACATTTTCAGGCTATTACGATTGGTAAACGTGCCGATAGGGATAAAACGGCCAAATTTATACCCCTTCTTTCCCCACGTGGCCGGGTGTGCATCCGAAACCCAATTCCGACGGTTGCTCTATCCACAGTGGGGTGAAAAAATAGGCCAAAGGCGATCTTTCGACCGGCCTTCATCTTATCTTGTGTGTATCTTGTGTGTATTTTGTGTGTATATTCTGTGTTTAAAGACACATAATATACATTCAATAAACAGAAATAAAACCTTGATAATATTGACAACATATTTTTTGGATCTGACAGTGAACCGGATACCGTGGCGCGTTGGACAGGCGCGGACTTTGTTCATCAGGCTCCCAAAAAAGTGCGGCTATGGCTGTTTGAGAAGGGGATGGGCAACAAAAAAGCCTCAGATTGGCATCCGAAGCTTTTCGCGGAGAGAGGGGGATTCGAACCCCCGGTACAGTAATCCCGTACGACAGTTTAGCAAACTGTTGGTTTCAGCCACTCACCCATCTCTCCTTTTCCCGATTTGGGTG
>JACCEE011388362.1_pt1 | contig 61465 bp, 42 predicted proteins | sample 7449931 | NCBI WGS metagenome assembly JACCEE01 (sample SAMN15323457, study PRJNA562643) | freshwater metagenome | isolation source: river surface water | place: USA:Blue River Watershed | collected 2017-08-19
GTCATATGAGAATTTTTTGTCGCGAATTCATCGAAAAGATCAATCGCCTTATCGTAATCTGCAGTACGGAAGTAAGCTTCGGCAACGTTAAAGATAATAGAACCATCGACAGGCTTAGTGAGAGATTTTTTTACATTCTCGTAGGACTTAATTAACTCTTGATCTTGCTTTAAAGAGGACATAGCGAAAAATTCATAAGCAAGGCGAAGTTGGTTATTAAGAAGCTTTGCAAGACTCTTATCTTGGGCTAATTCACGAATTTTATCTACTTGATTTAGTTTAGCTAAAGAATAAAACATATACTCTGCAGCATCACGCGCATCTTCCATATCAAATTTAGCTTTAGCAGAAGTATAAAGTTGCTTAGCAACTTGTAAACTATCGATAAATTGCTTCTCAGAAATATAGTGTTGAAGAAGATACTTCTGAATTCCCTTAGCTAGCTCGTAATCTTTTGTGCGATCGACGATATTTTTATACATACCGATTGCCATCTTTATCGGAGCTTCATCTTTCTTAATGATGTTATCTCTCAAAAGAGCATTGGCTTTCAAATACTCAAGAAGATCTTTGGCTTCACTCTCTCCATACTTTTGCTCGAAAAGTTTGATGGACTTAGACATAAGTCCCCATTTCTTTTGACGATAAAAATTAATGGTTAACTGGAGATGAGCTTCTTTGTTGTCTTTTTCAAATTGGCGATTTGCAATGGGAAAAAATTCTTCGGCGGTCTTATTTTGCAAATCAACCAATGTAGGAGGAACAGGAGAAATAGGACTATAATCAAAAATAAAAGAAGCTCCATAACGGAAATCTCTAACATCTTTATTGCGACTAAAAGAAAGTTTTACTTCCTTATTTTCTTCTTTCTTAAATTCTGAGGTTGTTAAACCTGGAAGTGGAGGAAGAGGACTGGCGGAGACAAAAGACAATCCATCGGAGGAGGAAGATAACTTATCTTCTTTCTCCACTTTCTCAGGTTTAGCTTCAACTTTTTCTGCAAGCTTTGGTTCAACCTTTTTTTCTTCTTTTTTAGGAGCTGGTGCTTGAACCTTTGCCACCGGAAGTACTTTTTTCACTTCAGGTTTGGTAATTGGTAGGGCCTTGACAGTTTCAGCTTCCACGACTTTGTTTTGTGAAAGAGGCTTAGTATTCATATTGTCAGCATCAGACCAAAAATCGACAACGTATTTCTTTTCGCGCTCACGATAAAAACTAAAAAGTTCAATGTTTTCTGCGGTCAACTTAATCTCAACAGTAGAAGCACTATCATCAGCATCAGCTTTTTGAGCGTTACTTAAAGTGTGAATCGTTTCCACATAGGATTTTTCTACAGGGAGTTGAGCGATATCTTTTTTGATTGTTTCAAAAAGCTCAACATTGAGGGTCTTGATAAAAACAGATGAGCCCTTCTTGCTAATATAAATATCTTCTCTGCCTGCAAAGATATTCCAGCGCAAGTGAGTCTTGAACTTCTCTTGATTGATCACTGTAGTTTCGGCAAATATTTCTCGACTAAGGGCGAAACACAGTAAAATGAATGTCAAACTTTTGAAAATCTCACTCATCGTTTTGAAACATCCTGTTCCATCAATCTGAGTTTAGGGACTACGGCTAAAGACTCATCCTGAGCCTCTATAACCTTAACCCTATTCTACCTGAATTTGGGCCAGGTAAAAGGAAAATTTTTCTCATCGGCAAAATTTTTAGCTGTCGTCAAAATGACACCTGCAAAATTGTCCATATTTACAAGTGATTGAAAGCACGTTTTCCTAGTATAGATATATCTATGACTTCTAGTTTATCCAGACCAATTAAGGCGGTTACTTTGAAAAGTCCGACAAAAAAGCTTTTAGTTTTGCTTCCTTTTATCCTCCTCATGATCGCTGCTTCTGCATGCGCAGTTTTTGGAAATTCTGATCCGCGCGCAGACAAAAGCACTGAATACAAAATCGATTTTGCTGATTCACTTTGGACTCAGATCTCACCTGACCTTGCAGACCTCGCCTATCTCAACAACGCCACTGGCTCCATTATGACCAGCAACAGCCAGTGCAAAAAATACGAGAAGGCCACTCTCGATCAACTAGCAGACAATGTTGTAAGAGGAAGTGGCCTTGAGGGAATCGAGATCATTGAAAAAAAAGAATCAAAATTCTCTGACCGTGATGCTCTTGAAATGACTGTTCAAGGTAAGATTGATGGAGTGAAAACTTTTATTCGTCTTCTCACAGTCAAAAAGAACCGTTGTGTCTACGACTTTACTTTGATTTCTAATACAGAAAAGTCTTTTAAAAAAGACCAAAAAAACTTTGAAGCCTTTCTTAAAACGGTAACGATTAAATGAACGCTCTCTCTCTCAAGCAAATTTCTATCTACCGCCGTATCAAGGCCCTCCTTTATATAGTCGGTGATCTTTATTATTTAACAAAAAACACTTTACTCTCTTGTTTTAGTCGTCCTTTCTATTTCCGTCGTCTAGTAGAACAAGTTATCGTCATAGGCTACGAATCCCTCCCTATCACCATAGTCATTGGTTTAGCTATGGGATTGGTTATGACTTTGAACTTTGGTTACGGCTTAGCAAAGTTTGGGGGTACCCTGTACGTTCCTCGTCTTATTTCTCTTGCCCTTTTTCGTGAGATGGCACCCATCTTTACTTCCTTATTAGTAGCTGGTCGCATAGGTTCTGGTATGGCCGCTGAAATTGGTTCGATGAACGTCACTCAACAAATTGATGCTATCAGAGCTTTAGGCACCTCCCCTATACGTGTCCTAGTTGTTCCTCGTTTTTTAGCCTCCCTTATTTCACTTCCCCTACTCACTGCCCTCGCTGGCTTTTTAGGAATTATTGGAGGTGGAATTGTCTGCGCTGTTGATTTTGGGATTCCTCCTAGCTCGTACTACGTCAGAGTTTTAGAAACAGTTAAAATCCACGACTTCCTTACTGGAGTGTTTAAAGGATTTTTCTTCGGTGCGATTATCTCTCTTTTTGGTTGTTATAAGGGACTTATGACAAGAGATGGGACTAAGGGCGTAGGTGAATCAACAACGTGGGTCGTTGTGATGAGCTCTATCATGATTCTTATCAGTGACTTTTTCTTAAGTAAAATCTTTATCATGCTCTGGTTACAAAAATGAAACTTCCCATCTTAAGCGCCCAACATTTAAAAAAGAGTTTTGGAGATCATCAAGTTCTCCAAGATTTAAGTTTTGACCTTTATAAGGGCGAATGCTTGGGACTTCTTGGAGGTTCAGGCTCAGGAAAAAGTGTGACCCTTCGTTCACTCATTGGTCTTGAACGCATCGATGGTGGTCAAATTCTTTTTAAAGCAAACCGCATTGATAACCTTTCAGAGGTGGCCCTTCTCAAAGTGCGCACTCAAATTTCTTACTCTTTTCAAAGCGGAGCCCTTTTTGACTCGCTCAACGTCTTTGAAAATATCGCCTATCCTCTCTATGAGCACACCAAACTCTCCTACAAAGAAATTCAAGAAAGAGTTGCTGAGATCTTAGGTCTTATTGATCTTAAAGGAAAAGAAGAAGTCATGCCTTCTGATCTTTCTGGAGGGATGCAAAAGCGTGTGGGCATGGCCCGCGCGATGATTCTTAATCCCCAAATTACTCTTTATGATGAACCGACTGCTGGTCTTGATCCAGTCAATACAAAAAATGTAGTAGCTCTCATGAAAAAACTCAAAGAAAGAGATTACTCCTCTATCTTTGTGACTCACGATATTCCTTCGGCTCTTGAACTTTGTGACCGTCTGATCATTCTCCATCTTGGAAAAATTATTTTTGAAGGCAGTCCTCACGAGTTCATCGATTCCAAGGATTCAGTTGTCATTCGTTTTGCACAAGCTGCTCATTACCATCATCCACATGAAAGGGTTACTTTATGATTTTTAAACCAGGTGATAGAAGAAAAATTCTCCTTGCTGGCGTTTTTGTTTCAACGCTTCTTCTTTTCGTCATGGCCTTCGTTTTTCTCATTGGTGAGCAAAATGCCCTCTTTGAAAAGCGCCTGACCTTGTACACGAAGGTCACCAACGCTAAAAACTTAAAAGTCGGTGCTCCTATTCAGCTTAAAGGAATTAAGGTTGGTACAGTCAGCACCATGGAATTTGAAAACGTCGATACCTTGGTCATCACTTTCCGTATTGCAGCCAAATATCAGCCTTGGGTGAAAAAAGACAGTTATGTAGCTTTCAGAACCATGGGGGTCTTAGGTGACAGATTTTTAGAAATTCTCGGTGGAACTGAAGGAAGCCAACCAATTGATGATGAGGGAGAACTCAACACTCAAGTTGGACCTGAAATGGATCAGTTTATATCTAAGGGTGGCGATGTTCTGGCCAGTGGAACCAAAACCCTTGAACGACTCCACGTCATTCTAGAGGCTCTAGATGAGAGACGCCTCAATAGTATCCTCAACAACCTCGATCAAACCACCAAAGGCACTAGTGAACTCATGAAAGCCCTAGATGGCAAAAAACTAAGTACTACGATGGCCAACATGGAAAAAACCTCAGCCAACTTGGCAGAACTCACCACACGCGTAAAAGAGGGCCCAGGAACTGTTCATTCTCTCATCTACGACCCAACAGTCTATGACGATTTGCAAGCTCTCCTAGGCGGAGCTAAACGCAATAAGGTGCTTAATTACTTTATTCGTGAATCGGTCAAGAAAGGACAGTAATTAGTTACTGTCCTCGACAACCATCATCCCCTTTTTCTTCATCTTTTCAATAAGGGTCGTGCGGTTTAAGCCTAAAAGTTTAGAAGCTTGGTTCTTATTACCGCTGGTGCGCTCTAAGGCTTGATTGATAAGTGAATCTTCAATATCAGAAAGCACACGCTTAAGCTCAAGTCCATCCTCTGGAAGAGTGATGAGGGCCTGAGATTTAAAATCCATAGGTCTGGATTCAAAGAATTTAGCTGGAAGATCGCTAGCGCGAATAATACTTCCTCCTCTTAAAATCACCAAACGCTCAATAAAATTTTCAAGCTCTCTGACGTTTCCTGGCCAGTTGTAACCAACCAAAAGTTCCAAGGCTTCATCGGTGAACTCAAGATTGTTCCGTCCATCAGCACTCACAAAACGAGTGAGGAAGTGAGAAATAAGAAGAGGGATATCTTCGCGTCTTTCAGCAAGTGAAGGAATACGTATAGGAATCACATTGAGGCGATAATAGAGGTCTTCTCTAAAATTGCCATCGGCTACGGCCTGTTCAAGATCACGGTGGGTAGCAGTCACAATACGCACGTCAACGTTGACGGTTTGTTGACCCCCGACAGGCTCGATACTTCTCGTTTGAAGAACGCGCAAGAGTTTCACCTGAAGAAGAAGAGGCATGTCGCCAATTTCATCAAGAAAAATGGTTCCATTGTTAGCCACTTCAAAACGGCCCTTTCGATTGGAGATCGCTCCGGTAAAAGATCCTTTGACGTGACCGAAAAGTTCACTCTCCAAAAGCTCTCCAGGAATAGCTCCACAGTTGACCGAAACCATGGGCCCTTGATTTCTTCGAGAGAGAGTATGAATCGCGTTGGCGACCAACTCTTTACCAGTTCCAGAAGGTCCAGTAATAAGAACTGTTGAAGAAGTCGCGGCTACCTTTTTAATACGCTCGAAGACATCCTTCATTTTTTTAGAGCGACCGATCATACTATAAAATTTGTCCTCATCGGTCGGAGCTTCAATCTTAAAAGGATTAGAAGCAACAGAAGCAGTTTCTTTTTTGACAATCTTCTTCACGCCATCATCGAAAATGGCTTTAGAAACTCTGAATTCCTTATGTATGGCCTCAATCACCAGCTCGGCCAAAACGTCTAACTCGAAGGGCTTAGTGAGATATTGGAAGACACCTTTTTTAGTTGCAGCGATAGCGTTTTCGATGGAGGCAAAACCAGTCATGGCAATGCTCACAAAATTAAAACCACGCTCTTTTAAAAGATCGATGAGAAAAAGTCCGTCGACGCTCCCCTCATTGAAAGCAATATCGGTCACCAAGCAGTAGCGCATTTTATTATTTTGATTTTCGTTTTCTGGAACAAGGACTAGGTTTTTTAAACAGTCTGAAGGGTTCACAAAATAGTGAACAGTGAGCCCAAGCTTACGCTCTAAAAACTTTTTAACCGTTTGCCCAAAGACCTGATCATCTTCTACAACTACGATTTCAGGAAGGTTTCTTTGATCATCATCAAGAAGAGGATTTTTATCGAAGGCCTGCTGCAGGAAATTCAAGTCTTTCAAGCGTGTGTCCTTTTAAAGTGTGTGTGTCGTGGGCCTTTAGTCAGGAAGCCCAACGTCAAAAATCCTACAAAATAACTCAGATAACGTCAATTTTTAGACGCTTTTAATGCTCTGGGTTGTAGTAAAAGTTTCACTGAAAAAATTGGTAGAAAGCCTGAGGGGCTTTATGAGGACCGCCGGCTATAAAATAATAACACAGCGAAATTAAAGAAAAAAATGATATGCCTGCAAAAACTAAAGCCACCTTTTTAAAGGAATTAAGCCAATAAAGATAAGCAAAGTCCGCCCCAATCAAAAGCAGGGGGACGGCCCAAAAAGGTGTATGGCGTATAAAAAAAAGTATGACATCCATAAGCTTATTTTAACCCTAGTCTAAAGGAAGTCCACTATTAAGACGATAAGAAACGTAGGGAGTTTTACATGAAAAAACTATTTTCTTATTCCTTTATAACGACAGTTTTTGCAGGTTGCGTAGGCTTTTATTTTTTAGGCCAGCATTTTGAATCCCCAAATCGTTTACCCTCCTCTTTAGAAGACAGGCCACCGGCCATACAGATCCTTGATGAAATAGGATACAAATTAGAATCCAAAAGTAGTTGGGAAGGACTCTGCTCCCCAGAGATGAGTCAGTACTACAATGATGCTTTTTTAAAACTTCCTTTAGAGGAAAACATCTATTCCATTCCTCAAAATGAAATATCAGCCTTAGTTGAACAGTCTTTCAAAACCCGTTTGGCCTTAAGGGCGAAGCTTGAAGGTTTTGATATGGAAGCCTCTGGAGCTAAAGAATGCTGGGCTCAAGTTCGTAGCCTCTACCGCAACCTGCGCTATCTTGAAGACTACCTCATTGAAGCTCAGATGCCTAGCACAGCAACTGCTGCGGACTACACCACATTCGAAGGCGATGGTTCATACTTTCTAAAAAATCCCGACTTTCAAATGACCAATGCCTACTCCCTACAATCTGGAGACGTGATCCTTTCACGAGGGAATGCTTTTGTTTCGGCCCTCATCGCAAGAATCACCGAAATTCCCAACCAGTTTTCTCACATTTCATTTGTTTATAAGGATAAAGACGGAAAACTTTGGACCATTGAATCACACATTGAAATTGGTGCCGTCGTTGCCCCAATGGCCAATCACGTTGATGAAAAGAACGCACGCTCAGTCGTCTTCCGCTACAAAGATCCAAAGGTCTCCCACGCTGCTGCGGAGTACATTTTTAATCTTGTAAAAGCCCAGCAAGCCACAGGCAAGAACGTCCAATACGATTTTGGTATGGGCCTTGATGATCCTAAGCGCCTCTTCTGCTCTGAAGTTGCCTATCAAGGATTCTGGCTTGCAGCTAAAGTATCTATCCCAAAATATAAAAATAAATTCCCTCCCGGTCTTGTAAACTTTCTTAAAGACTTAGGAGTGAAGGCCAATGAAAAAAACATTCTAACCTTTGAAACATTTGCTCCAGGAGACATCGAGTACGATACAGACTTCTCTCTCGTTGCGGAGTGGAGAAATCCAGCCAAGATGAAACTCTCCCGTTTCAGAGATGCTCTCATGAGCAAAGAAGTTGAATGGATGACAGACAAGGGATATCGCTTCTATCCTGGATTTAAAACTGATGCGAAATCTTACTTTGCTTGGTTGGCCCGTCGTACTCCTTTTGTCAAAAAGAAACTCGAAGAAAAATTTCCTCTCAACATGACTCCTGGTCAAATGCAAGTAAACATCGCAGTGGAAGAGACCAGTGGCTACATTGAAAATAAACTTTTTGAGATGATGAAAACAGCTGATCATCAATACACTTATGAAGAAATACTCGAAGCCTTAGAGAAATTGCGCGAAGAAGATTTTGCCGTTTATAGCAAAGACGAAAAATCCCTATTCCATCACCGCTTCCGTCCTAAAAAATAATTTTAAAAAAGCCCTTGTCGAACAAGGGCTTTTTTTTACTTACGTTTTATGTAAACGAGAGTCGTCTGAGGTGGCACGGCGATCACGCTTTTAGCCTCAGCTTGTCCATTATAACTCGGACAAACATACTGCTGATCTTCCCGAGTATAACGATTAGAGCTGGCCTTAAGCACTGGATGCAATTCAACTTTGTACGAAACGAGATCGCGATCAACATAGTAAGTGCAACGATCCCATGAATTATTAAAAAGCACCCAGACTTTCTCAAACTGAGAATCCACAGGCACACCTGCATTATCATCAATCTTCATGGCCACAAGTTTTGGTTCAAAATTTCCATTTCGATCATAGATAGAAGCAGGCAAAGTCATCTTCGCTAAAATCTGTTCACGAGTACTCAAATGGAAAAGCTTGGAACTAAAACGAATAGATAAAAGATCTTTGAAGTAAGCTAAAGTGTCACGAATATGAGCTGGCTGAGGAGCGCTCACATATTCTAGACGCTCTTTCCATTTTGTCCAAGCAGCATTATTCTCATAGACAAACTGTGGAGGCAAACCACTATTCCAACCATTCGTCTGATAGGTGAAATCAAGACGATTAAACCAGTCTCCAGAATCGTAACTATTTTCATCACCTGATTTTGAACGAAGAATTTCTTCTCCTGCATGATAAAAAGGAATACCTTGGGCAAAAGTCAAAAGAGAAAGTCCGAGTTGCTGAATACGTACAACCCTATCAGTAGAAGCATAGGGTCCAACCTTGGCCATCAAAGTGTCCCAAAGAGTATTTTTGTCATGAGCTGTAAGGTAATTGATACTCTCGTAAGGCTGGTTCATATAACCATATTTAAAACCACGTATACTGCCAAAAAGACCACTTAAAACAGCTTCACGATTTTGCAATTTATCGGTAATAAAAGCATCATCAGCAAAGAGATCATTAGAATTTTGGCCTTTGCCCTTAACTGCATCACGGAAAGAATCATTAAAAGTTCCAATCCCCATATTCATGGAAACAGCTCCACCTTGAGTCACTGCTTCATTTGGAAGTTTGCGAAGAAGAGGACCGAAGCTCCATCCTTCACCATAGAGAAGAACTTTTTTTCCATCGATTCCATGATCTTTAAGGGTCAAGCGGTTGAGCTTCTCACGCATCTCACGGACCACGGACTTAGTAAGAAAGCCCATAAGGTCCAAGCGAATACCATCAAGGCGATACCAACGAACAAAATTTAAAGCGCTATCCACAATCAAACGCTGGACCATTTTATTTTCAGTGGCCAAATCGTTACAGCAAGAATCCTTTGTAATATCACCGCAACTATTAAGGCTGTAATAGTAATCAGGAACGAACATGTCCAAATCGCCAAGCCCTGAGTAATGATTAAAGACGGCATCCTGAACAACACCCAAGCCCATAGCATGAAGACTCATCACCATCTTTCTGAATTCCAAAATGCGCGCTGTTGATTTTGGATTGGAAGAATAGCTACCTTCAAGAGCCATATAGTGATAAGGATCATAACCCCAATTAAACGCATCTTGAGTGCGAATTCTAGTTGCAATGCTTTGAGGCTCAGGGCTGCTGCCAAAAAGACTATCAAGATAACGAAAATCATCTTCACTCAGATCACTTCTTTCTGCTGGATTTTCATCGATAGAAGAAATGTCAGTAAAAGGAAGTAGGTGCAAGTGAGTTATACCAGCTTTAGCTAAATCTTTTAAGTGACGAACTCCATTGGCTTCTTGATTGGTAAACGCCAAAAACTTCCCGCGCTCTTCGGCCTTTTGAGTGAAATCAAAAACACTAAAATCTCTAATATGAAGTTCATAGAGGGCCACATCAGAAAAATCATTTACGGGGTGATTGAACTGAAGCTTGTGCTCTTTCCAGCCTGCTGGAAAAATATCATTCTCAATGTCTACCACTTGAGAAAAAAGGCTGTTCATTGAAAGATTTACCGAATAAATATCTGTCACACTTTCTGTCGTGTACTCATTCAAGCGGCGCTTAAAATTTTCAATTTCATATTTATAGTAGGCATTTTTCCAAGAACGATCCCCTTTAATGCTCCAAACATGATCGTCCCCTTCAACCATTTCCATTGCGGGTATCAAAGGATCGTTTTCAGAAGGAGAGCGATAAAGTTTTAAAGCAACTCTCTTCGCAGTAGGGGCCCAAAGACGAAAAGTAGGAACACCATCTTTGAAAGTGAGACCAAGATCGGGACCAGTATAAGCAAATTCGCGATCAAGAAGACCAGTCAAAGAAACAGAGAAAGTTTCAACAACTCTACGAGTTGATCTTTCCATCTTATTAATAATAATTGGACCTTTAATGACTTGGGCAATGGTTTCGATAGGGAGGTCAATTTGAAACTGTTGGTAACGATCAGATACAAGATAGAAAAATTGCTTTTTCCATTCTTCATTATTTTGAACTTGGGCAAACCCCATATACTTAAGAGAGTAAGCGTTTACTCCATTGGCATTGAGTACGTAATCATAAACTCCACCGCCTTGATCCTGAAGGGCGATTGTGTTTCTATCGACCCATATGCCTTTGAGTGGGATAGTCTTTCCACGTGTATATAAGTTCTCGAAAACTGAAGCAGAACTAGCCTGTAAGAGAAAATAAGCAAGACACAAAACAACTGCCAAAGCTGATCTCATTAAGCCCCCCTGATCGTAGTGAAGCTACAATAGTTTGCCCTCTGCATCTTTTCTATCGAAGAAAAATAGACGCTTTCATCTATTTAATCTCCATACCAAGTTCAAGTTAAGTCCCCTAGATTAATTACACACAACAACCTTAACTAGGAGTTCTAAATGAAAAAAGTTGTGCTCACAGCTCTATTTGTGGCCAGCGCTAGCTCAGCTCTCGCTGGGGATTGGACATTTAATCCAAAGCTTTACGTACGTGGTGGCTTCACTCAAAGTATTGACTTTGATGCAAAAGGCGACGGAGTCTCCCCTTTTAATGCCAATGGGTATAACGAGACAAACGCCTTTCAAAACGGTCTTACAGAATTAGACCTTCACGCCATGTATAAAGACAAAGCCAAAATCGTTTACGGTATCAATGTGGATAAAAACGAACGCTTTGAAAAGAATCCAGGTGGGTTTGGTACTGATGACAATAATGCAGCTCAAACACAAAGAAACAACGGCCTCGTAAAAGAGCGCCAAGCTTATATTGAAATGTACAAAGCCGTAGGCGACAAAGGGACTCTATGGTTCGGTCGTCGTCCTTACCGTGGTTTCGGCGATTATATGGATGGCACTTTCCCACTCGACGAAAGAAATATGTTCGGTGGCGGTATCATGCTTGATGACTTTGGTATCGGTCGTTACGAAGTGGCGTATGGAACTAATGAAAAAGGTGATGATGGCTCAGTTACTGATGATAACTACACAACAAACTTCCTTTTAAATAAATACATTATCGGAATTGATAATGGAAATATCACCCTTAACGGTGAAATTCATCAAAACAATTCAATCGCCAAAGAAAATGAATCATATGGCTACATGATCGGTGGTCAATATGCTCGTTGGAACATGAGCCTTCTCGGCGCTAAATGGTACAACATTTTTGTTTTGAACTATTCTCACGGCCATCTTGGCAGTGTTGATGCAGGAGAAATGTCTTCAGCTTTTGATTCATATAAGAAAAATGAACAAGCTCAGCGTCTTACTTTTAAAATCGGTGGTGACCTTAAGAGCAGTGCTTGGTCTATGTTCTATACAATCAAGTATCAAAACCACATGGGTGACAAAAAAGACAACAATGGTCACAAAGTTGCAGGTCAAAACTGGCAGTTCACTGATCTTATGATCCGTCCTATGTATGCGCTCACCTCAAATGTTGGTATTGGTGTTGATGGACTTACAAGAATTGTTCTTAAAGAGCCAGGGTCAAGCAGTGCTGCCTCATGGGCAAGAGATGGAGATATGTGGAGACTTGCTGCTGTAGCAAACTACCACCTCGATGCTGGTGGAGAAAACCTCTTCCAAAACGCTGAGATTTCTCTCTTTGCAGGTCGTGCTCATCATGACAAAGAAACAGGTTATTTCAAAGGTCGCGGAACCTCTAAGGATGCTGATTTCGTCCGTGTAAAATACACAATGGAAATCTAAGCATTCATTCTTTTTGAAAAAAGAAGGGCCAGATTTTTATCTGGCCCTTTTCATTTTAAGCAGTCAATTTAAAGAATGAGAGTAGGCGCTGAACCTCGGCAGCCTGACCAGAAAGTTCTCTGGAAGCAGAGGCACACTCTTCAGCAGCTGCTGAGTTATGTTGCGTCACTTGATTGATTTGAGATAAACCTTGGGAGATCTGTCCCACACTTTGAGCCTGTTGGCTGCTTGCATTTGAAATTTCCTGAACAAGATCTGCCACTTTTTTTGCTCCACTCACAATCTCACTGAAAGATTCTGTCGTCTGACTCACAACAAATTGTCCCCTCTCAACTTTCGTCGATGAGTCTTCAATCAGTTGAGAAGTTTCTTTCGCAGCTTGTGCAGAACGACTGGCGAGATTTCTCACCTCTTCAGCAACCACAGCGAAGCCTTTACCATGCTTTCCTGCTCTCGCCGCTTCTACAGCAGCGTTAAGCGCCAATAGATTCGTTTGAAATGCAATCTCATCAATCACTTTGATAATCTTGGCAATCTGTTGGCTAGATTCAGTAATTTCATTCATGGCCTTGAAGGCATCTTGGATATTTTGCTGTCCTTTTTCAGCAGATTTTTGCGCTGTCTGAGCAACCTGAGTTGCTTGCATAGAAGTATCAGCATTAAGTTTTGACTGAGTTCCAATTTCAGTGATGGAGCTGGTAATTTCTTCAACGGCAGCTGCTTGCTCAGTTGTTCCTTGTGAGAGTCCCTGACTGGCTCCACTTACCTGCTGAGAACGAGCGGCGACACTCACTGCAGCTTGGTTAATGTTTTCAACAATGCGACTAAGTTGCTTCACCATATCCTGCACAACAGGAACAATTTCATCTTCATTAGAGTAAGCCTTCAGTTCAACAGCAAGATTTCCATCAGCAACTTTTTTAAGTGAGGACATGAAATCTTGAAAGATGGACACGGTGTTATTAATCGAGTTCGCCAGAAGACCGATTTCAACATCAGGCTGACTTAAAACTTTAGTTTTCAAATTCCCTTTGGCAATATTCTGCATAACAGAAACACATTCAAGAATGGGCTCAGTAATTTTAGCAATAAGATTTTTAAGGAAATAAAAGATCACCGCACAAATAATCATTAAGCCCAAAACACTCTCCACACTCAACCAAAAGACAGTGGAAAGAATCTCATCTTTATCAGCAACGGCCACAACTCGCTATCCTGTTTCAGGAACAAGTGAAACGGATACTAGTTTTGACATCCCTTCATAGTTATATTCAAGAATGCCATTATCAATACTCATGATATCTTTTCCCCATGAAGTTTCATTCACATCAAGCTTCATAATTTTCGAAGTATCAGGATGGGCAAAGACTAAGCCCTTTTTATCAACAATAAAAACATAGCCATTTTTCCCAATTTTGACGGGACTAATATATTTCTCAATAAAACTAGCAATAGCTACTGTTCCTGCCATGACCCCAACGATCGTATCGTTGTGCTTAATAGGCTGAGCCAAAGTAAAAACCAGCTTGCCATTGCGCTTACTCACAAACACATCGGAAACAAAACTTTGCCCTTCCATTGCGCCTTTAAAATAATCACGTGATTTTAAATCAAGCTTGCCAACAGAAGCGGTGTCAAAGTCCGAAATATCCATTCCCGTTTTATCAGTCACTGCGAGACTATTATAAATCGGAACTTCCTTTAACAACTCTCCAAGTATTTTCGAAGCCTGGTTTTGTGAACTGACAGCAGAATTTACAACTTCTGTATTCACAGCCAAATGATTCACATCAGAACGTCTTTCTTGTAAAAAAGTTTGCATTTGAATACGAAGATCGATAGCAGTTCTTGTCACATTTTCTTCGGCTGCTTTTCTTAATCCATAGCGAGCTGTAAAAAAGTTAAAGAGTGTTGTCACCATGCTGGTCACGACAACAATGGTAATAATGGGAACAATAATTTTGTTTTTAAGATTGTTTTCTATTTTAAACACAAAAGCTCCTTGGAATGAACCAAGGAGCTTTTCGACATTCTAAAGTTTTAATTTAAATTTTATAATCTACCGTTTTGAAAAGTTATTTTACATAGGAGTGTAAGACTCAACCTTTCGATGCTCCAGCAGCAAGTCCAGAGACAATATAACGGTGAATAGAAAAGAAAATAGCCGAGATAGGAAAGGCTCCGAGGATACAGGCCGCTGCAAATTGCCCCCAACGACTAGCAAAAGACTCGGAAACAAATATTTGAATCCCGACAGCAAAGGTCATTTTATCCTGAGATTTGAGTAAAATTGACGGCAAAATGAAATCGGAAAAAGTATTAATAAAGGTAAGGAGTCCTACAACGGCCAAGATAGGAGTGCTTAAAGGAATCACGATCCTCCAGAAAGCTTGGACTCTTGTGCAGCCATCCATGATGGCCGATTCTTCAATCGATTTAGGGATAGTGTCGAAGTATCCCTTGATGAGCCAGATATTAAAGGGAGTCCCACCTAAGTAAACTAAGATCAGTCCACCATGAGTATCAAGACCCAAACCAGGAACATAACGCCCAATCGCATCGAGCATAAAATAGAATGCCACCATGGCCATAATGTTAGGGAACATCTGCACAATCATAAGAACCATGAGAGAGCTTTGCTTTCCAGCAAAACGAAAACGAGAAAGAGCATAGGCTGAGGTTGTAGAAAGAAGAAGCATGAGTACAGAAGTAATGCCGGCGACTTTCACACTATTCCAAAGCCAAGTCATAATAGGGAAAGGGGGCTTTATAAGTTCGCCAGTCACTGCATCAGTATACTCAATGCCAAAAATATACTTCCAGTGTGCTAAAGTCATTTTTTGAGGAATGAGCTCAGAGGAAATACTTCCCATTTGGTTAAAAGAAATAGAAATCACGTAAAGGACAGGGAAAAGAACAATGAGAAGAATGGCCATCAAAAGAAGATGGGTTGCGAGAACTTCCATATGTCTTTTTTTCGCTTGAAAACTCATAAGACTTATCTCCCATCCTTATTCTTAAACATTCCAGAAAGTTTGAAGTTTAAGAGAGTGAGTAAAGTGATGATAAAGAAAATGATAATAGCAATACTACTGGCTAAACCAAAATCCTGACCTGAACCACCTTCAAAAGCCAAACGGTAGGTGTAGGAAATCAAAATATCAGTAGAACCTGCTGGAGTTGTGGCCGCTGGTATTGGAGGTCCTCCCCCAGTTAAAAGATAAATACCAACAAAGTTATTTAAGTTAAAAGCAAAAGAACCCACCAGCAACGGGCCAATGGCCGAAAAAGTCATAGGCAAAGTGATATGCCAAAAAGTAGCAAAGCGCTTAGCCCCATCAATGGCGGCAGCTTCATAAACAGAGTTTGGAATCGATTGCAAAATTCCAGTGGTGACAAGAAACATGTAAGGGAAGCCCAGCCAGAGATTCACAATCAAACAAGCGATCTTGGCCATGATAGGGTCTCCGAGCCAATTGACTTTGGCGAGGCCAAAAGAAACTAAAATTTCATTGATGATACCGAAGTCCTGATTGAGAAGACCTTTAAAAACTAAAACAGAAATAAAGAAAGGAATAGAATAAGGGATGATGAAGAGAACACGATACAGAGCTTTTCCCTTGAGCCCCTTCTTATTTACTAAAAGGGCGAGAGACATCCCTAAAGAAAAACTCAAAAAGACTGAGCCGAGTGCCCAGAGCATTGTCCAAAGAAAAATCTGAGTAAATGACTCACGAATAGAAGAATCAGTAAAAAGACGAGTGAAGTTTTGAAGACCAACACCGACATAATAACCAGGAGCGAGTTTGTCTCCAGGATCTTGTTCATTGACATAAAAGCCAGTGGTGTCGTCCGCTTTATAAGTGGCCTTCGTTTTCAAATCTTCAAAGCGTCCGTCGTTTAATAGTTGAAAGCGATCCTCAACGTTCACTAAGGCATCAATACGACCAAAGCTAAGCTTCTCCCCCTGAGGAAGAATAAGTGGAATTTCTTTTAATTTTTTAAAGAGCTGAAAAAGTTTTCCCTTAGGCATACCCTCTTCAGGCATGACCCCAGAGTAATCTTCTAATTTGATTAGTTTAGTTGCAAGGGTGAAGCTTGCTTTAAAATTTTTATTCACTTGCTCATCGTGAGCATAGATATCGTAACGAGAACCTTCCTCGATGATTTGGTAAGCCAAGTTTTTAGCTTTCCCTTCTTCCGCTTCAACAGTCTCAGAAGCAATAATATCTTTTACCGCTCCCTTACTTAAAAGGTGACCGGTTCCCAAGTTTGTAAAACCAATCAAGACTGTAAAAACGATAGGAAGGACGAGGAAAAGAAAGAAAGTAATAAGACCGGGATACATGAAACGCAAAGGATAAGCATTCTTTTTAGCAAAAATGATTAAGCTTACAAAAAGGAAAACAGCGAAGCCTAAAGCGATGGCCCAATGTCCTTGATAACTCAAAAAAGAAACAAGAAACATCCCACACAAAGCGAAAAGACCAAAAAGAATTCGAGATAACCATTTGCTCATGTTTCGTTCCTTTTAGCATTTTTTGTCAGCTCTTTAAGACGCTCAAGCATTTCAGGCTTGATTTCCTCAAAGGTAAAACGCCACTTCCAATTTCCTTCCTGCACTCCGGGGACATTCATACGGGCTTCGTTTCCATATCCAAAAAGATCTTGGAGAGGAATAAAGGCCATCAAGGCTTTTGATTCAAAGGCCATTTCAATGAGAGGCCAATGATAAAAATTCTTCTCAGTCCCTTTTTCCTTCAACTTCAAAGTAGTATGCAAAAACTCACGCTCTTTGGATTTGACAGGGAGACTCCAAAAACGGCCATTCACCGTTTCTGTATCGTGGGTCCCTGTGTAAACAATATCCTTTGAGCCAATGTAGGGGGGAAGATTATCATTGGTTTCATCAGAGCAAAAAGCAAATTGCAAAATCTTCATTCCTGAAAAATCATAGCGGGCTTTAAGCTCCATTACATCAGGGGTAATTTTACCCAAATCTTCAACAATGATAGGAAGATCACCAAAACGCTTTACAAGGGCATCAAAAAGTTTTGCCCCTGGTCCGGGATACCAGCGCCCATTTTTGGCGTCGATATCTTCGTGGGGAACTTCCCAGACAGCGCAAAACCCACGAAAATGATCCAAGCGAACGAGATCGAAGGTTTCAAAGGTGTGGCCCATACGCTCGAGCCACCAAGCAAAACCTTCTTTTTCCATTTTATCCCAATAATAAAGTGGGGTTCCCCACTTTTGACCGATTTCAGAAAAATCATCCGGAGCAGCACCAGCTTCATACTCAAGCTCATAATCTTTCGTAAGCTTGAAATGCTCAGGACGACGCCAAACGTCCATGCTGTGCTTGGAGACAAAAATAGGAATATCCCCAACGATAAGAATTCCATGTCCGTTGGCATAATTTTTTAAATCATGCCATTGCCTGTAAAAAAGGAATTGCAAGAAAAGATGAAATTCAATTTCATCGGAATTTTGTTCTTTGTAATGTCTAAGCTCTTTAGAGTTGTACTGGGATAGACCACAAGGCCATTTCCACCATTCAAAACCGTATTGAAAAGAAAGACTCATAAAAAGAGCGAAGTCACGAGACCAGCTTTCAGTTTTTTGAATAAAACGTTTAAAGCTTTCTCTTTGCCACTTTAGATTCTTAGCCTCTAAGTAAGCCTGACGCAAAAGTTGGTATTTGGAAAAACGAACTTTTTGGTAATCAACAGGATTATTTTCTAACTCACGAAACTTATAAAGACTTAAAAGTTCTTTTTTGATGAGCCCATCTTGAACGAGTTTCTCAGGTGAAAGTAAAAGAGGTTCCCCCCCGAAAGCAGAGAATGAAGCATAGGGACAGCCAAATTCATCTACAACTCCGAGAGGGAGAACCTGCCAGTATTTCTGACCTGCTTCCTTCAACCTATCAACAAAGCTGTAAGCCGAAGGCCCCATATCCCCTATCCCGTAAGGAGAAGGAAGAGAGGAAAGAGCAAGAAGCAGACCAGAAGAACGATTCATTTTTTATCCTAATATCAAACTAGTACCAAAGAGCGTAACCAACTTCAAATTTCTGAGCCAAACCTTCCATCGTAGGGAAAACGCGAATGCGGATTCTCTTAGGATGATTGTCAGGTGAACGATACTGAAGAGAGAAACGAGTACGCCCTTCATTGTCGTAGCCATGATTAACAAATGGAACAACGTTCATTTCATGTGGATAGCGGCTGTTTGTCACAACGAGTTCACAAGTTAAGTTCTTAGAATCGATTGCCCCTGTATAGAGACTCATGTTCATTTCACAAGCAGTGGTCTCAAAAACACGTCCGGGAAGAATATCATCCACGGCCATATCGACGTGATGAGAAGGAGCATTTTTACAGACGTGGTACTTTGATTCAACAGAAAGGACAGTGCCAAAAAAATCAACTTTTTCAAAAGACACAGCTTTCCAGTTTTGACGTAAGAACTTTCTCATAGAAATATATTCTTTTGCCTTAGCCTGCTCATTCTGAGTCATTTTTTCGCCATACTCTTTAGCAGGAGTATAGAGCTTAGTCATATAATCCATCACCATGCGACGGGTGGAGTATTTGGCGATATTCGTCACAAAGCTTGTTTGTGCTTTTTTAAACCAATCATCAGAGTTGTTATAATAGAGAGGAACAACAGTCTGTTCCATCGTCTTATAAAAATCGTTGGCATCTTCGAAGTCTTGGATTTCTTCATTTGGATAGTCTTTTTCAACGCCAATCACCCAACCGTTATCGCCATTGTAGCCTTCACGCCACCAACCATCGAGAACAGAGAAGTTAAGCCCAAAGTTCACTGGAACCTTTTGACCAGAAGTTCCTGAGGCTTCCATCGGACGACGTGGGTTGTTGAGCCATACATCGACACCAGAAACTAAATGACTTGAAATATTCATGTCGTAATTTTCAAGGATAATGATTTTACCTTTGAAGGCTTCACGACGAGAAATTTCATAGATCTCTTTAATAAATTTTTGTCCAGGAACATCTTGAGGATGAGCTTTCCCAGCAAAAACAAACTGAACAGGTTGCTTAGGGTTATTAATAATTTTTTCCAAGCGCTTGATGTCTTTAAAAATTAAAGTGGCACGTTTGTAAGTCGCAAAACGGCGGGCAAAACCAATGGTTAAAACATCGTCTTTGAGAAAACCATCAACTTCATTGATATCTTTTTGAGAAGCTTGATGACGAGTGAGTTGCTCTTTAAGACGAGCTCTTACCAAATTGATCATCTTGGACTTACGAACTTTTTTTACCTCAGCAATTTCTTTTAAAGGAAGTTCGTAAATCTTATTCCAATACTTTTCATTAGCATCTTGCTCTTTCCACTCTTCACCAAAACACTTTGTGAGGTAGTCTTTGACTTCAGGACAAGTCCAAGTCTCAACATGGATACCGTTCGTAATATGAGTGATGGAATTATCAATTTCTGGAACCTCAGACCAAAGATCGTTCCACATACGCTTAGCGATGCGACCATGAAGTTCAGAAACACCGTTTTGGAAACGAGAGAAATTGATGGCAAGAACGGTAAGAGAAAAATACTTGTTATCACTCTTTTCAGAGATAAGACCAATATTTAAAAATTGATCCCAAGAAATTTTAAGGTCTTTGGCATAATTATAGAAATACTTATGCATTAAAGAAAGAGAGAAGGCCTCGTTACCAGCAGGAACTGGAGTATGGGTCGTAAAAACACAGTTAGAAGCACAAACGACTTTTGCTTCTTCGAAGCTTAAATTTGTTTTCTGAAGGAGGTTGCGCATACGCTCTAATTGAAAAAAACCAGAGTGCCCTTCATTCATATGATAAATGGCACCTTCAATTCCAAGATTTTCAAGAAGGCGAATACCACCAATGCCAAGAATGATTTCTTGAGAAATACGCATTTCTCTATCGCCGCCATAAAGACGAGCAGTCAACTCGCGGTCAGAGGCATTATTTTTTTCAACATTAGAATCTAAAAGATAAAGCTCAACGCGTCCAACAGTGGCCTTATAAACACGAGCATAAACTTCGCGTCCAGCAAGGTTCACAGAAATTTCTAGGGCCTTACCATCTTTTTCGACAGGAAGAACGCCAAGAAGTTCTGGCTCATGCTTCTTGTAAACGTCCTGTTGCTGACCTTCTTTATTGATTTGCTGAATGAAATATCCATCGCGATAAAAAAGTCCAACGAAAACACCAGGGATACCAAGATCACTAGTCGATTTAACATGATCTCCAGAGAGCACCCCTAAACCACCACTATAGATAGGAAGGGATTCATGGATTCCATATTCAGCACTGAAATAGACAAACTTTTTGTTTGTTTGAGAATAGGTCTGATTAAACCAAGTGTTTTTGTTATGAAGATAATTTTCAAGTTTGGCATGAACGCGCTCAATTTCAGATATGAATTCTTTCTTATTAGCGAGTGCCTCAAATTGAGCAGGCTCTGTTTTATGAAGAACCATCACGGGGCTTCTTGTCTCTGTAAAAAGCTTCGGATTGATTTCTTCAAAAAGCCTAATGGCTTCATGATTCCAGGACCACCAGAGGTTGTGGGCCAAGACGTTTAATTTTTCCATTTGGGGGGGGAGTTTTACATAGCTCATTTCTTACTTCTTTCCTTGATAAGCAAAGTTAAACTTGTAGTCATTAATACTGAAGAGGAAGCGGTAACTTCCCTTTTTCAAAAATACTTTTACGTTTGGAGCTGCAGACATGTTGGTCATTTGACCTGAGACATCATTGCCGTAGACTTCAACGTTGCTACCACGAACAGGAGTTCCGATTTCAAAGCTCCAATCATTGTTAGCAATCTTAAACTCATACTCTCCGTCTTGTGTCACATTAATAAGGGCCGAATAGACATCACCGTGCTCAGAACTTTGGACGAGTTTAAAATTTTCAGAAGCTGACCAATTATTCAGATTACTTCTAAAAAATAATGGACTCACTAAAAGCCCCTTGCTGCTTTTTTGAAAAACATAAGTTGTATTAGCTTTCAGACGAAGATGGTTATTTCTGCCACCAGCTTGAGCTATAAGATTTCTAAAAGTTGTCCCTTCGGCACTGTACTGTTCAGCAGAAGAGTTAGAAACCTCATACCACCAGCTATTTCCACCAGCTGGAAAACTCACCCACTCTCCATTGCGATCTTGAGCAAAATTGACAACGATAAAATATTGATTTTTTCCATCGTCAATTTGATAAGTTAAAACTTGTCCATTAGGAGAAAGCTGGACTTCATAAGCATTTTGTAGATTAAAGCCAGGATGAGCCTTTCTGAATCGAATCATGTCTTTAAAATACTTATGATATCCAGTGAAAAGTTTTTTATCATGTTCAGGAACAAAACTCATTTCTGGACTATTGTAGGGATCAATATATTCCCAAGGAACGCGATGAGAACCGACGTAACGATTAATATCGATATCCTGACTTGGAATGGAGTTATTTTCACGAGCATTGATATACGACCACTCATTGGTGATTTTAATATCATTGGCCAACTCTTCACCTTGATAGAAAAGAAGATTGCCGGGCTTAGTAAAAAGAATCCCATAAGCTGCTTTACCGACGCTGTGACTGAACTCATTGTGGATGATTCTAAATCTATCCCAATTCTGCTCTTCAACAGGTCTCACTTTTAAAAAATAATTATTATCAGCTCTCTCATAAAAATTATAATCAGTGACGAGACGTAAAATAGGATTTTTATTTCCAACGAAGTCATGACTTCCGAGATAATTCACAGTTTCGTTGGGATTACTGAAAATTAGTTCTTGTCCGTAACTTGTCTGACCACTATAGCCATATAAAGCCCCAGCGAGTCTCGTAAGATTCAAATCGGCAGAATAAGAACGAAAGCGAGAAAAGTCATCTTCAAAAGCATTTTTAAATTTATCGTTCCACTGAGCATCGAAACCAGCCCCTGACTCACGCTGCGGCTTACTCATCCACAAGTTATTAGGAAGCTCTTCTGCTGAAAGATTAATTTTAGGTTGAACTTTTTTAATGATGTAATTGAGCTCTTGTAAGAAGCGATAACCAGCAGGACTTCCTCCAAGATTATAAATGTATTTGGTCATATCAAAACGAAGACCATCTGGATGATAGTCATAGACCATTGAAAGAATCGAATCGAGAAGCCAACGCTGAACATTGATGTCTGCATAACGTGGCTTTGGCCCCCAATCAGTTGTCCCACTGTAGTATTTTGACTGATCATTGTAACGACCGACAGGATCACGAATAAGGCTGTTGTTTACATGGTTAATCACAATATCAAAAATGACTTGGACTCCTTTGCCGTGGAGACCGTCAACAAGGGCCATCAAGTCTTCTGGAGTTCCATAATTTGTTTGAATGAGCTGTACAGAGTCGAGAGCGTATCCCCAACCGGCATCAAAACGACCTTCGTTAATAGGTAAGAATTCAACAGCATTGATTCCGAGTTCTGACAAATATGGAATTTTTTCAACAATATCCTTAAAGGTTCCACCGACATATTTGCCATTCACTTTTTTAGGGTTAAAAGTCAAAGGCCAGAGTTGATAAATAATACGGTTGCTACGTTCGAGATCACTTAGCAAAAGAATATTTTGATCATTCTTATACGTGTAATTAAGTTGACCTTGTACTTGAGCCCAGGGATTTTTATAACCATTAATCGCTCCTCCTTTTTTATCATAAACGAGGAGTCGGGCCATAGGATCGACCTTGACAGGGTCTTCTTTAAGTTCATTCGAAACGATGGAAGTAACAACTTTTCCGTCTTTAAAAAAATGATAAATGTAGCGGTCACCTGGTTTGGAATTTGGGACATAAAGAACAAATGAACGACTCTTTGTTCCAGCAATAGAATCAGCAATCATTTTCTGACCGTTATTGCGGTCATTAATAAAGAGACTGACATCGTCAACAGTTGGCTCCCAAATTTTATAAAAGACGCCTCCACCATTTACTGGAGTAGCACCATTGGGACCAAAAGAAATCCACTGCACTTTTGATAAATCTTCAACAATTCTTTTCCCTGGCAATAAAGAATCGGTCATTGCCCCATAGTAATAATCTTTATCCAGATATTGGATTTTGAGAGCATATTGGTTATCAGAAGGCATGTTAAGATTCATTCCACTTGCTTCAACTTCAAACCAACAATAGTCAGTAATGGCGCTTCCGTAAATAACAGGCCAAGCGCCTCTCTCCTCTAAGGAAATTTTTCTTGAAACAACGTTAACACCTTTATTTTTAGAAACTTTTTTAAAAACAATGGAAACGTTATCGACATTGGAACAATAGTCACGTTCGAAACGAATTCTTTGTAAAAAGCCGTCATTTTTAATTTTCATAAAATAACGGCTGTCATCTGTATAAAATCCTCCTTTCCAAGAACTTTCAAGCTCAATGAAATCATTTTGAGCGAGCTGAAAACCAGCAGGTTGTCCGGCCCAGGCCAATAGTGAAAAAAGAACAAGAAAAGCGGAAAGAAGGATTTTATTCATAAATCACCCTTTAAATTACTTCACTTGAGAAAGGATTTGAGTTTTAGCGTGCTCTAAAGCTTTAGCTGGAGTTTCTTTTCCAGTTACTGTAAGGCTCAAAGCTGCGCCCATGGCGTTCCATACTGCGCCCATCGCTGGGATATTTGGCATAGGAATACCATTCTTAGCACTTTCCATGAATTGTTTGAGGTCAGTGTTGTTTTTAGAAAGCTCATCGATAGCATCTTTACGAGCTGGGCCTCTTGGATCTGCTTCATAAAGGGCCATGATACCTTTTTTACTTACCAAGTATTGCTCGATAAGAACCTTAGCAAGATCTTTGTTCTTACTTGAACGACGGATGATAAAACCGTGAGCGCCAACGAAAGGTCTTGGTTGTTTTCCATTGAGAGTAGGAATTGGAGCAATTCCGTAGCTGATATTATTTTGCTTAAGTTCAGTGAGGGCCCAAGGACCATCGATAGTCACCGCAAGTTTGCCTTCTTTCATTTTTGTGAAAGCAGCACTTCTGTCTGTAGATCCAGGAACAATGTCTTGATCTTTAAGTGACTTGATGAACTCAACGCCTTTAACAGCGCCAGCGTTAGCAAGACCAACATCTTTAGCATTCAAAGTTCCGTTGGTGTCTTTGAAGATATATCCGCCACCAGCTGAGATGAATGGGAAAGAGAAGAAAAAATTATTGAGGTCATAGAGGAAACCATATTCGCCGTTATTCTTTTTCTTGATATCGAGAGAAAGCTTTACGATCTCTTCCATGGAGGCAGGAACTTTGCTTACGAGCTTTTTGTTATAAATCAAAGCAACAGCTTCGAGATCGTAAGGGTAACCGTAAACTTTTCCACGATAAGTGAAAGCGTTCAAAGTAACTGGAAGGAAAGCTTTCTTAAGTTCTGGAGAAAGAGTGACAGGCTCAATAAGTCCAGATTCCGCAAGATCACCAACCACATCGTGAGCCCAAGCAAAAATATCTGGGCCTTTTCCAGCAACAGCAGCAGTTTTAAAAAGAGATGTGAGGTCTTTACTTAAAACAGTAATTTTAATTTGAGCGCCATACTCTTTAGAAAAACCAGCAGTCGCATTTTCGATCGCCTTTTTGACAGGCTCTGAAGATGTCCAAATTTCAATAGTCTCTTGCTGTGCAAAGCTTGCAGCAGAAAGGGCCATGAAAAAAATAGCTAAAAGCTTTTTCATAATTCAACTCCCCGTTTGTTATTAATTAAGATCACCAAAAAAGTTTTGATAATTGTTGTTATCCCAATAGGTTTTGCCATCAACTTCATACTTGGCAACGAACTCAATGCGCTGACCTCTTTCGCCTACGTTCATGTTAATTTTCCACTCTTCGTAACCTTCTTCGAGAGGACGAACGTAGTAGCCTGGAATTTCACGCCACTCACCACCGTTGAGACGATAATAAATTCCAACCCATTTTTCATAAGCGATATTTTTCACTTTGAAAGAAGCGGAGATGTAACCGCAACGACCATAACAACCAAGTCCAGTGGCCGTGTCGAAGTCAGTAAGACGAACTTCATCCGAAGCCCAAACAGAACTAAGACTTGCCACAAAAAAGAAAACAAAGGCCAAAAAGTGTTTCATAAGCTTCCTCACCATAATGGTTTAAAGAGTTTGGGCTTAAGCTATAGCAAGGCGGCAATTAGAAAAATGGAGATTAATTAGACGGAAATTTGAAACAGTGGTAAATTGGAATTCATGAGTGACAAGATAGTGGAACTCTTTGAAAAGATTGAAAACTTCATACGCCTGGGAAAAATCCAACAGGCCAAGACTGAGCTTGCGCAGGTCTCAAAATCTAAAAAATTAAGTCCTCTTGAAAGAATACGCCTGGCCCTTTTTCATATGCGCTTAAGCCAAGCTTTTAAAGCAATTCATTGTATTAACAAAGAGTTAGGTCCTTCAGAGTTCGCTAATGCCAGTGTAGAAGAGCTTTGTGAACAGGCCGTATTAGCTCACCTTCTCAATCAGATGGGGGCGCAAAACTACGCCCGCCGTCTTTTACATAACATTGAAGAAGCGACTAAAGAAAGAAAATTGAGTCTGGGGTCCACCCTTCCAGAGCTCGATCGCTTTTTAGGAAATATCTATTTCGGAGCCTACGACTACCCCAAAGCCCTGCCTTACTATGAAAGGGTTTTAGCCCAAGTCGGAAACCCCGATAGTTATCGCTATAAACTAGCTCAAATTGGTGTCACTGATGTCCTTGAAGGCATGGGGCAAAGTGCTGAGGCCATAACCGCAGTTACTCAGATTCTTGAACGCACAGGAGATGATCAAAAACTTCTCAAGGCCATTTGCTATCAAGCTCGAGGCGAATACCATTTTCGCCTTGGCGGAGCAGAGAACCTTAAAAAAGCGCGAGCTGATTTTGATTCAGCAGCTGTTCTCTTTGATGACAAAACAGATACCAAAGATTTTGCTTTTCTCAATAAGTGGTCTGGCATTTTGCGTATGCAAGAGGGTGATCAAAAAGCTGCCAAAGAAGAATTGCTCAAGGCCCTCAGCATTTTACAAACTTCTAAAAATCGCCCGACAACCTACTTAGAAGTTTACTACTGGTTAGAAAAAATCTCTGACTACCAAGCCCCTTTAAATGATCGCATCGCCCTTCGCTGTTACCCCCTTCCCTGCCCATTTTGTAACCTCGCAGGAAAGATTGATCTGCGAGGCGAAGTTCGAACAAATACCTGGATCGCTGAACTATTCAATAGGACAGCAAAGCACTCAGAAGAAGACAGTTGGTTCATAACTCAAGATGAACTTTCATTTGTAAACTACGCCTCGTACTATAAGACACACAAAGAACACAAAAATGTTGTCGACTTAGTGGCCGGATTATTTTATCCCGCTGATGGCGAACTCTATATTTTTTCAGAAAACCAAGCGAAAGCCTTATTGGCCATAGTGGGAGCTGGTTCACTAGGAATCAGTCAGTGGTCACTCATTGACAGTATCTACGATCAAAATTTCTACGATCCCATTTCTGGAATTGAGCGTATCAATAAAACGATTGAGCAACTACGTAAGCACGGCTTTAAAATTGAACGCAAAGATAACCAGTACTTCTTTGAAGGAATAGAAAACTTTACGATTCTTCTGCCACGTGATCTTCAAATCAAAGGCATCTTGGAGCACCTAAAAATCCATCACAAAAGTTTCAAACGAAAAGATTTGGAAGAGATTTATCAAATCAAAAAAGCGACTGCGAACACTTGGATTGTTGAATGGGAAGAAAAACGCCTGATTGAAAAATCAGGCGTCGGTAAATCATCAATTTATAATCTACTCTAATAATTATTTTTTCTTTGCTGAAGCCGTTGGATAACGAAAAACTCCGCGGTAGTTTTTGTAATTGTTATTATCCCAATAGATCTGTCCAGCAGCGACATACTTAATGGCAAACTCAACAGTGCTTCCACTGCGAGCAAAATTTGTAGAAACACTCCATTGCTCAAAACCGTAAGAAAGAGGACGCTCATAAGTTAAAGGAAGTTCAGTCCACTCTCCACCATCAAGAGAATAATAGACAGCAACATACTTGTGGTAAGTGATGTTTTTCACACTCACTTTCACTTTTAATAAACCGGAAGCCCCATTTTCATTGACGCCTGCATCGAAATCCATCAATTGAACGACTGGCTCGCGACTAGAATCTGCGTCAAAAAGAAGTCCCATACGCTTGATCGCCGAAGCATTCTCATAGCCCTGAGATTGAAAGAAATTCGTAGAATGAAGATACGCATTCACTTTTTGAATCACTGTTGCATGAACAGTGAAATCACGTAGCCACTCATGAACAAGAAGGTAGGATAATTGAAGAGGACTGCCCTTGAGTTCAGTAAAAAGCTGGCGGTTATAGTGATAAATCACAGTAGAATTCACATCTTCACGCAAAATAATTTGAGAGATATTGCGCTCTCCGCTCGCTTTATAACAATTTTTAGGAACATCAGTGATAAAATCTTCATCAGTATAATCAAGAAGACGAGGCGCTGGCACCCAAACACGGTAAATGGCATTGGGGTTATCATTTTGTGACCAGTTTTCCACTTCTACGGTGGCCATAAAATCTTTCAAACTTTTGGAAGCAGCTGGTGAAACATCGTTGAGTTTTTTGGCAATAGTCCCAACTATTTCATTTACATTTTGAGAGAATTTAAACTTCTCTTCAGGATTTTCGTTGAAATCATCCTTACGAGTCAGAAGATAATCGAGATTATAAAGACCACTATAACGACTTGTTTGTGGATCATTTGAACAAGAAACAACATCCCCACCACCACGGCCATCACCGTTAATCACGAGAGCAGAAGCAGCAGCTTTTGCATTCATGGGCATAATAGTCAGCGCACTCAAAAAGAGAGCAGTTGTCATGCTTAAGAGTGAAGTTTTTTTCATAGAAACCTACAACCTTTGTTGCACTATACTTGACCAAAAAGTTTCACGACGCAAGACTGACACAAAAAAAATAAAAATCCTATGCCCCTTTTTAACAAATAATGGACTTGGCACCTAACCCACTAAAAAAATTACAAAACTCCCGTCTAAATTTTCTCCATTCCCTAATTTATTAATAAAATCTATATATTAGACTAGGACTAGAGGTTTAACTATGAATAAGTATCAATTTGGGAATTATGAAACTGGGGTAGAAATCACCCTCAACAGAAATCTTAGACACTATAAACTTTATTCTTCGGCTCCTAAACGTGCTGAAAATAATTTTGGGGATGTCAGAGAATTTTCTGAAAAAGATGAACTTCCTTTTCTTCGTTCTTCATCTCCCCTTTTTGATTCTCTCTTTGCTCTCTGTCTTCATGAAACTGAACTCAATAAAGTCGATAAAATTTCAGACTGGAGTTTTGAAGCGGAAAATCAATGCGTCTTTGAAACCGGTGAACTATGGAATTACGTTTGGACACGTGACAGCTCCTATAGCGCACACTTAGGCTTAGGGATCATTGATCCTAAGCGAATGCTTCGCACTTTGCTTTTTAAAGTCTCCAAAGAAAGAAAAGGCCAGAAGAGTTACTTTGTTCAAGACACAGGATCCGGCGGGGCTTGGCCAATCAGCAGTGACCGCGTTGTTCTCGCTTTAGGAATGAGAAAAGTTGCACCTCTTCTCAATGCCGAAGATAGAAAGCAGCTTGAGTTACAACTTTTTGAGACAATGGAAAATACTGTCATCATCGATAGAGAAGTTGTCTTTGACTCCAAAGCAGGGCTCTATCGCGGAGAAGAATCGTTTCTTGACTGGCGCGAACAAAGTTATCCTTTCTGGACGGCCAATGACACACTTTGGATTGGACGCTCAAAGGCCCTTTCAACCAACCTCTGTCATTATGCCATTTTGAGTTACCTCAATGAATTAACGATCAAGTATAAAAAGAAAACCTCAGCCAATTATGAACTCTGGGCCACAGAACTTAAAAATAAAATCAACGAACGTTTTTATGATGAGGAGTCTGGACTTTATCGCAGCATTCTTATGGACAATTTTTTAGTCGAACCTTTGAAGTGTTTTGATCTTTTAGGAAACGCTTTAGCTGTTCGTCTCGGAGTTGCAGAGGATGATAGAGCCAAGTGTGTTGTCGCAAGTTATCCCTACACTGAAGTTGGCGCACCAGTCATTTTTCCTCAGTCGAGAGAAGTCCCCATTTACCACAACAGGGCCATTTGGCCTTTCGTGAGTGCTTATGCTCTTCAGGCAGCAAAGCGAGTTGGTAATGCAGTGGCAGTTGCAAAAAATGCTGAAACTCTCATACAGGGAGCTGCCACACAGCTTTCCAATATGGAAAACTTTGAATTTCTCACTCTTCTTCCTCATGTTGACGATGGAAAAAACTCTGGGCCAGTCGTCAACTCCAGAAGACAACTTTGGTCTGTAGCGGCTTACCTCAACATGGTTATCGAAGGATTCTTTGGAATTAAATTCAGAGAAAAATACTGCTCACTCAACCCTTACCTTCCTGCTAGTCTTTGTCAGCGTTACTTTTCAGAAAGAAGTCAAATTGAACTTTACAATCTTCCTTGGGAAGATAAGAAAATGAATGTTCGCCTCTATCTCCCAGAACTTAAGGGCAAAGCAGAAGGCTCACTGACCGCAAAAAAAATCTGTTTTCAGGGAAAAGAAGTATCTAGCAACCGCATTGAGCGCCTTAAACTCGAAGATCACAACCTAGTTGAGATTTACCTCGAATACCAAGAAGATTATTCTTCTATTAATCTTATCAAAATTCACAATCCCAAAAATATTTCACAAGAGGATGAGAAAAAGTTCTTTGCTCCCATTGAGCCTCGCTTCAGCCTAAACGAAGATAATTCAGAAGTGAGTTTTGAACCTAGTAACCTCAACATACTGATCTACCGCAATGGCAAACTAGCTGAAACTGTTAAAGGAGGCGAGACTATTGAGGTCGAAAAACACATCGCTCAGACCTTAAGTTTTGTCGCCCAAGATCCTTTAAGTGGAAATCATTCCTTTCCGACCCAGCCTATGGACTTTAACTACCGCTGGCAACTCTTTGATTTCAAAGGGGACCGTTTAAGCGGCCAACCTCAGTTTCTCCCCGCTGAATCTAAACTTCCTGAGTTAACCTCAGACTATATCTTACCGATAAGAGTCAGTGAGAGCGGCACCTATCGCGTGGAGCTTTTATACCTCAACCCTGGCCCTATCAACACTGGTATCACTGGTTGCTTGAAGAGAGTCAGTACAAAACTTGGGGCGAAGATGCTCAAACAAGATATTGTGATCATGCCTCATACTGGTGATCAAGGACATATTCGTATTTCTTCTTCACTCGAGTTGCAACTGAACAAAGATGAAAACTACGAGTTAAGCATTGAAGACTTTACCAATATGTCTGACCTCATCCACTTCGAGAACTACAAAAATCGCGGTGGCAGAAAAGGAAGAGAAAATAAGGCTTTCCTTTTTGGTTGTCGCTTAAAAAAGATTAGTGGAGTTTAGTATGCGCTTAAGTATTCTTTCTGTTCTTCTGCTCAGTCTTTCCATCAGCACGCTACAAGCTGCAGATTATGATTACAGTTTTTCGAATAGTGAGAATACTCTTCGCATCGAAGTCTGGAACCACGACCTCATTCATGCTGAATATGGACTCAGCTCAAGTCTCTTTCAAGGAGCTATACGCCTGAGTCCGATGGTGGCCAACAACAAAAGAATGGCAAGCCTTAATGTTCAAGCTTCCGGCAATCGTATTACGACTGATAGCCTTGACCTTTCGATCGATCAAAACTCTCTCTGTCTTAAAATTTTTGACCGTATAAAAAATCGCTCTCTCACAACTCTCTGTCCCGGCTCTCTCAAAGCTTGGCAAAAATCTTTAAGTATCGATGCTTCACAATTTGAAAACGCTTATGGATTAGGTGAAAACTTTAGAAATTTAGGAAGCGCAGATGGAGACTGGGTGAGTCTCGGTGGAAGAAACTCTCTTGAATATGGAAACGGCTTTCAAATGTTTCAAGAAGCCGCTGTCGGTAATATCCAGATCCCCATTCTTTATGCTGTAGGTGATCAGATTTCCTTTGGATTTTTTCTCGACAACATTTACAAACAAGATTGGGGCTTCAGTGCTCAGCGCTGGTATTTAGAAACTCGTGGCGATCAATTGCGTTTTTTTCTTATCGCAGGAAGAGACCTCAAAGATCTCCGCTCCAAATACTTAAACCTCACAGGTCGTCCACCAGTTCTTCCTAAAAAATCTCTGGGACTGTGGATGAGTAAATTTGGATATCATAGTTGGAAAGAAATTGATGATACGAAACAACAGATGAGAAAACGCGGAATTCCATTTGACGGATTTGTTTTAGACATCAACTGGTTTGGAAGTATTGATCTCAAGCAACCTCAAAGAAGTCGTATGGGCTTTTTAGAATGGGATCAAAGCAATTCTGACGGAAATGACAACTATTTTCCTGATCCTGCTACTCGTTTAAGAAATTACCTCCAAGAAAATATTGGCTTCACTATCATTGAAGAATCCTATGTCGTGAACTCTTCGCCAACCTACCGTGGCCTTGCTGACAACAAACTATTCGCTTTTCAAAAAGACAACTGGGCTTGCAATCCCAATGGTGACAAACGTCCCATGAGCCTCTCCGCTTGGTGGGGCAATGGAGGAATGATTGACTGGAGTAACCCAGGCGCTGGTGTGTGGATGCATGATAATAAGCGCTTCCCGAATCTCATCCGCTTAGGCGTGACCAACCACTGGACAGATCTTGGCGAACCAGAGATGTTCAGTCCTGACTCATGCTATGTAGGTGTCGAAGAAAAGCACAATTTTCATCAAGACGTTCATAACGTTTACAATCTCCTCTGGAATAAATCTATTTGGGAAGGATATAAGCGCCACAATTCAGAAATGAACAAACGTCCTTTCATTATGACTCGCTCTGGTTCTGCTGGAACTCAGCGCTATGGAGCTGGTGTTTGGTCTGCTGATATTGCTTCCAATTTGCAATCTCTGGCCACACATATGAATGCTCATATGCATATGTCTCTTTCTGGTATTGACTATTTTTCCTCAGATGCCGGAGGTTTTAGAAAAGAAATAATGCCAGGTAACGACAAATCTGGTCGCTACCGTGGTTATGAAAATGAAATGTACTCTATGTGGCTGGCCAATAGTGCTTGGTTTGACATTCCTCTTCGCCCTCATACTGATAACGATTTTTCCATGGCGTATGCCCCAAGCCCCCTCTGGCCTCCTTATGAAACTGCTCCATATCTTGTAGGAAAAGAGTACTCCAACAAGATGAATATCTGGCAGCGCTATGAACTCGTTCCTTACTACTACTCCCTCGCCTATCGCGCTCACCTTTTTGGTGAAGCTGTCATGCCTCCTCTAGTTTACCACTATCAAAATGACAAACGCTTAAGGACAGTGGGGCACCAGAAAATGATTGGCCCGAATATCATGGTAGGAGTTGTGGCCAGTCACGGTGAATATGCTCGCAACGTGATACTCCCTCAAGACGGTTGGTACAACTATCATACAAATGAGTATTTTGACGGAGAGAGAATTTCTACAATTAGAAGCTTCCCTGTCTATATCGATGAAGTGTTGAGAGTTCCTACTTTTGTACGCGAAGGTTCCATTATTCCTCTCATGAAAGTTAGCAATTCAACCATGGACGTTTTTAACCATCAGACTCAAGCGCAAATTGATTTAGGACTTGTTGTTAAAGTGTACCAAGGACCTGACAGTCAATTTACCCTCTATGAAGATGACGGCACGACCATGAGCTTCGAGGGAGATCGACCTGTTTACGATACAAAGAAAACCCTTCTCACTCAAAAACAAACCTCTAATGGTATGACCGTCACGATCGAAAAAACGGAAGGATTAAATGCACCTCTCTCACGTGAGGTAACCATTCGTGTGGTCTTAAAAGAGAAGAAGCCTAGCAAGGTCCTTTTCGGCGGAGTTGAAATTCCTTTCAAGGACCTAAACTCATTCGACTCTACTCCAAAGGCGTGGACAATTAAAAACAAAGAAGTATTCATTAAGCTTGGCGCTCAATCTTCGATGAACAAAAAACAGATTGATCTTGTGTGGGGGGAAACACTCTCACCGACAACCAATGCTTACTTTGTTTGCAAAAATGGCTGGACTCAAATGGGGGAAAATATCGTTCTTCTTGGTGAGACGGAAAAACTCGGACTTGCCAAGAGCAGTATCGTTAAACTCGAGCCTAGTGTTTACTACGATTATATTTGGAACCCACCAACATTCGGAGGAAGCTTCCCTGGACCAAAGACTCCAACTTGGACAAAACTCTTCAAAGGAATTCCTGCTAACCAAAAAATTAATTGGAGTTGTGCCAAAACCAACGGCCAGGGCAAGATCATAAGCCAGGGCAAAGCAGAAGTAGCCACAATTAATACTCAGTATTCAGGAAGTTTTGAAAGCAGCTTGGATCAAAAGAAATAAAGTGATTCTATTTCTTAGGCGTCACAACGTTTGAAAGATCCTCACTGGTCTCTAAGAGCTTTTTGATTTCTCGAGAAGAGACGCGGGGCTGAGCAATACAACTTGGCCCTCCGACGCATCCTCCTGTACATGACATGACTTCAATTAAATTTTCCTGAGGTGCTTTTTCAGCAAAAGACTTTAGCTGCTTGACTCCTTCAGGAGAAAGTCCATTTACGACCAAAGGGCGAATTGGAGTCTTTTGAACAAGACTTGCAATAGCTTGACTTACTCCTTGTTCAATAGCAAAACCACGCCCCTGCTTTGAAGGACGATCACCTAAAACTGCTTCCTCGCATTCACGAACTTCAATTTCACTGGCCACAAAGAGTGCTCCTAGCTCTTCATAAGTGAGGACATAGTCGACAGCGGGATCATGAAATCCCTCATGACGTTTGGCAACGCAGGGACCAATAAAAACAGTTTTACCATTAGGATATAATTTTTTAGCTCTCTCAGCAGTAAAGTGCATTGGGGTTTTAGTTGTTGAGACATGTGGTATCAACTTGGGAATATGTTTATTCACAGTTTCAACATAAGCGGGACAGCAAGAGCTCGTCATAAAACCCGCATTGTCATTCATTTTATGTTCAAATTCCCTAGCTTCACAGACCGTCGTTTCATCTGCTCCAAGAGCTACTTCTATTACATCAGCAAAACCTAATTTTTTTAAAGCCGTCATCAATTTCCCAAGACTAGCAGGGAATTGCCCGACAATAGAAGGAGCAATAAGAGCAGTCGCATGAGTTTTTTGAGTAAGTAATTTCAATACATCAATGATCTGACTCTGCTCCATGACCGCCCCAAAAGGGCAAGCCGTCATACACCGTCCACAATTAGTACACTTATCAAAATCAATCTCGGCAATGCCTTGAGTATTTTTACTAATGGCCTTCACTGCACAAGCATCTTCACAAGGAACGTGAAGTTTAGAAATGGCCTGATAAGGACAGGCACGATGACAAATTCCACAATTTTTACACTTATCAGGGTCAATCACCGCTTTAGAAGATTTAAAACTGACAGCGCCGAAAGGGCACTGAGTGGAACAAGGACGGGCCAAGCAGCCCTGACAAAGATCAGTCACGACGAATTGACTTTTAACGCAAGCACGACAAGCAATATCTAACACAGACAAAAACTTAGAAGACAAATCCTTTCGATCAATGGCCTTCTGAGCATAAGAATTTAAAGGTGTATATTCATCATCTTCTTCAGCGGGAAAACCTAAAGCAGCAATGATACGCAGCCTCGCAACAGCACGTTCTTTATGTATACAACAACGTAAGGATTCATCTCCGCTGGGTCTTAATTCGACAGGGATCTTGTGGGCGCTTTCAACGAGATTTCCATCTAGAAAACTTTTAGCAACGCGAACAAGAATTTCTCGTTTAAAATAGACGGCGTGATTTATATTATGACTCATAACAGACTCGTTGTTTATTGATTTCTGATAAGATTTTTTCTGAAGTGGCGCGTTCAATAACGACATCACCAACAAGAACGAATGGCGGCTTGCCTTTCGCTTTATCTTTACAAAAAGCCAAACAATTTGAGCCTTCAACTTCCACAATGTCTGCCAGTTCTTTGGGTAAACTATCCGCTAAGGTCTGAGGGTCTAATCCACCAAGAACGACGCAAGCCGTACCAAGACAAATTTTAATTTTGATTTTCTCCATAACCACCTCAAACAAAACGAACAGCCACTTCTTTGAAGTATTTCTCAGTAAGAAGTGACGTAAATTTTTTTACTAAATTTTTTCTAAAATCTAATTCAACAGGAATTGTCGGATCTAAATGGGCTTCATTAATACGAACTCCGATCATAAATTCAATTTGATCACTATCTAAGAAAAGCTCAACAAGTTTGCCAGCGGCATCATCAGGGTATTTAAGTCTGTTCTCTTCTAAATACTTTATGGCCTGAGTAAGAGTAAGAACACCTTCTGTCACTAAATCGACACCTTTCATGCGCGAGTAGGCAGGTACATAATTTCGGTTTGTCGTAATATCGAGATGTATTTGCCTTCTTAACTCTCTAGCAACCATATTGGCAGTCGTGCCACCACAAATCACTTTTCGACCAACAAACTTATCAAACTCGACAGCATACTCATTGTCTCTTTCTTGATTATAAGGAGGACCAGAAAATACAAGAAGAGAACGACGGCTACGATAATGAAAAACACAACAAGTCATATCATCTTTGGCCTTAATATCTGGTTCTTTTAACAAAGCTTCTTTAATAACTTCTTGAGCAAGTTTTCGACTTGAGACTGAAGGGTTTTTGTTCAAAAACGTATTTAAAAACTCAGAAAGTCCTTCTCTCTTCCATCCCCACTTAAATACTTTCTTATTCCCTAACCCAGCTTGTGTGACGCCATCAGAACAAAAGACTAATCTATCTCCTTCTAATAATTGGAGATTAAATAACTTAATAGAACGATCCTTCCATTTATGAGATTCAAAACTCTCTCCTTCGACAGAGAAAATTTCATTTCCTCGACATAAAAAGAACTGAGGATTTCCTTCTTCTATGATTTGAACTTTGCCTTCTTGATTACAGTCTATGATTGAAAATGTCGCATAACCGATGCGACGAACCTGGCAAATAGGCAAAGCATCCATAATAACTTCGGAAGCCTTGGTAATATTTCGATGGGAAGAAACAAACTTGAGGGCCATTGTTGCAGTCATAGAAGCAAGAATATTGGCCTTAACTCCGCTTCCAAGTCCATCAGATAAAACAGATATCAATCTTCCTTCATCATGAAAACGCTTCGAATGGAAAGCATCTCCGCAGACATTTTGCCCGGCTTTCTTCTCTTGAGCGTAATCTACATCCCAAAAAAGCATAATTATTTTTTATTCTCATCACTATCATCAACGCTATAACCTTCTGCGATAGAACTGAGAATAACCTCCGTATCGGCCATGTGTTCACCTAAACGACAGGCAATTTCTTGGACGGCTAACACGTTTCGAGAAATCACTTCTTTTGCCATTCGAGCAATTTGATCTCTACGAATTTCTGTATTAGTTACATCGACGACAATTGCCCCAACAGTTTGTTGAGGTTCAACTGTAAAAATAGTCAAATCAAAAAGCCTTTCTCCAATGGGATAGTGCTCTTTTTTTATATCTCCCCCAGAGCGCAAAGCTGCTTTAAACAAGTCTGCACAAGGAAGGATTTTCTCAATATGGGCTCCAACAAGAGTAGGATTTACACTTGCTGCTTGTTCTACATCCACTCCAAACATTGAAGTAAAAAATGTGTTTGATTCAATCACTTCTAAATTTTTATCGGCAATCACAACGCCACAAGGGATAGATCTTAAAAGCGCATTTGATTTTTTATTCGCTGTCAGGCGCATAAAAGATAAGCACATTGAGATCTCTGCATTTTTTGAAACTAATGCCCGGGCAAAGGCCCTACAGGTATTATAACCACAGCCCCCGCAATTGAGTTCATCTTCAATGCCATGCTTACCGACACTTGCCAGGGCTTCCTTAATTTTAGCTGGCTCAATACTTTCCTCGACAACAGGAGACGAGCGGTACTCAATAGCGACTTCAGTTTGTACTGTTTTATCGGGATTTTTATCAAACTCGGTATTTTTCCATAGGCGATAGGTTGACTCCAAAATTGAATTTGTTCTTTTGGCACCAGGTCCATTAACACAACCACCACGGCAGGCCAAACTTTCAATGAATAAAACATCTGACAATTTTTGAGGTTGAAGCCCATCAAGAGTTTCTTTCAAGTGCATAAGTCCGACAACTGTGTGGTATTGAATTTTTTGTTGAGGCAATAAATGTTGAAGGGTTGAGCTCATCCCCCCTTCTACTGGATAAATTGCTCCATCCTTCGATTTATCAATGAGAAATCCTTCATTGTCTTCTGGAAGCAAAGGATCAATCAGTTTATTTTCTCCAAGCCACTCATACAGTTCATCAAAGGTTAATGAAATATCTATTAAATCGTGATGAGCATCAGATTCATTTTTTTTAGCAATACAAGGCCCAACAAAAACAACGGCCACATCTTCCCCATACTGCTCTTTAATCATACGTGCATGAGTTAAAGCGGGTGAAGCAAAAGATGTAAGATAGCGAGCATATTGTGGTAAATACAAACGAATATAATCTACTGTCGAAGGGCAGGCCGTAGAAATAAAAAGCCCTTGCTTTTCAGTTTGAAGTTTTTTAGCAATCGACTTGGAAACTTCCTGTGCACCTAAGGCAGTTTCGCTCACTCCTGTGAAGCCAAGCTTTTTCAAGGCGTAGATAAGTTGTTTGGGATTAAGGGTATTATAAAAATAACTGAAATAACTAGGAGCTAAAGAGACGTAAACGGGTTTGTTTTTTAAGAGTAATTTTACTTTATCAACATCTTGGCGAACATACTTAGCATGACTAGGACAAACCCTCACACACCGTCCGCAGGCCACACACTTTTCAGACATAATTGAGGCGTGTCCATTATCAATTCGAATTGCTTTTACTGGGCACTGTCTCAAACATTTATAACAATCATGACATTCTGTAAAAAGTGTATGAATGGGATAAAGTTTATTCATTAAGTTTTGTCTCAATAATCCCCACTAATTCAGCTGAAGTTATATTTTGATATAACACGCCATTAATGGTGATATTGGGTCCTCCTGTGCAATTTCCTGTACAACGGTTACCAATTAAATCTACAACATCGCTTAAATCATTTTCTTTTATATACTCTTCTAAAAACGTAATATATTTTGTGCCACCACGAGAAAAACAAGAACTTCCCATACAAATAGACATCTCTATTTTAACTTTCGGCTTAGGATTTTCTTGTCGTTTAACCTGCATAGATAAAATAGCTAAGCCCGAAGCAATATCTTCATACTGAATAACAACACCCTTGCGTGGAGGAATAATGGCAGGTGCAAAACTCCAAATTCCTACAATACCAGAATCCATCATAGCCGCAGCTACTTTAGAAACTTCAGACGGAGGTAAGGCAATCACTCCAAGTTTCACCCCAAGTTTTTTTACGACCTCACCTAACTGATCAATGGAGTAAATGGGCGTTCCTTTGATATTGGTACCAATTAAACTTTCTTTGACGTCAAAACCAGCAACCAGACGGATTTTATGATCATGGAAGTGATCGTAGTTTAAAAGAGCACTTCCCAAGCTACCAACGCCAACAAGAATGGCTTCGATTCCTTGATCCCAACCAATGTACTCCTCGATGGCCTTGATTAAAGACTCAACATGAAAACCGATTTTAGGTTTGCCAACGACACCGGTAATCGCCAGATCCTTTCTAACAGAAATAGATTCTATGCCAACATGCTCAGCTAAAACAGTCGCTGAAATATATTCAAAACCAGAACGACTCATTTCTCTTAAGATAAAGAGATATGAGGGGAATCTTCCTACTGTGGCCCTTGAGTTCATAGCTGGGTTTCTTAGTGAGGTTTTGTTTTTTCTGGTGATCATAGGATTCACTTACTTTGTTATGGTTAATAGACCACTAGATAATACCGCAATCTCACCTTCCTCCGTCAATGTAAAAAGGACTGCCTACCAATATGTAGGCAGTCCTATTAAACTAGGTATTCTTAAGACTTTTCCCGTAATATGCTGCCAAATACAGCTCTTTGATTTCACTAATGAGAGGATAACGAGGATTTCCTCCAGTGCACTGGTCATCAAAGGCCTGTTCTGAGAGCTCATCTAACTTGCTTAAAAACTCATCTTCAGAGATACCCAGCTCTTTAATTGTTTTAGGGATGCCGACTTGTTCTTTAAGTTTCTCAATCGCTTCGATTAATCTTGAAACTTTTGCGTCTTTGTCATCCACACATCCCTCACAAAGACCTAACATATCTGCGATTTTCGCATATCTTCCTTTAGTGAAAGGGTAGCGATACTGAGGTAACAGTCCTTGTTTTGTTGGATTGTCTGTTGAGTTATATTTTATGACGTAGCTGATAAGCATGGCGTTAGCTAAACCATGAGGCACATGAAACATAGAACCAAGCTTATGGGCCATAGAGTGACAGACACCTAAGAAAGCGTTCGCAAAGGCCATCCCTGCAATCGTAGAAGCGTAATGCATCTTTTCTTTCGCAACAGGAACCTTAGAACCTTCTGCATAAGAAGTTGGGAGGTATTTAAAAATCAAACGAATCGCTTCCAAAGCTTGACCATCACTGAAATTATTTGCAAAAACAGAAGTGTAAGCTTCAAGAGCATGGGTCAAAGCATCGATACCTGAATGAGCCGTTAAGTTTTTAGGCATTGACATCACAAGCTCAGGGTCAACAATGGCCATGTCAGGTGTCAATTCATAGTCAGCAATAGGATACTTGATACCTGTTCTCTCATCAGTAATGACCGTAAAAGGTGTTACCTCTGAACCTGTACCTGAAGTTGTTGGGATAGCAACCAAGAGTGACTTGCGTCCAAGATGAGGAAAGGCGCAAATACGTTTACGAATATCCATAAACCTCATCGCAATATCTTCAAACTTTAACTCTGGTTGCTCGTACATCAGTCTAATGACCTTGGCAGCATCCATTGGTGAACCACCACCTAAAGCAATGAAAACGTCAGGCTGAAAACTTTGCAATGCACTTAAAGCTTCATTGATATTTTTGATATCTGGGTCAGGACGAACATCGCTAAAGACACGGACTTGAAGACCAGCTTTTTCTAAACGCTCAGTCACTTTATGTAAAATGCCGAGCATTTCCATGGTTTTATCTGTGACAACAAAGGCACGTTTTTTTCCACTCAATTCTTCAAGTGCTAACTCAAGGGCCCCTTGTTTAAAATAAACTTTTGGTGGAACTCTAAACCAAAGCATATTCTCTCTTCTTTCTGCTACTGACTTAATGTTAAGTAAATGTTTGACGCCAATATTCTCACTCACAGAGTTTCCTCCCCAAGAACCACAACCTAATGTAAGAGATGGAGCTAGTTTAAAGTTGTAAACATCTCCAATCGCACCTTGGGAAGATGGCATGTTAATTAAAGTTCTACCGGTTTTCATGGCCGTGCTAAATTTTTGAATATGAGCTGAATTCGTCTCAGCGGTATATAAGACAGAGGTATGTCCTGCTCCACCAAATTCAATCAAACGACTGGCAACTTCTACGGCGTGTTCAAAATCATCGGCTTTATAAAAACCTAGAACAGGTGAAAGCTTTTCATAGGCAAATGATTCTTGAGCGCTGACCTCACTGACTTCGCCAATAAGAATCTTTGTTTGAGGAGGAACTTTAATTCCTGCAATCTCGGCAATTCGATTTGCTGATTGCCCCACAATATCTGAATTCAATTTTCCATTTTGAATAATTGTCTGAGCCAATTTCTTTTTATCTTCCCCCTCCGCAAAGAAGCATCCTCTCTTTAAAAACTCTTTTTTAACTTGCTCATAAATAGATGCTTCAACAACGATGGCCTGCTCTGAGGCGCAAATCACACCATTATCAAAAGTTTTACTCATGATAATAGAACTGACAGACATTTTAATGTCAGCTGTAGAGTCAATAATCACAGGAGTATTTCCAGCTCCGACTCCAATAGCAGGCTTACCTGAGCTATAGGCGGCTTTCACCATTCCTGGGCCACCAGTAGCTAAAATTAGTCCAATCGCTTCATGCTTCATTAGATAGTTTGTTAATTGAGGTGTGGGCTCAGCGATACAAGCGATAATTCCCTCTGGCGCTCCTGCTCTTACTGCTGCTTCATGAACGATGCGAACTGCTTCAAGAGTTGATTTTTTTGCGCGAGGATGTGGAGCAAAGACAATGGCGTTTCTTGTTTTTAAGGCAAGAAGAGCTTTAAAAATGGCGGTTGAAGTAGGATTGGTTGTTGGAACAACTCCAGCAATAACACCGATAGGTTCCGCAATTTGAGCATAACCAAAAGATTTATCGTTTTCGATGAGCCCACATGTTTTTGTATTTTTATAACTATTGTAAATATATTCAGAGGCGAAGTGATTTTTGATCACTTTATCTTCCATGACCCCCATTCTGGTTTCTTCCACGGCCATACGAGATAGAGGGATACGATGAGAGGCTGCAGCCATAGCTGAGCAACGAAAGATATGGTCAACCTGTTCTTGAGTGAATTCAGCATATGTAGCTTGGGCATTTTGCACCTTCTTGATTAGTTGATCGAGTTCTAGCTGAGCCTGTTCATCAGTTTTTGGCATTGTATTTTCTTTTTTATCGCTTTGATTTTTGGACATAAACCCTCTCTGTATTTTTTTATCGATATCTTTTTATCGATATACTTTTAAAATACTCTTTTTTTATCTCGAGTCCAGAACATATTTTCAACTAACAGACTGAAATTGCAGATATCTGCTATTATTCCTAGAAAATATAAGAGTTTTGCAAAAAAATATTTTCATTAAAATAGGCCTATTTATCACCTTTATAGGCACTCAGACTCCCAAAGAACAAAACATCTAAATATCAGTGACTTGCATTCAAGCTGGGGTCATTTGAGTTCTAAAAACAAAAGAGTTATACGTTTGAACAACTTATCGATAATCGTTTATCGATACCAAAACCATTCACTTTTTGGAGTTTATTATGAGTACTTTTTCTTTTTCCATCCCAAGAGACATCGTCTACGGCGAGGGTTCTTTAAACAGACTTTCTACACTCAAAGGTAAGCGTGCTGCTCTAGTAACTGGCGGAAGCTCAATGAAAAAATTCGGCTTTCTTGATCAGGCCCAAAACTTATTAAGAAAAGCAGGAATCGAAAGCATCATTATCGATGGAGTTGAACCTAATCCTTCTGTGGAAACTGTTTGGCGTGGAGCTAAGGCCATGCAAGAGTTTAATCCCGATTGGATTGTAGCAATTGGTGGTGGGTCGGCACTGGATGCTGCCAAAGTTATGTGGTGCTTTTATGAGCATCCACATCTCAAATTTGAAGATATCATTACTCCAGGCTCGATGCCTGCTTTGAGAAATAAAGCACGCTTTGTTGCCATTCCTTCGACATCAGGAACAGCATCAGAAATTACTGCTTTTTCTGTTATCACTGATACAAAAAATCATATTAAATATCCTATTGTCGCTGCAGACATGGTTCCAGACATTGCGATTATTGACCCTGCTCTTCCTGCTAAAATGCCTAAAGAAGTTACGGCCAATACTGGAATGGATGTTATGTGCCACTCAGTTGAAGCACTCGCCTCAACGGCTGCGACTTCATACACAGACCCTTACGCTATAGAGTCCATACGTCTCGTTTTTGAAAACATTGAAAAAGCTTACACAAATCCAAATGATATGACAGCAAGATTTAACATGCACAATGCTTCCGCTCTCGCTGGAATGGCCTTTACAAACGCTTCACTTGGTCTTGTGCATGCCTTGGCTCACAAAATTGGTGGTGAGTTCGGAGTCACTCACGGATTAGCAAATGCCATCCTCATGCCTTACATCATCGATTTCAATCGCAAGTATACTGACAAATACTCCACAGCGGAGAGAATTCTTGGCATCAAAGATATTGCAGAAGAAATAAGAGTTTTAAATAAGAAGCTGGGTATTCCTGCAACATTTAAAGAATGCAAAGAAGTAGATTTCAACGAAAGAAAATTTGCCGAGGTTTTCGAACGCATGAGTAAAAACGCCCATGGCGACCCTTGCATTTTAACTAATCCAGGTAAGCCAACAATTGATGATGTGAAACGCATCTATCAAGCAGCTTATTATGGAAAATCATTAAAATAGTTTTCTCCATTGGCCCTCCTCTTTTGTAGGAGGGCCCTTCATTAACATCGAGTTATTTATGTTTAAAATACAAAAATCTCATTTTCTTGCTCCCAACATAAAACTTTTTGAAATAACAGCTCCCTTGATTGCTCAAAAATTTCAGGCAGGACAATTTGTTATTATACGTCTCGAAGAAGGGGGAGAAAGAATTCCCCTAACAATCTCCGATGCAAATACCGAAAAAGGAACAATTACAATTGTTGCTCAGGGTATTGGAAGAACCACTCAAAAACTAAATTTAAAACAAGAAGGCGACACTATTGAAGACATTGTTGGCCCTCTTGGAAAACCTTCTCATATAGAAAAAGTTGGAACTGTAGTCGTCATTGGTGGAGGTGTTGGAACGGCCATCGCCTACCCTACTGCTAAAGCCTTTAAGACAGCAGGCAACAAAGTCATTTCGATCATTGGAGGAAGAAATAAAGATCTCATCATATTAGAAAAAGAAATACGCTCGACAAGCGACGAGACAATCATCACCACCGATGATGGCACTCTAGGAAGCAAGGGTTTTGTCACCGACGCTCTTAAAAACGTTTTGAGCAAAGAAAATGTGAATGAAGTTCTTGCTATTGGCCCTATCCCCATGATGGAGGCCATATCAGAAATCACGCGTTCAAAAAAAATCAAAACCATAGTCAGTCTAAATCCCATTATGGTTGATGGAACAGGAATGTGCGGAGGATGCAGAGTGTCCGTAGGAGGTAAAACACTTTTTGCCTGTGTCGATGGACCAGAATTTGATGCTCACGAAGTAGATTTCAAAACTCTAAAGGCAAGAAACAAAACTTATAGCTCGCAAGAAAAGACAGAACGTACTTCCTTTAAAGATTCACATAAGCTTCTTTCACCAGAATGTAATCTAAGCAAACTCACTCCTAATCACAGCTCACCTCAAATAATGACAGCGCAAGAGCGACTGGCCATTTCTAGATGCGAAATGCCAGAACAGGAAGCTAGTAAAAGAAAAAATAACTTTTTAGAAGTCAATTTGGGTTTAAACTTTGAAGAAGCGCAAAAAGAAGCTTTGCGCTGCCTTGACTGTAAAAACAAACCCTGCGTTTCGGCTTGCCCTGTAAATATAAACATTCCAGAATTTTTAAAATTCTTATCACAAGGGAACTTGCCAGAAGCCTATCGAGTCATACGAAAAGACAATTGCCTCCCCGCCATTACAGGAAGAGTCTGTCCACAAGAACACCAATGCGAGGGAGTTTGCATTAGGGCCAAAAGAAAAAATGATCACGCTGTAGGAATTGGCCATCTAGAACGCTTTGTAGCTGACTGGGCACGAAAGAATGAACAAAATTTGAAACTTTCATTTACCAAATCAGGAAAAAAAGTTGCCGTTATTGGATCAGGCCCTGCAAGTCTTGCCACAGCAGGAGATCTCATTCAGTACGGTCATGAGGTTGAAGTGTTTGAGGCCCTCCACGACATGGGTGGAGTTTTGAGTTACGGAATTCCAGAATTTAGACTTCCAAAGCTAATCGTCAAACAGCAAATTGCAGAACTAAAAGCTGAAGGAGTCAAATTTACTGCCAACGTCGTCATAGGAAAAACTCTCCTCGTAGATGATCTTTTGCAAAAGTTTGATGCTGTGTTTGTAGGTTCTGGGGCAGGTCTTCCAATGTTTTTAAATATTCCTGGAGAAGACTTTAATGGAGTGTATTCTGCTAATGAGTTTTTGACTCGAACAAATCTCATGAAAGCTTACGATCCGGCTCACAACGAAACTCCGATCTATGATTGCAAAAATAAAATTGTTGCAGTCTTCGGAGGGGGAAATACAGCGATGGATTCTATACGAACGGCCATACGCTTGGGGGCGAAAAAAGCCTATCTCATTTATAGAAGAACAGAAAATGAGATGCCTGCAAGACTCGAAGAAATTCGACATGCTAAAGAAGAGGGAGCACAAATTATCGAACTATCCTCTCCTTTAAAGTTTCAAGCAAATGAGAATCATGAGCTTACTGGCGTTCAATTACAAAAAATGAGCCTTGGTGATCCGGATGCAAGTGGAAGAAGACGTCCAGTGGCCCTACAAGGTTCTGAGTATGAACTTGAAATTCATATGGCCATCATTGCAGTTGGAAACAATAGTAATCCTCTGATTTCTTATACCACTCCAGATATTTCAGTGAATAAATACGGAAATATCTTAATAAACGAAGAGACAACAATGACTTCCAAAAAAGGTGTCTTTGCTGGTGGAGATATTGTATCAGGAGGGGCCACGGTCATTTTAGCAATGGGAGCAGGACGAAAATCTGCTGAAAAAATTCATCATTACCTCATTGAGAAATAAAAAAGGGAGCCGCAAGGCTCCCTTCCTTTTGTAATCTTTTAAAAACGATTACTTAAATTTCTTTGTGATGATTTCTTTCAAGTTAGGCTTAGAAGTTTCTTCTAACTCGTAAGTCACGCGAACGGCAGGCTTATTGATCTTAAGGATACGACCAAGATCAATTGGAGTACCGATCACAACAACGTCGCAATCAATTGCGTTGATTGTAGCTTCAAGGTCTTTCATCTGCTCATCGCCATAGCCCATAGCTGGAAGAAGTTTTCCAATCTTAGGATAGATGCGGAAAGTTTCAGCAATCTTACCTTTCACCCATGGACGTGGGTCAATGATAGTACCTGCGCCAAATTTTTCAGCAGCAACCATACCAGCACCATAAGTCATATGACCGTGAGTAAGTGTTGGACCGTCTTCAACAACAAGAACACGCTTGCCCTTAATTTTCTCTCCGCCTTCTACGAACACAGGAGAATTTGCATCGATAACAGTTGCATTAGGGTTCACGGCCTTGATGTTTTCACGAAGCTTTTGAACATCTTCTTTTTTTGCAGTATCGATCTTGTTAATAACAAGAACTTGTGCAGAGTGAAGGTTTGTTTCGCCAGGGTGGAAAGTTGTTTCGTTACCAACACGATGTGGGTCAACGACTACGATTTCAAGATCTGACTTATAGAAAGAGAAGTCATTGTTACCACCATCCCAAAGGATGATGTCTGCTTCTTTTTCTGCTTCACGAAGAATTTTTTCATAGTCAACGCCAGCGAAGATCACGAAGCCAGCAGCAATATGTGGTTCGTACTCTTCTCTCTCTTCGATTGTACACTGATGCTTATCAAGGTCAGCAAGAGTCGCAAAACGCTGACAAACTTGTTTAGTAAGATCGCCATAAGGCATTGGGTGACGGATAGCTGCTACACGCTTGCCCATTTCCTTAAGAACGCGCTCAACTTGACGAGTTGTTTGGCTTTTGCCGCAACCTGTACGAGTAGCGCAGATAGAGATCACAGGCTTCGTAGACTTGATCTGTGTATCTTTAGTTCCAAGAAGAGTGAAGTTTGCACCAGCAGCGTTCACGATAGAAGCCTTGTGCATAACGTATTCATGTTGAACATCTGAGTAAGCGAAAACAACTTCATCAACGTCAAATTTCTTGATGAGGTTTACGAGTTCAGATTCGTCGTAAATTCTGATTCCTTCTGGATAGAGCTTGCCAGCTAAAACGGCAGGATATTTTCTGTCGTTAATATCTGGAATTTGAGTTGCAGTAAAAGCAACAACTTCAAAAGCTTCGTTATCACGATAGTAAGTGTTGAAGTTGTGGAAGTCGCGACCAGCAGCTCCCATAATAAGTACTTTTCTTTTGGCCATATAATCTCTCCTTTAAGAGTGAAAAAATTACTTTTTCATTAATGTGTACATAACAGCTTTTTGAGCATGAAGTCTGTTTTCAGCTTCGTCGAAAATGACAGACTGTGGTCCATCGATAACTTCTTCAAGAACTTCTTCGCCACGGTGAGCAGGGAGACAGTGCATGAAGATGGCTTTCTTATCGGCCATGGCCATCATTTTGTTAGAAACTTCGAAGCCTTTAAGGCCATTAAGTTTCTTTTCTTTCTCGGCATCTTGTCCCATGGAAATCCAAGTGTCAGTGTAGATGACATGGGCGCCACGAACGCCTTCTTCAATATTGTCAGTGAAGACCATCTTAGTGCCGCACTCTTTTGCAAGCTTAGTAAGTTTTTCCTGCTCATCTTTTCCAAGAGCGAAAGCCTTTGGAGTTACAGAGTAGAAATCCATACCAAATTTTGCAGCGATAGAAGCAGAAGAAAAAGTCACGTTGTTACCATCACCAACATAAACGTACTTCATGCCTTTTACATTTTTACCGAACTTTTCACGAATGGTCATGATGTCGGCCATCGCTTGGCAAGGGTGGTTGTAATCTGTAAGACCATTAATTACAGGTACTGAAGAATGTTGAGCAAGTTCTTCAACATCAGAGTGCTTAAAAGTTCTGATCATAATACCGTTGAGGTAACGAGAGAGAACTTTTGCAGTGTCATGAATAGTTTCACCGCGAGAAAGTTGAAGATCATTTCCAGAAAGGAAAAGACCCATACCGCCAAGTTGGAAAATACCAGTTTCAAAAGAAATTCTGGTACGAGTTGAGTTCTTAGCGAAGATCATACCAAGAGTCTGACCTTGAAGAGCTTTACGGTATTCGTCTGGATTTTTTTTCATGTCGTCTGCCAGATCGATCATTTGTTCGAGTTCTTTAGATGTGTAATCCATGAGCGTAATAAAATGTCTTGGATTTTTCTGACCCATAAAAGCCTCCTTACTAGCTTAAATATGTCTATTGGTTTAAAAATTGATCGGTAAAGTCTAACAATGCTTTTCTCGTTATGGCCAGTCTTGCCCTCAAGACCCGGAGCACAAGGCATAACAAGGGGCACCAAAAGGTACCCCAGAAGAGCTATTTTTGTACTTTGGTACTAATTAAAAGTCACTGATGAGCTCTGCAAACTCAGGATGATCAATGAATGGGTTACGATTTTTCTGAACTTTTTCAATGTTGTTGTTTCTGGCCATCTCTTTATCTGTCACTTCACGGGCATTCCAGTCACGGAAGAAACCTTCTTGTTCAGCGTCGATTGGCATATTATAGCGAATAGAAAAATAAAGCATGGAGCGGGCCACTGTTCCTTTATGAGAACCCTTCGGTTCAAAACACACAACACCCAATTGGTTTTTACCACTAGCACTCATAGTCTCGGTTGCGTTTCCACCAGAAGCTGTTTCGCAGAAAGGGTTGTTCCCGCGAGTAGAATTAGTTTTTGAATCTACAGTGTAAAGATGGTGAAGGTCTGCTTTGGCTATCCCTACGGCCCCCTTACTTTGTGGCCAAGTATGCTCACAATTGATCTGACTTGAATTTGGCATACCACCATTAAATGACACGCACATTTCGGTATAGACAGAACAAAGTTTATTATCTTCTTTGTCGAGGTCGTTATACATCACACGACGTGCACCATCGTATCCTAGGTCTTTATTTGTAGAAATAAGCTGGCGAAGAGCGGCTTTTAGCTCTCCATCACATTTCCCAACCAAGCTTTGATATTTTGCTTCTACAGGAGCCTTAACAACTTCTTTCCAGCGTGCCGCGCAGCTTTGATCAGCAGCGAAGAGAGAACTTGAAACAGCAAAGGAAAGGGTAACGGCGAGGGCGAAACGCATAAGAGCTCCTTGAAGCAGGTTTAAAACCTCATCGGAGCAATCACAAGGTAGTTGAGATTTTTTCTCGTAGAGAGAAAGTTTTTTACAAGGGAAACACAACTATTAGCTTGAAGTCATTTGCTGCAAAAGATTAGCCTAATAGTTAGGCCCTTTGTTGACGAATCCAGTCGAATATTTTTTGATCCTCACACATAATGTGATTCGTGATCCAATCACGCATAAAATTTGAAAGAAACTGCGCCAGTTGTTTATCGCCCTCACGATATTTATCTAAGAGCTCTGATGCCTTCAACGTCAGTTTGTCATGAATAGCTTTATGTTCATCAAAATAGGGATAGCCGCAGTTTTTCATGAGCTTTTCTTCATCACGAAAATGATCAATCACATAAAGAGCAAAGCGCCCTAAAGTTTGATCAATAAGTGAAGCTCCTTTCTGATCTTCAATCGCTTGATCAAGATCAGCAAGAAGCTTAAAGAGCTGTTGATGTTGACCATCAACAACCGCATTACCTGTTTCGAATTTTTTATCCCATAGAAGCTTTGCCATAGCTCTTACCTCATAAGATAAGAGCTTAGCAGAAAATTAAAATTTAATCAGTGAAACAACTTTGCCACTAAGGATTTTGACCATAATCTGAAACGGTCAACATATGTAAAAGCTGCAGGGATCACAATCAGAGTTAGTAAAGTTGAACTAATCATACCACCAACAATAGCAACGCCCATGCTGCTTCTGATTTTAGAGATCTCAGTAATTCCTAGGGCCACTGGAAGCGTTCCCACAATCAAGGCCATGGAAGTCATCATGATAGGTCTAAAACGTCGTGCCCCAGCTTGAATAATGGCTTCGGCCCTTCCCATCCCCTCGTCCATTAACTGACGAGAACAGTCGACCAGAAGAATAGAGTTTTTACAGGCCACACCAAGGAGAAGCATCACACCAATCATAGAGTAAACGTCTATGGTTTTTCCTGTGACAAACAAAGCGATGAGAGCTCCACAAATAGCTAAAGGAAGAGCGAGCATGATAGTAAATGGAACGATGTAAGACTCATAAAGACTTGCGAGCACCACATAAATAAATAACAAACAAAGTCCAAAAGCCTTAAACATACTCACCATCATTTCTTGAAAATCTTCAGATTCTCCAGAAAAGGAGTAAGTGGTATTGGGGGGAAGTTTTAAGACGGCCAAATCTTTTTTCACGCTCGTCATAATATCCCCTAAGCCCGCATCGTTTTTTACACCAGCAGTAATAGAGGCATAACGCATACGATTCTGACGACCAATACTTGCAGCACCGGCACTTTGTTCCATTGTGGCCACTTTAGAAAGCTGAATAAGAGAATGATTGATATTGGGCACGTAAACAAAGGGAAACTGATCCTTAAGATTTCTCTCTTCTTCACGCATACGAACACGCACATCGTATTCGCGTCCCTCGACTCGAAATTTAGCAGCTGGAATGCCTTCGACCTGTCCACGCAATTCCATTCCTAAACTTTTTGTACTAATCCCATATGTCTGAGCCAAAGCTGGATTCGTTTTAATTTGAAATTCAGGTTTTCCCTGACGTTGGGTAGAATCAATATCGGTTAAGCCTTTTTGCAAACGAACTTTCTCTAAAATCATTTCGACAGCTTTATCAAGATCTTCTTGAGTATCGGCTTTAACGTCGAGAGTGAAAGGAAGTCGTTCATCGCCATCATTGCTGGCGTATTCCATAACACGAGGAGAAAGATCTTCAAAAGGCTTAAGCTCTTCCCGCACTTTCTCTTTAAGAACTTGAGTCGTCAGCTTACGCTCTTTTCTATCTTTCAAAATAATCATAAAACTAGCACGATGAGTGGTACTTTCACTTCCCCCTACCGTTAGGGAAGTCAATTTTACTTCAGGATGAGACATGATGATTTTTTCAACTTGCTTAGCCTTCGCACTCATGGCCTCTAAGGAAGTTTCTGGGGGACCGCGCAAGCTCACACCGAAATAACCAATATCGGCTTCGGGAACAAAGGTCTTTTTAATCACTGCGGTTAAGCCTAAGCTCAAAATAAAAACAACGAAAGCCCCGCCCAAAATAATAAGAGGACGTCTCAAGGACCAAGAGAGGATGACTTTATACTTTTCAATCATACGATCTTGCAAGCGATCAAAAGATTTGGCCCAAGCCCCAATTGTTCTATCCCAAAGATTAGAAGTCCCTTCCTTCACCTTGTGAGAAACGAAATAAGCAGAAAGCATAGGAGCAATCGTCAAGGCATCAAAAAGCGAAATGGTCATCGCAAAACAAACCGTCAAACCAAACTCTTTAAAAAATTGTCCAATAATCCCTTCCATAAAAGCGATCGGAGCGAACACAGAAATAACCACCAAACTCGTGGCAATAACTGCAAGCTGTACTTCTTTTGTTCCATTTTTAGCAGCTAAGATAGGCTCCTCACCCATTTCCATACGCCTAAAAATATTTTCACGAACAACAATGGCATCATCAATTAAAAGTCCAACGGTTAAACTTAAGGCAAGAAGAGTGATGGTGTTAATAGTAAAACCAGCTAAGGACATGAGAATAAAAGCCCCAATCAGAGAATTGGGAAGAGCAAGGCCAGTAATAAAAGTCGAGCGCAAGTTTCCTAAAAAGAAATACACCGCGATAATTGTAAGAAGCAATCCAAGAAGAATTGTCTCTTTCACATCATTCACGCTGTCGCGAATCCAAGTTGAAAGATCAAGAATCGTCACTATTTTGGGAGCACCTTTTTGAGTAGCTAACTCTCCATTTAGCTCCTCAATACGCTTTGATAACTGCTTAGCAACTTCCGCAACATTTGCTCCACTTTTTCTTGAGATGTTGATCAATAAAGCTTTCTCTCCGTTCAAATAAGCTCGGGAAGTCTCATCAGTCATAGCATCAACAACACTTCCTAATTGAGAAACACTTATCGGAATTTCATTTCCATAAAGTTTAATCAACGTATTCCTGACATCATCTAGAGATTTAAATTCTCCGTGAGAACGGAAAAGGATATCTGATCCGCCTTTAGTGATCGAGCCACTGGGCACGTTCTCCCCAGCAACGCTGAGCATCTGGGCCACATCGGTAACAGAAAGATCACGGCCCTTAAGTTTTTCACGAGAGAGCAAAACATGAATCTCACGCTTACGCCCTCCGTTTAAAGAAACGTTCCCCACACCTTCGACTTGCTCTAAACGTCTCTTAATTTTTTCAGATGCTAAATCATAGAGTTCTGTGTCTGGAAGCTTGGCTTCGAGCGCTAACATCAAAACAGGCTGTTCATTAATATCAAAGCGCCAAACCACGGGGTCTTCTACTTCCTTAGGAATCAAAGGACGGGCTTGCGAAACTTTATCTTTAACCTGCTGCTCAGCGTATTTAATATCTGTTTCAAGAGTGAACTCTAAAACGATGCTGGAAGTTCCCTCAGCACTTTTTGAAGTGAGACGCTTAATCCCGGCAATTGTTGAAATCTGATCTTCCAAGGGCTTGGTCACCAGAGTTTCCATTTCTTGAGGGGCCACACCTGAATAAGTGGAATAGACAACAATCACTGGAATGTTGACGTTAGGATTCAAATCAACTGGCAATTTACTCATCGACATCAAGCCGATAATAATTGTAATTGCGACAATACAAGAAATAAAAATGGGCCGTTTAATCGAGACATCAGCAAGTGACATAGGATTCACCTTTCAAAAAAAAATTCCTGGCACACTTTCGCACCAGGAATTCAGTCCCACAAGTGGATTTTTTTCACGTTTTGATTAGTTCTACTCAGACCTGAAATTGTTCAACTGTCTTATCAAGTCATCTGCTTCATTTTGCTGCTTCATATCCCTGGCCATGTCATCGAAAGTAGATGAAACAGGGGCTGGGGAAGTATACTCAATCGTTGAAGCAGGCAAACGAGAAGGAGCTGCAGTCTTTTTTACGCCATAAATCTTAACGGCAACTTCTGACTTCTTAGTATAGTCAGGAGTCCAGGCTGGCTTGACTTTTTTAGGTTTATTTTTCTCTAAAACAGCTAAGTTATTCTGATAAAGCTCTTCTAATTGCTTGTCTTTTTTGGCTAACTCTTCTTCATCTTTCTTCTTAACGACGTAGATAAACTTACCAGTTCCCTTTTTTTCTTCTACTGAAGCAACGGAGCGCTCAGGCTTAACCTCATGAACAGTTTTTTCAACTTGATGGGCGGTCACTTGTAAAACGGCATGAGTTTCTTCCTTCACTTCGCTTTTTGTTTCATGCTTTCCTTCAACAGGAGCATGAGCAACCACTTCATGATCTGGCTTTGCCCCCAAAAAGATACTTACCATTTTTGAAAACGAAGCCTGTCCAACACTCGTAGGAGCTCTTGGAGTGGTGTTCTCCATATCTCCAGTCAGAAATGAAAATGTAGCATCAGTTACAGTCACTTTATTTTCATCAAGGAGGATATTACTAAAATCCATTTCCCCCTGAACAACCAAAAGCTGAGTTTTTCCGCTTAAAGCGTCATAGGTTACAATCCCTTCACCTTGATTGTAAGCCACTTTGGCATTCGCTGTCTGAACAGTAAAACCCTTTTCAGCTCCCTCGGATTTTATCCAAAGATAACCAGTTTTAAGTTCAATAATTCGATTGAGGATCTTAATATGAGAACCTGGAGCCAAATGATACTTGTGATCAAATTTATCTTTAAATGTCACTTGCGCATTATCGGAAGTCACAATTTCCGAGAAGTCGTAGATATAGTCGCTTGTCTCAAGTGGTACGGTGCGATTTTCCGAAACAACAAACGCTTCGCCTTTCGCACTAAGTACTAAGCCTGAAGCTTCAGTCTTTTTCTTTTTAGCAGTGCTGCTAATAAGAGTTGACAAATCCGCAGCAAAGCTCGGAAGCGCCAATGACAAAAGAGTCAAAGCAAGAAGACTATTCTTTATATTTTTGCATAATGTTTTCATAATGCGCACTCAATATGGTCCATTCTTGTGTGTTTCTATATTTTTTTCTGAACTCTTCGACAGTACTAAAAAATTCTTTTTTCTTTCCAAGTTTGAGATTGGTTAAGGCCATCCACAACTTGGCTCCACGATAGTATTTTGAGTTTGGATATTTTTTGACAAGAGTCTGCATTGTATTCATAGTCCATTCATGCTTTTCTGCTTCAAAAGCGGACATACCGGCCTGGAAAAGAAGACGCTCATCAATTTCACTGCTTGAAGGATAATTGGCGACGAGGGTTTGATAAAACTGAGCTGCTTTTTCAAAATTCTTTTCTTCAAATTCTTTATCAGCAGTAGCCACTAATTGCTCAGGAGACCAGTTATAAATTTTTTGTTCAACGAGATCTTTTTCTACAGGGCCAATAGAAGCAATGCTACGTGAGGGAGCCTTCTCAAGTCCTTCACCCTCTTTTTCTTTTTCCTTCATTGTTAGAAAGGTATTTTGTGTTTTGGCTTTTTGAAGTTCATACTTGAGCTCAGAAACTTCAATCTCCAATTCACGATTGCGTTTGGCAAGATTCAAAGCGACTTTTTCATAATGATTAATGAGCTCAGCCTTATGATTTAAGTGCTTGAGATAAGTCACTTTCTCATTAAGCTTGCTACAGCCCGTAACCAAAATAATGAATGCCAGAAGTATAGTGCTTTTCATGCAGAGTCCTCTTTTAAACCCACAACTTCAATCAACCTATCGGCATTTTGACAAAAAAGTTTAGAAGGAGATAAAAAATATCTTTTATTGAAAATTTGAGAACTTAGCTTCAAGGATAAAAAAAAGGGGGAGCCGAAGCTCCCCCTACTTGGGAAAATTTGTTTACTTAATTTTCTTTCCTGCAATATGAGAAAGAATCTTAAGATAAGCTGTACGCTTAGGATGAATTCCTAGGAAAGACTTAAAGCGCTTAGCATCTTTAGCAAAGGCTTCAGCAATACCAGCATACTCATTCAGAGCACGTGTGGCCTGACCAGCACGAGCATCTTTCACTTTAGCGATGACACCAGGAAGTGTGTTATCTGGATTCTTTCTGTAGACGTTTCCACCGCCATCACGGTTTGCAGAAACTTCTTGAGTGTTCATTGAAATCAGAATGTTCTTAACTTCAACAATACGGTCTTCGAGATTTGTAAATTCGGGAACAACACCACGCTCATTCACAAGTTGATCGAAGTATTCAACAAGAATTCTTCTATCGTGACCACCCATACGGAAATGGCGCTTATCAAAAACTACGTCATTATACTTAAGACGAACTTCTGCATCAACGCCAGACATAAGAATGAAAAGAGGATCTAATCCCTTATAGTCAAGAACCATCGATTGCTCTTCGCCAGCACTCATTTTGCTACCATAAACAGTTTTGTAAAGTTTCCCTTGAATATAAAGTTCGAGGGAAATACTACCAGCGACTTGAACTTGTGAAACGTTTTTGAGAGCAATTTTAATTTGACCTGCACCTCCCAAAGCATCGACTCTGGTATCATAAGAAGTCAATTCAATAAGGCGATTCACTGTTTGACGATAGGTATCTTCGAGATCGTTCACTCTTAAAACGATACGAGCAGTATCGCGAGCATTTAAACGTGGATCAATACGTCCAATGATAGAAGTTGTGATGATCTTTGAAGAGAGTGGTGCGATAGAATCACCAAACTGAAGAGGATCAACAACATCACCATCAACAGTATATTGAAGTTTTGAACTTACTCCACCGACGTTCATAATTTTGAACTTAGCAGAGAAGCTTTCACCTGGCTGAACAACACCATCACGATCAGCTTCGATCACACTTTGGAAAGCGAGATCAAGAACAGGATTCGTTTTATAGAATTCATAAGTTTTTCTGAAGCTATCACTGTAAGCATTACCGAAAGCATTCACGTAACTGGTACGAGAAACATCTTGGTATTTTACGTCGAAAGCACGAGCAAGACCTCTTTGATAAGCAATGCGCTTTCCAACTTGAATCCCCACTTCCTCACCCTGGCGCTGACCTTCTGTGAGATTCATGTTGAACTCACGAGAGAAAGCGTAGTTCACATAGTAAGCATAGGACTTCATAAAGGCGTCTTTAAAGACTTCTTGAAAGTCAGCAATCGGCTTACCTGTTGCAGGATCAATTGGAGCATCAATATTTAAATTTTGATACTTCGCTTTAGATTCAAGAGGAAGGGTCAGCCATGACTGGAAGGCAGCAGTTGGATCATACCATTTATCCTTTTCATAGCGATAAATACCGTCATCAAACCAAAGATCTCTCGGACGATAACGGCGTTGATCACCAAGATAAACTTGGTCAACACTATTATAAATTCTTAGCTCACCGAGGTTAGAGTCTTCTTTTAAAATCTCTTCGGCAGAAGGAATTTTACCGATATGGCGAGCATAAGCATCACGCTCACCTTGATAATTTATTGAAGGAACTTTGAATTCCTGAGAAGGAAGAGAACCGGTATTCACAGCTTTATAAAAGCGCTCGCGAGCATCTGCTCCCCCGCGAGAACCAGCTTCTAGAGTACCTTCACGCTTTCCAGTTTCTTGAGCGGAAGCAAAATAGCTCCCCATTCCATCGACAGCACGTGCGCCTGAAGCCATTTCACCTTCATCGCTGTCATAGAGGTCTGCCATCTTATATAAACCCCAAGAATATCCACGATAGAACCCTTCAAGGCGGCCGTGACCTCCTCCAAAACGCTCTGCCATGCGAGAAGCTTCATCCAAACCGAAAGCACAAGCTAAAACGTGTTTAGCTGTTTGAGAAGCATAGCGATCGCAATAACCATATTGTGCTGGTGGATGATTGATGATGTTGATATCCACCGCAGGACCATCATAGCCACCATAAGAGGCTACAGAACGAGGGTTGCTTTCATGCTGAGTGCTGGCACAAGAAGCCATCAAACCAAGCATAGCTAAGTAAATAAACTGGTTTTTTTTCATTTTTCCTTCCTTGAGCAGTTTCCGACAATTCTTCTTGTCGGTTTTGGAATAAAAAAAGTTTAAAGGAAAACTGGAAAAAAATCCGAAGAGCTTAACAAAAACCGTTCGAAATGGAGAACAATATGACTATCGCCTTAATAACAGGCGCAAGTTCTGGCATCGGCTGGGCCTGCGCTGAAATTTTTGCCTCAGCAAAAATTGATCTCATCCTCTGCGGAAGAAGAGCTGATCGCCTTCAAGAACTCAAAACCAAGCTTTCTAGTCAAGTAAAGATTCATACACTCTGCTTTGATGTTCGTAACAATGAAGAAGTGAAAAAGGCCATCGCTTCCCTTCCTAATGATTTCAAAAATGTCGACATCCTTATCAATAATGCAGGCAACGCACATGGCCTAGCCCCCATTGAGGGTGCTGACATCGCTGACATCGATATGATGATTGACATCAACATCAAAGGCTTACTTTATGTTTCAAAAGCCATCATTCCTTCTATGGTAGAGCGAAAACATGGCCATATCATCAACATTGGCTCTATTGCTGGCAAAGAAGTTTATCCCAACGGTAACGTCTACTGTGCTTCTAAACATGCTGTCGACGCCCTCACCACTTCTATGCGTATGGATCTCAACCAATACGGAATTAAAGTTGGAGGAGTCAATCCTGGTATGGTGGAAACAGAATTTTCATTAGTCCGCTTCAAAGGTGATGATGAAAGAGCAAAAAATGTCTACAAAGGACTCGATCCTTTGACTGCCAAAGACATTGCAGACGTTATTCTTTTCATGGTCACTCGACCTGCCCATGTCAATATTGCTGATCTTATGATACTGCCTACAGCTCAAGCTTCAGCGACAGTTGTTAAAAGAAAAACTTAAAACGAGTTTAAAATGAGAGTAGTCATACAAAGAGTGCATAAGGCTAAAGTCGATGTAGAGGGAAGCACTGTTGGTGAAATTGCCCAAGGTCTTCTCCTCCTTATTGGCGTTGGACAAAACTCCTCAGAAGCCATCATTCCTAAGATGGCAGAAAAAATTGTAAACCTCAGAATCTTTGAAGACCAAGAAGGGAAAATGAATCTTTCTCTTCTTGAGATCAAAGGAGAAATCCTGGCAGTCAGCCAATTCACTCTCTATGCCTCACTAAATAAAGGAAGACGCCCAGATTTTTTTGATGCAGCCCCTCCTATCAAAGGGGAAGAGTATTATGAAAAATTTGTAACCGAACTCAGAAAATTTGACGTCAAAGTGGAGACGGGAAACTTTGGCGCTCATATGGAAGTTGATTTTGTAAACGATGGCCCAGTGACTATTATTCTCGATGAAAAAGACCTCACATGAAAAAAGATCTTTTAAGTTTTGTTCCTATGACCAAAGAAGAAATGTCAGCTCGCGGCTGGAGCGAACTCGATGTTCTTTTTATCACTGGGGATGCTTATGTTGATCACCCCTCTTTTGGGATCGTTCTTCTTTCCCGTTATCTGATTAAACATGGCTTTCGCGTTGGGATTATTGCTCAACCAGAGTTTCCAGGAATGCGCGAAGGACTCACCAAAGAAAGATGCATTGAAAATTTGAGACGCCTTGGAACTCCTAAACTTTTTGTAGGCGTTGGCACCGGTGTTGTAGACTCCATGCTCAACAACTACACGGCCAATAAAAAAAGGCGCTCAGACGACTCCTACTCCCCTAGCGACAAAGGAGGAAGAAGACCGGACTATGCTTCCAAGATTTATGCAGAATTAGCCAAAAAGGCTTTTCCGCAAACTCCCCTTATTGGAGGTGGAGTAGAAATATCTATGCGTCGTCTGGCCCATTACGATTTTTGGCAAAATAAAATTTTCCCCTCCCTCATTACAGAGGCTCCTTATGACCTCATCGTTTATGGGATGGCAGAAAAGTTTACGCTTAAACTGGCCGAACATCTTAAAGCTGGAAAAGATCTTAAAGAGCTTCACAGCGAACGAGGACTTGTCTACTTGACTGGTGTAGAAGAATCAAAACTTATTGATAACCGCTTGACCCTCCCTTCCTTTGAAGAAGTAAAAACAGATAAAAAGAAGTTTGCTCGTTTTACAGTCTACACTTTCGATCAAATCAATCCGCTCAATGCCAAAACGCTTGTTCAATACCACGGGACCCAAGCGGTCGTCGTCACTCCCCCAGAAAATGCTCTTACTTCTGAAGAACTTGATGAGATTTACGACCTCCATTTCACTCGCAAGCAGCACTGGATTTATGAAGAAAAAATTCCTGCCTGCGAAATGATTAAATTCTCTGTCACCACCAATCGTGGATGCTTTGGAGGATGTTCTTTCTGCGCAATCACTCTTCATCAAGGGAAAGAAGTTCAGTCGCGTTCTCCGACTTCAATCCTTAACGAAGTTAAAGAACTCACTCACACAGAAGGTTTTACAGGAACCATCAGCGACCTTGGGGGACCTTCAGCCAATATGTACAAAATGGGGTGCATGAATCCGGAGGCTAAGGCAGTTTGCAAAAAACCTTCTTGCCTACACCCAACCATCTGCCCGAACTTAAAAACGGATCACAAAGAGCAAATCGAACTCTTAAAAGATGCTGCCAAAATTGAAAAAGTGAAACGCATCTTAATCGCCTCAGGAGTGCGCTACGACCTAGCGATGGAAGACCCTGCTTACCTTAAGGAACTCATCTCCAAACACGTCGGAGGGCATTTAAAGATTGCTCCTGAGCACATGAATGATGAAGTCTTAAAGCTTATGAGAAAGCCTTCATTTTCAAAGTTTGAAGAATTCATGGAGCTTTTTTATAAGTACTCCAAAGAAGCCGGTAAGGAACAGTATCTTGTCCCTTATTTTATTTCTTCCTTTCCAGGATCGACCCCTCAGATGATGGAAGAACTTAACAACTGGCTTAGGGCCGAAGGATGGAAGTTACAACAAGTGCAAAACTTCATCCCTCTTCCTATGACCATGGCCGCGGCCATGTTCTACACAGAGATGGACCCCGTATCCAAAGAACCTCTCAAAGTAGCGAAGAACGAAGGGGCCAGACATGAACAACGTCGCCTTCTTCAAAGCCACCGCTTTGACGGGCCTCACCACCACAAAAAGAAAAAGTAGTTTTAAAATTCTAAAAAAAAAGCACCCCCGAAGGTGTGCTCTTTTTTTATCTCATTTCAAATGTAGATTAGAGATTTACAGTCAAACCAACAGAAACTTTCCAAGGAGTTTCTTTCTTGCCAACAGCAGCTGCTTTAGCTTCGTCTGACTTTTGAATTGTGCTGAACTCAACGTAATTTCTCCACTTGTTATCATCGTGGAATTGAGTGAGGTTAACAGCAGCAATACCATGTCTGCCCTTTACACCCATAACGTTTTCACTATTCACAGATGTATAAGTCACAGCAGGACGCCATGTTTTATCAAAAAGGTAACCAGCACCAAGGGTCCAAACGTCATCTTTACGGCCAGCTGTGCTTTCAGATGTAGCACCGGCATGAACGATAGCATTTTGCATAGAGAAGAAACCAGCAGCAGCAAAGATTTTTCTATTTTCTTTTCCGCTTGTTGTTTGATCTCTGTTTACTTGCGCGTAATCTACAGCAACATATGACTTAAAATCACCGCCAGCATTATAACCTTCGGCATCAGCAGCATCTTTAGTGTGGTGAGCGAGAGTTACAACATAGTCCATAGAACGATTAGCGTTTGTATTTGACTGTGAACCAAAGCTGTTAGCAGCTGTGAATGTCCAATCAATATTTTCAGTGATAGCACCGTAACCGATAATGCCGTTAGTAGAGCCAGAACCTAAAAATACGTCAGCATCTTGAGCGAAAGTAAGTGGGCTCATAGCAGAAGACTGATTATCAAAACCAGCGCCCCAAGCTACTTTACCAATTGCAACAGTAAGTTGTGGCATGAATTGGTAACCAGCATAAGCGTAGTCAATCATGTTATAAGTGTTGTGTACTTTTTCGCCTGAAAGATTTGTTTCTTCTGCACCAGTTGTTTGTGGGGCAAGCTTTAAGCGCATTTTATAAACGAGCTTTTCATTGATAGCGCCAGCAAAATGAAGATTTGCTGTATTCACAGTCACCTGACTGTATCTTTGAGCTTTGTTGGAAGTCGTAGAATCTTGATTCAAGCCAGTAGCAAATTCAGATCTCAACTGACCGCCAATTTTCATGACGTTTTTGCCATCTTGAATAGTGTAATCTGCGCTAGCGATAGCAGGAAGAGCAAGGCATGCAAGGGTAGCTAATTTAACGGCTTTCATAAAACTCCTTTTTATGTTTAGGGTGCAATCCATTTTTTAGTTGAAATTCTTGCCCAGTCCTCACGCA
>JACCEE011614840.1_pt1 | contig 61455 bp, 48 predicted proteins | sample 7449931 | NCBI WGS metagenome assembly JACCEE01 (sample SAMN15323457, study PRJNA562643) | freshwater metagenome | isolation source: river surface water | place: USA:Blue River Watershed | collected 2017-08-19
GCTTTGCTCTCCACGATGATGCCACGGATGGTGTCGCCCTCCATGATGGGGGCTACAAACATCCTGTGAAGCATTGGAATAACACCAGCTTCTTCAACCAGCGTATCCGCGACACATTTAAACGCTTCTGCATCAAGGCTGTGGCTGATGGATTGCGGCTCGGGCATGGCGGCACCCATTGCCTTGGCGCGGTCTTCAAACTCGCGCCCAATGCCTTCGCTATCAATGGTTTCTGGGTGGCGATACCACGCAAAGCCTTCCACCCCAACTTGCGTGATATTGCCGCCAAAACAGCCATAACGTTCCAGCAGGATCGTCTCCGTGCCAGCGCGTGCGCAAGCAAGGGCTGCAGCCAACCCGCCAGGTCCAGATCCCACGACCAGCACATCCGTCTCACGGATGACGTCAATTTGCCGGGCGGGTTCGGCAATTTGGCGGATCATCTTTGTGCGCTTTCCCAATTTGGAGATTGATAAAAAGGTGCGTTGGATGGCGCGAGAAGTGGTTTGCCCAAAATATGATCCGCGGCCTTCTCCCCAATCATGATGGTTGGCGCGTTCAAATTGCCCGTTGTAATGGCAGGCATGACTGAGCTGTCGGCAATGCGCAGGCCAGTGACGCCAATGACGCGCAATTCCGGGTCTACAACTGCCATGGGGTCGTCTGGTGCCCCCATTTTGCAGGTGCAGGATGGGTGCAACGCACTTTCTACTTTGTCAGCAATAAAGGCATCAATCTGCTCATCAGTGGTGCAGTCAGCGCCGGGTTGGATTTCGCGGCCCCGCCAAGGGGCAAAAGCGGGTTGCTGAAAAATCTCGCGTGTCAGGCGCACGCACGCGCGCATATCCACCCAGTCGTCTGGATGGCTCATATAATTGAACCGAATATGCGGTGGATCGCGCGGGTCTGCGCTGCGCAGGGTTACACTGCCGCGGCTTTTTGAGCGCATCGGCCCAACATGAGCCTGAAAGCCATGCTCTGTTGCAAGCGCGCTGCCATCATAATTAATGGCCATGGGGAAGAAATGATATTGAATATCAGGATAGGGGATGCCCGCACGGCTGCGGATGAACCCACAGCTCTCAAAATGGTTGGTCGCTCCAATGCCACTGCGGAGAAACAACCATTGCGCCCCCGCAAGGGCCTTGCCGAGCAAATTGGCCTGCCGGTACAGCGAGACGGGCTTGGTGCACGCCATCTGAAAGTAGAATTCCAGATGGTCTTGAAGATTGGCGCCAACACCTGGACGATCAGCAATAACCTTTATTCCATGGCTTTGCAGTTCTGCCGCCGGTCCAATGCCAGATAGTTTCAGCAATTGGACAGAGTTAATCGGCCCACCGGACAAAATGACTTCGCGGCTGGCATAAGCGGTGCAGGTTTTACCTGCCCGGATATAGTCCACACCAACAGCCCGTGTGCCATCAAACACGATGCGCGTTGCCAAGGCATGCTGGACAATCTGCAGATTGGCGCGCTTGCGGGCGGGGTAGAGATAGGCCTTTGCGGCAGAACAGCGTGTGCCGTCCCGCACTGTCATATCCATGCGGCCAAAGCCTTCTTGGCGAAAGCCATTATAATCTTCGGTTAGGGCATAGCCAGCTTGCTGTGCCGCCTCGAGCCACGCGTGATGCAGGGGGTTGTTGAGAGTGCCATAAGCTGTCGATAACGGCCCATCGCCCCCGCGATAGGCATCGCCGCCTTCTTGGCGGCCTTCAGCGCGTTTGAAATAGGGAAGAACCTGGGCATAGCCCCAGCCTTTGGCACCATGTTCTTCTTGCCAGCGCTCAAAATCCATGGGGTTGCCGCGCACATAGACGAGCCCATTAATAGACGAGGATCCGCCCAATCCCTTGCCGCGTGGGCAGCTGAGCCGCCGGCCATTGAGGGCGGGTTCAGGCTCGCTTTCATAGCCCCAATTATATTTCTTGCTGTGCATTGGATAGGCAAGAGCGGCTGGCATCTGGATGAAGATGGACCGATCAGAGCCCCCAAATTCAAGAAGAAGCACACGGTTCTTGCCATCAGCACTCAACCGATCTGCCAAGACGCAGCCCGCTGATCCAGCGCCTATGATTATGAAATCAAAATCTGCGCTCATCATCATCCCCGACGGTGTAAAGTAAGAAGACCACGCAACGTCCCCGCCATCATCAACAGCAATACCGCGATCAGGGGGAGGCCGGCTGCAATGGCCCCAGCTTGAAGGGAATTCAGGCCGCCACTGAGCAGAAGCACAATGCCAATACCCCCAACCGTTAAGAGCCAGACCAGCTTTTGCTTCAGCGATGTATCGGTGCGCCCGCCCGCCGTCATTGCATCAATCACCAATGTGCCGGAATCCCATCCAGTCACGAAGAAGATCATGATCAGGCAAATGGCAATGAAAGAGGTGATTTGCGCGTAGGGCAATTGGCCAAGCAGAAGAAAAAGCTGCTGGTCGAGCCCCGCTTTTGCAAGGCCGGCAGCATCCCCAGCTAGAATATGCGCAATGCTGCTATCCCCAAAAATTGTAAGCCAAAAAATACCCAGCAAGCTGGGGGCGAGGAGGGCGCCTGCCATGAATTCGCGGACTGTCCGTCCAAGAGAAATACGGGCCATGAACATGCCAACAAAGGGCGCCCAGCTAACCCACCAGGCCCAGTAATAAACAGTCCAGTCATGGAAAAAGCCGCTATCTGTGCGCCCTGTGGCTCCAGACAAGGCGGGCAGGTGTCGCAAATAAGCAAGGATATTGGATCCAACATCCTGCAAAAGCGCCAAGGTGCCGCCCGCTGTCAGGACGAAGACCAGCAGCCCAAAGGCAACCCACAGATTCACTTCGCTTAAAATGCGAATGCCTCGGTCAATCCCGCCTCTGACTGATAAAAAGGTGACAGCCGACATAATGAGGATGAGCCCAATAATTGTGACCGGCGTTGTCGGGACACCATATAGAAAGCTAATGCCGGCCATGGCCTGTTGCGCGCCAAGGCCCAGTGACGTCGCAAGGCCAAAAATGGTTGCAAACACGGCCAAAATATCAATTGCGTCGCCCGAACGCCCCCACACTCTCTTGCCTAAAAGAGGGTAGAAGGCAGATCGAAGTGAAAAGGGCAGGTTGAAATCATAAGCAAAGACCGCAAGCGCCAGCCCGACCAACGCAAATATGGCCCATGGGTGCAATGCCCAGTCATAAATTGTGGCCGCCATGGCAAGTGCGCGCGCGGCTTCAGCATCATTTGCCGCACCGCCCAAGGGCGCAGCGCTGCCGCCTGCCATAGAGGACATGAAATGGCTGACTGGCTCTCCCACGCCATAAAAGACCAGGCCAATGCCCATGCCCGCGCCGAACAACATCGAAAACCAAGACAGACGAGAATAATCGGGCGTGGCGCCGCGCCCGCCCAGGCGGATGTTTCCCAGCGGCGAGAGCGCGACAACGATGCAGAATATCAGGATAAGATTGCCTGCTGACATGAACAGCCAGTCAAAATGGCTGACTGCTCCGACTCTAAGGCCCGACAGCAAATCAGCTGAGCCTTGAGGTGAGATGATGCTGAAGAGAATGAGGCCCAAAGACAGGATAACTGTCGGAAAGAAGACGGCAGGATTTATAAGCATTCCTGCCCATAAGCGGTTGGACGCGCCATAGCTTCCCGTATCAATGTCTCGCGCCCAATCTGTCATATCCCCCCCCAAATTGTTCTATTCTGCGGCGACTTGGGTGATCGCGGTCCAAAGCCATGGCGCAAAACTCCGCCATACTTCGACATGAAAACGATCGCTGGCTTCCCGCTCCACGATGATTTCCACTGTTTCAAAAATTGTTCGGGTCGCCCGCCCAATGTCGAATTTGGTCAAGTCTAAGGGGCAACCTGCGGACAGAACCTCTGCGGCGCGGGGGCCTTCGACCACAATCGCGGTGTTGCGATGGCTGATGTCAGTCACTGCCACCAACTTGTCCGATGCAACCGGCGGGGGCGCATCAGGTGCAACTCGGTACATCCACTCATCTGGACCAAGGCACGTCACCCCATGTGCCGTTGCCCCAATTTTTGCCGGAGCCTCAACGCCCAGAACCGCGCTAATATCTGCCACGTTGCGCGCACGCAGCGAAAAACGTGCCATGACTGGCGCGGCACGGATGACGACTTGGTTGCCTGTGAAGGCCTCTGCCGGGATCGGCTCTCTGCGTGTCAACAGATCAGACATGGAGGCGGGCTCCCTCGGCATCGTAGAAAGTCATGGAACGAACCGTTGCAACATGGGTCTTGTCGGGCATGGGCACGTAAATCTTCTGCCCCATCATATCGTGGCCCCCGGCAACGAGCGCGAGAGCAATGGACCGGCCGAGTGTTTCGCTCCAATATGAGGAAGTGACATGGCCAATCATTGTCATTGGGACTGGCTGGTTCGGGTCCGCCACAATCTGCGCCCCTTCTTCCAAAACCATATTGGGATCGTCGGTGAACAGGCCAACCAACTGTTTGCGCCCGGACGCTACCAGATCGGGTCGAGCAAGCGATCTTTTGCCAACAAAATCAGCCTTTTTCTTGCCTACAGCCCAATCAAGCCCAGCATCAAAGGGCGTTACTGTTCCATCCGTATCCTGCCCAACGATGATGAAGCCCTTTTCGGCGCGCAGTACGTGCATGGCCTCAGTGCCATAAGGCGTGATGTTGAACTTCTGCCCCTCAGCCATCAGCCGCTCCCAAACTGCGCGGCCATAGGCGGATGGTATATTGATTTCGAAGCCCAGTTCGCCCGTAAAGCTGACGCGGAACAAGCGAGTGGGAATGCCGCAAATTGTGCCTTCGCGGACCGCCATATGCGGAAAGGCGCTGGCTGATAGATCAATCCCCTCAACCAGCGGCTCTAGCAGTTGGCGTGCCATGGGGCCTTGCAGCGCAATAACGGCATAGTGTTCGGTTGTGCTGGTCAGCCAGACATTTAGGTCTGGCCACTCCGTCTGGAGATAATCCTCCATCATGTTCAGCACGCGAGCGGCACCGCCGGTGGTGGTGGTCAGGTGGAAGCGATCCTCCGCCAGTCGCGCAGACACACCATCATCAGTAATAAACCCATCTTCTTTCAGCAGAAGGCCATAGCGGCAACGGCCCGGCTCCAGCGATTTCCAAGGGTTGGTATACATGCGGTTCAAGAATTCCGCCGCATCGGGGCCGACAACTTCAATCTTGCCCAGTGTTGAGGCATCAAAAATGCCAACGGATGAACGCACCGCCCGACACTCGCGGTTGACCGCAGCGTGCATATCTTCGCCCGGTTTCGGGAAGTAGCGCGCCCGCCGCCATTGGGCGACAAGTTCAAACACGGCCCCATTTTCTTCAGCCCAGCTGTCGATATTGGTTTTGCGCGTTGGCTGGAACAAGGCGCCCTTGGCATGGCCAGCCAAGGCGCCAAATGTTTGCGGCGTATAAGGCGGGCGGAACGTTGTGAGGCCTATATCAGGAACAGGTCGTGCCAGCGCCGTTGAAGCAATCTGCAATCCGTTGAGGTTGGATGTCTTGCCTTGGTCAGTTGCCATCCCATTGGTGGTGTAGCGCTTAATATGCTCAATCGACCGAAAGCCTTCTTGGACTGCAAGGCGAATGTCTTTGGCCGTCACGTCATTTTGAAAGTCCACAAACGCCTTGATCCGGCGGGGGTCCTTTGGCGTGGGCAGAACATCGATGGTGAGGCCAGAGCCAAAATCCCAATTGCCGGCGCAAGCGCCCACACAACGCACCTTTTCAGCAGCACGTGCTGGCACAAAGGCGCCAATATCTTCGCGCCAATCCAGGCTGCCCTTGCTGTGTGACCAAAGATGAACAGTTGGCGTCCAGCCGCCTGCCATCAGCACGGCATCACAGGGCAGAGTGGTGCGGCCTGTGCCATCGTTCGCTGCAATCTCAATGGATTGGACAGCATGGCGGCCCGTGACGCCAATGATACTCTGCCCAAGCCGGACTGGAATGCCAAGGGCTGCCGCCTGATCTTGTAGGAGAATAGCCACCTCTGACCGGACATCAATAATCGCGGCAATGCCAACGCCAGATTGCTTAAGCAAAAATGCATCGCGCCAGCCGCTGTCATGGCTTGTCATCACGGCGGCGGAGTGGCCGACTGCAACGCCATAGCGCACAGCAAATGTCTTGGCGGCTGAGGCGAGCATCACGCCCGGCGTGTCATTGCCGTCAAAGACCAAAGGCCGTTCAATCGCGCCTTGTGCTAAGATGACTTCGCCAGCGCGAATGCGCCACAGCTTTTCTCGTGGCCCATGACCCGTCTCCGCACGGTGGTCAGTCAATCGTTCGACTGCCCCAATGAAATTGTCGTGAAAATAGCCAAAGGCCGTTGTCCGCGTGAGCAGCGTGACATTGGGGGCATCGGCAAGCGCTTGCAGGCTGCGCTCGAGCCAAGCCCAAAGGCATGGGTCAGCCAATGCGCCACCGCCAGCTTCATTCTGCTCATCAATCAGGATAACGCGCTTCTTGGTGCCAGCCGCCTCCAGTGCGGCGTCAATGCCGGCTGGCCCCGCACCGATGATCAGCAGATCACAATGGGCATAGGTGGCTGAATAATGATCGGGATCATCCTCTGTCGGCGGGTGGCCAAGACCCGCCATTCGGCGGATGGCAGGTTCATAAAGCTTTTCCCAGAAGGACCGGGGCCACATGAAGGTCTTGTTGTAGAACCCGGCTGGGAAGAACATACCCAGCCGATCATTGATCGCGCCAAAATCAAAGCGAAGCGAGGGCCAGCGGTTCTGGCTGGTTGCCATGAGCCCATTATAAACTTCAATGCTGGTGGCGCGCAGATTGGGCGTGAAACGCCCCGGGCCACGTGTGACAGAGATGAGCGCGTTCGGCTCTTCGCTGCCTGCTCCAACAAGGCCGCGTGGCCGGTGATATTTGAAAGAACGGCCAAAGAGTTGCACGCCGTTTGCAAGGAGGGCCGAGGCCAGAGTATCGCCCTCAAAGCCCTGATAGCTTCTGCCATCAAAGGTAAAATTCTGCGGCGCGGCCCGATTAACGCGGCCGCCTTGCGGCAAGCGATAGCTGGTCATTTGCGCGGTTCCCCAACTTTATAGGTCGTTTCGAACTTATCAGTCACGGTGTCCCGCACAGCATTGAAAAAGCGACCACAGCCATGGCTGTGCCGCCAGCGTTCATGATGCTGCCCGCGTGGGTTTTTGCGGATGAACAAATAGCGTTCCCATTCCGCATCGCTCATCGTGCTTGGGTCGAGCGGGCGGACAATATGAGCCTCGCCGCCATAAGCGAACTCTATTTCGGGGCGATCTTCGTCGCAATAAGGACAATGGATTAAGATCATATCAGTGCGCCACCGCTGCTGCTGCCGCTTCATCAATCAATCGGCCATTGCGGAACCGATCCAGATTAAAGGGGGCGTTAATGGAATGCGGTTCATCCTTGGCCATGGTGTAGGCTAGCAAGTCGCCTGCGCCCGGCGTGGCTTTGAAGCCGCCTGTGCCCCAGCCGCAGTTCACATACAGGCCCTGAACCGGCGTTTTGCCAAGAATGGGGGAGCGGTCTGGCGTCACATCGACAATGCCGCCCCATGTCCGCAGCATTCGCATCCGCCGGAAAATCGGGAAAATCTCGCAGATGGCAGCCAAGGTATGCTCCACAATGTGGAGGGCGCCACGTTGAGAATAGCTGACATATTGGTCGGTGCCCGCGCCAATCACAAGCTCGCCCTTGTCCGATTGGCTCATATAGGCATGCACGGTGTTGGACATGACAACGCAGGGGAAAATAGGCTTTACGGGTTCTGACACCAAAGCCTGCAGCGGATAGCTTTCCAGCGGAAAATCTAGCCCAGCCATTTGCATGATGACGGATGTGTTGCCCGCAGCCGACACACCAATGCGCTTACAGGCAATGGATCCGCGTGTTGTTTCAACGCCAGTCACAGCGCCATCTGGACCGCGATTTATGCCAGTTACCGCGCAATTCTGAATAATGTCGACGCCCAGCGCAGCAGCCGCACGGGCATAGCCCCACGCCACAGTGTCGTGCCGCGCGGTGCCGCCACGCCGTTGCAGCGCCGCGCCCAGCACCGGATAGCGGGCATCAGGTGAGATGTTAAGCGGCGGGCAATAGGCCTTTGCCTCTTCTGGTGTCAGCCATTCATTATCAACGCCATTGAGGCGATTGGCGTGAATATGCCGCTTAAAGCTTTGGATATCATGCACATTATGCGCCAGCATCATCACGCCGCGCTTGGAATACATGGTGTTGTAATTCAGCTCTTGGCTCAACCCATCCCACAGCTTGACGGCGTGATCATACAGATGCGCGCTTTCATCATAGAGATAATTGGATCGGATGATCGTGGTGTTGCGGCCCGTGTTGCCGCCCCCAATCCAGCCCTTTTCGAGCACCGCGACCTTGGTAATCCCATATTTTTTGGCAAGGTAATACGCCGCACCCAAGCCATGGCCGCCACCGCCTACAATGATGGCGTCATAAGCTGGCTTTGGGGCGGCATCTGGCCATTGTTCGGGCCAGTCTTTATGTCCACCCAGTGCCTTTGCGATGAGGCTGATCGCGCTAAACCGTGTCATGCCTTGGCTCCTGCCAAGGGCGTATATGTAATCAACATTGTGCACCCGTTCTGACTGCCAGCCCGGTGCATCGTGCCTGGCATACGCAGGACAAAATCACCCGGACCATAGCTTGCGTCATCATCAAAGAAATCACCCTCAAGCACATAGATTTGCTCAATTTCATCATGTGCGTGCAACAGACCTAAAGGTCCCGGTTCGGCCTTCAGGATCATCGTCCGATAGCCCCGTGGATCATCAATCAGCGATAGGGTGTCGCTGCCCGCTGGCCATTGCCCGGCGGGGATTTTGATTGACCCATGTGGCGGCAGCTGCGCCATCAGGATGCCTTGGTTAGCGCGGCTTTCGCGCGATCCACATAAAAGTCTTTGAAATCTTCAACGAGCTTTTCCTCCACGGCATAGGTGCCGGGGCGGTAACCATCTGTTGAAATGCCGCGATGGTTGATGGCCGAAAAATGCCCGTCTTGCTCATTTGTCCGCCGCCATAGAGCGGCCAGATGGTCTGGATCATAATCCACGCCTTCCACGGCATCTTCATGAACCAACCAGCTGGTGCGCAGCAGCGTCTTGTCTGCCGCCACGGGCGTCAGCGAGAAGGTGACAACATGATCGCAGCAGAAATGGCTCCAGCTATTGGGCTGGGTCCAGACTGACAGGCTAGAGCTTTCTGGCGCCGTGAAGGGGCCAATCAGCTTCTTGCACGCCAGCTTGCCATCAATGGATTGCGTTACCGCGCCATTGGCTAGCGGAAGACGCGCCATGCGGTGCCACCAGCCATCGGGAAACTCAATCAAGTCGCGGAAAATGCCCATGTCTTTCCACTGCGCGCGCTTGGCATCGACCATGGCGTCAAACGCCTTGTCGTCGACTATATCTTCCTCACCATCTTCAGGCAGGCCCTTGCCAAAGCCATAGGTGCCCAACACGCTGATGAGCTCTGGATGGCCGCCCTCGCAGTGGTAGCATTCCCGGTTATTCTCCATCACCAGTTTCCAATTGGCGTCTTCGATATAATTGTCCTGCACCGCAACTTTGCAGTGCTCCAAATCGTAGATCGCGATTTGGTCCTCAATATCGGCTTTCACGCGGTCAATTGGCGGCGGATTATCATCCATGCAGATGAAGATCATGCCGCCCACATTCTCAAGCGCAACGGGAGCGAGGCCGTTGTCTTTCTTGTCAAAACCCTCGGGCATCCCGCGCGCGGCAAGCAAAGCGCCATCCAGCCCATAGCTCCATTGGTGATAGGGGCAGGTGAGGCGCGGCGCGCGGCCGCGCTGGTCTTCACAAATACGCGCGCCGCGGTGGCGACAACTGTTCCAAAAGGCGCGCACCTCATTATCGCGCCCGCGCACAATAATGATGGAGTTGTGGGCAAGCTCAAACAGGAAATAATCGCCCGGATTTTTCACATGGGCCACTGTGCAGGCGTAAAGCCAGACGGACTTCAGCATCACCTGCGTGTCGAACCGAAACGCCTCTTCGCTGACATAAAGGTCACGCGGGAGCGTCATCCCCTTACGGTTCTGGTTAAGCAATTGAGCAATGGGTTCAAAGCGGGACATGGGCCTTAGCTCCTGAGCGCGTTGTTATCCGGGTCAAACGGGGAATCAGGAATGATGGTTGCCCGATACAGCGTGCCGAGAATTGCAATTTCAAATTCGGCACCCTCAACAGCAAGGTCAGGGCGGATCATCGCAAGGGCAAGGCTCTTGCTCACGCGCCAGCCATAGCCGCCTGAGGTTGCGCGGCCGACAATCTCACCATCTTTGTAAATCGCTTCTGATCCGCGCGCATCAGCGTCCGTCACGCCATGGACTTCCAGAGTGACCAGCTTATTGGCGGCACCCTTGGCCTGCCACGCCAACAGGGCCTCCTTGCCATAAAAGCCGGGCTTTTTAAGGCTGATGAAGCGATCAAGCCCGCTTTCATAGGCGGAATACTCAATCGAAAGTTCTCTCGGGATCAGCTTGTAGCTCTTTTCCAGAGCCATGGAGGTCATCGCGCGGATGCCGAAGGGCTTAATCTTAAATTCTGCTCCGGCCTCCATCAAAAGGTCGAAGATGTAATTTTGCATTTCAATGGGATGGTGGATTTCCCAGCCAAGCTCGCCAATGAAGTTAACGCGCAGGGCATCAACTTGCGCTACGCCAAGACTGATCTTTTGGCCCGTCAGCCAAGGGAATGCGGCGTTAGAAAGATCTGCATCTGTAACCTTTTGCAGCACGTCGCGCGCGCGCGGGCCAGCCAGCACCAGCACGCCCATTGCCGTGGTCAGCCGCTCAAAATTAACCGAGCCGTCACGCGGCATCGCCTTTTTGAGATAATCATGGTCATGCCGTTCATAAGCGCCTGCCGAGACGAGGTAATAACGCTGCGGCGCGACCTTATAGACGGTGAACTCGCTGCGCACGCCGCCTTTGGACGTCAGCAGATACGACAAGGTGACGCGGCCGACTTTCTTGGGCACTGCGTTGGTCAGCAAGCCATCCAGCCAGCTTTCCGCGCCGGGGCCTGAGATTTCACACTTGGCGAAGGCACTCATATCTTGAATGCCAACGTTTTCAGTAACATGGCGGCATTCATTGCCAACATGTTCGAAGTAATTAGACCGCCGGAAGGACCATTTTTCGCGGATCGCTTCACCCGGCACAACCGGGTGATTGTCGTTCAACAGAACGTCCGGTTTGTTGAGGTCAGCGGCGGTCAATTCATAGCCTTGCGGGGCGAACCAATTTGGCCGCTCCCAGCCAAAGACCGAGCCGAAAACAGCGCCCAGCGCCTTCATGCGGTCATAGCAAGGGGTGCGGCGCAAGGCGCGGGCTTCTTCGCGCTCTTCATCAGGATAATGGACAGTGAAGACCTTGGCATAGGCTTCCTCATTCTTCTTAATGAGATAGCCACGACCCGCATAATCACCGAAGCGCCGAGGGTCGACGCCCATCATATCAATGCTCGGTTCGCCTTCGACAATCCAATTGGCCAGCTGCCAGCCTGCACCGCCGGCTGCTGTGACGCCAAAGCTATGCCCTTCATTAAGCCAGAAATTCTTGAGACCCCAAGCCGGGCCGACAATTGGCGAGCCATCGGGCGTATAGGCAATCGCGCCGTTATAAACTTTCTTGATGCCCACCTCAGCAAAGGCGGGCACGCGGTTCATGGCTGCAAGCACATATGGCTCCAACCGCTCCAGCGCATCAGGGAACAGCTCATATTCGCTGTTGGCCGCAGGGCCATCGACGTAACAAGCAGGTGCGCCAACTTCATACGGCCCAAGCAGCAGGCCACCCGCTTCTTCGCGCATATAATAGCTGGCATCAGATTCACGCAGAACACCCATTTCGGGCAAGCCTTGCTTTTTGCGCTCCATAATCGCGGGATGCTGTTCCGTAACGATATACTGATGCTCGACGGGGATTACCGGAATGTCGAGGCCCACCATCGCGCCTGTCTGGCGGGCGAAATTGCCGGAACAGGAAATGACATGTTCGCACACAATATCGCCCTGATCCGTTGAGACGCACCATTCGCCATTGGGCAGCTGGGTGATCGCCGTCACCGTTGTGTTGCGATAAATGGTCGCGCCGCGCTGGCGCGCGCCCTTGGCCAGCGCCTGTGTTAAGTCCGCGGGCTGAATATACCCATCCTGCGGATGCTGGATTGCGCCAATAACGCCATCCGTATTGCACAAGGGCCAGATGTCCTTGACCTGTTCGGGCGTTAAAAAGTTAACGTCCACGCCAATCGTACGCGCGACACCGGCGTAATAATGATATTCATCCAGCCGATCTTGCGTGGTCGCCAAGCGGATATTGGTGACTTGCGAAAACCCGACATTGAGGCCAGTTTCTTCCTCAAGGCTTGGGTAGAGGCCGACTGAATATTGGTGCAATTTACCGACGGAATAGCTGAGATTGAACAGGGGGAGCAATCCAGCTGCGTGCCACGTTGAACCGGATGTCAGTTCTTTACGTTCAAGCAGGACAACGTCGCTCCATCCCATCTTTGCAAGGTGATAGAGCGTACTGACGCCCACTACGCCGCCGCCAATGACCACTGCCCGCGCTGTCGATTTCATAACCACTGCCTAACCGGTCCAAATTGCATCATGATTGGCCCGCTATGTCAGCCGACGCTATGGTTCGACAACTCTAGGCGCGCAGCCAAGCTTATATATAAGATAATCTTATGTATTATATAAGCGATAACAAATTTGGATGCGCGCCTTAGAGAAAGAGTTCAGCGGTGGCATCAAATATGGCATCTGCATCCAGCCGATACACGCTGTAGAGATCTGGCAAATCCCCCGTCTGGCCAAAGGTAGAGATACCCAAGGGGCTAACACGCATGCCGCGCACCGAACCCAGCCAAGATAGGGCGGCTGGAGATCCGTCAATAACAGTGACCAGCCCCGCATCAGGGGCCAAATCAGACAAGAGCTGTTCGATATGGCTTTGCCCTGCGGCAGAGTGGGTCCAGCGCGAAGCGTGCCGGGCAGACCAGTCGCGATGGAGCAAGTCGGGGGAGGTCACATTCATCAGCCCAATGCCGGGGAGATCGTCTGCCAGCTGCTCCCATGCGCTTAAGGCTTCGGGCGCAATTGCCCCCGTAAAGATAATTGCTGCCTTCGCGCCCGGCTGTGGCGTCCGCAGCCAATAGGCTCCTTTCAGTGCATCCGCCTGCCAAGTGTCATTCTCGCGCGCAATTTGCGGGATGACCCGGGTGCTTAAGCGCAAATAGACAGAGCTACCTTCAGGCTTTTGCAGATGCTCAAAGGCCCAGCGCATTGTCAGCGCAACCTCATCGGCCCATGCCGGTTCAAAATAGACAAGATTTGGCTGGCCCATGCCAATAAGGGGTGTGTTGATTGATTGGTGCGCGCCGCCTTCTGGGCCGAGCGTCAGGCCAGATGGGGTGCCCACAAGCAAAAAGCGCGCATCTGAATAACAGCCATAGTTCAGAGCATCGAGCCCGCGCGCAATAAAGGGGTCATACACAGTGCCGACTGGGATCAGCCGTGTCCCGAAATGGGGCCCGGCCAAGCCAAGCGAGGTGAGGGCGAGGAAGAAGTTATTCTCTGCAATGCCCAATTCAAGATGCTGGCCGGCGGCGTGCCCATCCCATTTTTGGGCGGACGGAATTTTCGCCTCGCGAAAGACATCAATCACTTCTGACCGCCGAAACAGGCCACGCTGGTTCACAAATGCGCCCAGATTGGTGGTCTGTGTCACATCGGGTGCTGTGGTCACGATCCGGTCCGCCAGCGGCTCTCCTGATTTGGCAAGATCTAACAGAATATTCCCAAAGGCGGCCTGTGTGGATTGTGCCTCGCCCAGCGGCGTTGGCAAGGCGGCCGGCACTGGGATGAGCGCTGAATTTTGGTCACCGGCGCGCTTATGGGCAAGTGGGCTGCGATCAACAAACGCCTTGAGCCGTGCGGCTTGATTGTCGCCAATGCCGCCAAAAGGATCCCATTCTGCGCCTTTGGGAATGCCAAGGCTCTCGCGCAATTGCTCAATCTGGCCCGGGTTCATCATGCCGCTATGATTGTCTTTATGCCCGGCAAGCGGCAGGCCGTACCCTTTGACAGTATAGGCGATGAACAGGGTCGGCCGGTCATCCTGGGCAGCGTCAAAGGCGTCAATCAATGTTTCAATGCAATGGCCGCCCAAATTTGTCATCAAATGGGCAAGACCCGCATCATCAAAGCTCTCAATCAGCTTCCGGGCACGGGCGTTGCTGCCGATATCTGCCATCAGCCGCGCGCGCCATGCGGCCCCGCCTTGATAGGTTAGGGCTGCAAATTCTGCATTGGGGCAATTGTCGATCCAGTCCGAAATGGCTTGCCCGCCCGGTTTGTCAAAAATCTCGCGCTGCAGCTTTCCGCTTTTCAGCGTGACAACGCGCCAGCCGCAGGTCTCAAAAATATCATCAAAGCGCCGAAACATCCGGTCGGCTGTCGTGCTGTCGAGGGATTGGCGGTTATAGTCGACCACCCACCAGCAATTGCGAATATCGTGCTTATAGCCCTCAATCAGGCATTCATAGATATTGCCTTCGTCCAACTCGGCATCGCCCATCAGGGCAATCATGCGTCCGGCATCGCTTTCCGGCATCTGGCCATGGGCAATCAGATAGTCCTGCACCAGGCTTGAAAAGGCTGTGATCGCGACGCCCAGCCCCACAGAGCCAGTCGAGAAATCAACGGGGATGTTGTCCTTGGTGCGCGATGGATAACTTTGCGCGCCGCCAAGGGCTCTAAAACGCTGCAATTTTTCGAGAGACTGGTTCCCCAGAAGATAATGGATTGCCTGCAGCACAGGGCCGGCATGTGGCTTAACTGCAACCTTATCTTGCGGCCGGAGCGCATGAAAATAGAGCGCAGCCATAATCGCGGTCATCGAAGAGCAGCTGGCTTGGTGCCCGCCAACTTTCAGGCCGTCGCGCTTTTCACGAATATGATTGGCATTATGTACTGTCCACGCAGACAGCCACCGCAAGCGCGTGTCTAGCGTTTCAATGGTTTCAACCAATTCCGCGCGCGCGTCTGCCACCAATTGTGCCATAGACCGACTCCCTTATGCTTCGGTGTGATACCGAGAAGATGGCGGGCATGTCCTTGCAATTTGGATCGTGTTATGATCATCTAATGGCAGAAATAATCTAAAATAAACGAAAGATTAGCGGAAAATGCCAATGCAGCCACTGGACGCAATTGATCGTAAGATTTTGGATGCCGTTCAAGTCAATGGGCGCATCACCAACCAAGAATTGGCCGATCAAGTCGGGCTTTCCCCCAGCCCATGCCTGCGCCGTGTGCGCCAGTTGGAGGCAGATGAGGTCATCTCTCAATATGTTGCGCTGGTAAATCCGGCTGCATTGGGGCTCAATGTGACGGCCTTTGTTCGTGTCCGGTTGGATCAGCAGGATGACCGGCATCTGGATGCTTTTGAAGCAGCAATTTCTGAATTTCCTGAGGTGATGGAATGTTATTTGATGACAGGGGAGGCAGATTATCAGCTGCGGATCTTGGTCCGCTCACTCACCGAGTTTGAGGATTTTCTGCGCTATCGCCTGACACGCGTTCCTGGCGTTGCCAATGTCACGACCAGCTTTGCGCTTCGTCCCGTCATTTACAAGACATCGCTTCCAACGCTAGATCAGGTTTCAAGTTAACGAGAATAGTCAGAAAAAGGGGTGGCGGGATGGCAAAGTTAGGGCTGGTGGATCGTGTGGATCCGGTGCCAACACAAGAGTTGAGCCGAAGCCTGAAGGCACGCCATGTTTCGATGATTACCTTTGGCGGCATTATTGGCGCGGGGCTTTTTGTCGGATCCTCCACTGCCATTAGTGCCATCGGGCCGGCAGCAGTTCTCAGCTATGCGCTTGCAGGGTTTCTGGTCCTGCTTGTCATGCGGATGATCTCTGAAATGGCAATGGCGCTGCCGGGATTGCAAACCTTTCCTGATTTTGCGCGCGCTGGCGTTGGCAATTGGGCAGGCTTCCTTGTTGGTTGGCTCTATTGGTATTTTTGGGTTGTCGTGATTGCGATTGAGGCAATTGCGGGCGCTAAGATTATTCATGGCTGGCTGCCCCAATATGAGGTGTGGGAAATTGGCGTTACGTTGATGGCCGTGCTGACGGGCATCAATCTTATGTCGGCGCGCTCTTATGGTGAGTTTGAATTCTGGTTCGCGTCAACAAAAGTGGTTGCCATATTGGTCTTCATTCTTGTGGCCGCAGCTTATGCCTTTGGGTTGACGTCGCCTGCTGGCCCCACTTTTTCGAACCTGACAGCGCATGGCGGCTTTGCCCCGGCCGGTATTGCTGCGATTTTTGCGGGCGTTGCGACGACAATTTTCTCCTTATGCGGAGCGGAAATCGCCACATTGGCGGCCGCGGAGTCTGACGAAGGGAAGCAGACAATCGCCCGGATGACGATTTCTGTCTCGGTCAGAATTCTGGTGTTCTTCGTATTGTCGATCTTGATGATTGTTTCAGTGGTCCCCTGGACGGACATTGAAGTCGGCGTTTCGCCATTTGCGCATGCGCTTCGGGTTATGGGCTATCCTTCAGCAGATCTCATCATGAACGCCATTGTTCTGGTCGCCGTTCTTTCCTGTCTGAATTCAGGGATTTACATCACATCGCGGGCAATGTTCGGCTTGGCGCAAAATGGCGATGCGCCGCAGTCTTGCGTCGTCCTGAGCCGCTCACGCGTGCCAGCCCGTGCAATTTTGATCGCCAGCCTGTTCAGCTATGGCGCCTTGGCGGCCTCTGTTCTGGCACCTGACCGCGTGTTCAATTTCTTGGTGACGTCGTCTGGCGCAATCATGCTGTTTATCTATTTGATTATCGCGTTCGCGCAGCTGCGCCTCCGGGCCCGATTTGAGGCGGAAGACCCTTCGGCCCTGCAAATCCGTATGTGGCTCTATCCCTATGGAACATGGGCGGCGATGGCCGGTATGGCCGGTGTTCTGCTGCTCATGGGCCTGTCAGACGTGCACGCGAGCGAACTTTGGGCCAGTGTCCTTGTGGCGACGGGGTTCTTGGTTGCTTATGCTGTGAAGAGGCGCGCCCAAGCCTAGAAAGACGCGTAGAATTTTTCCGATCGCGATATTCTTTTTAATGGCGCGATCTGCGTTCGCCACTGCATAAGTGCGTCCGGAGTATATCGGAGCAGAGACATGACTTTGGGAAATGATCCGCTGGCTGCCTTGTGGATGCCATTCACTGCCAATCGCGCCTATAAGGCGCAGCCGCGCCAGCTGGTCGCTGCCAAGGACATGCACTATGAAAGCGCTGATGGCCGGCAGATTTTGGACGGCACAGCGGGATTATGGGCCGTCAATGCGGGCCATTGCCGTCCGTCAATTGTCGAGGCCATTCAAAAAACTGCCGCCGAGTTAGATTATGCGCCGCCCTTTCAATTGGGGCATCCTTTGTCATTTGAGCTTGCGCGCCGCATTGCAGCGTTGATGCCGCAAGGCTTGGACCGCATCTTTTTCACCAATTCAGGGTCTGAGTCAGTTGATACGGCGCTGAAGATTGCGTTGGCCTATCAGCGCGCCCGGGGTGAGGGCACGCGAACGCGCCTTATCGGGCGTGAGCGGGGCTATAATGGCGTTGGGTTTGGCGGCATTTCCGTGGGCGGCATCGTCAATAACCGTCGCCAATTTGGAACGCTGCTCACAGGTGTAGATCATCTGCCTCACACGCATAATCTTGCGCATAATGCCTTTTCAAAAGGTCAGCCGCTTTGGGGTGCCCATTTGGCGGAAACGCTTGAATCGATCATCGCCCTGCACGGCGCTGAAACAATTGCTGCCGTCATTGTGGAGCCCATGGCTGGATCCACTGGGGTGCTTGTTCCGCCCGTGGGTTATCTTGAAAAGCTCAGAGAGATTACAACAAAGCACGGTATCGTATTGATTTTTGATGAAGTTATTACGGGCTATGGCCGCGTTGGTGGGGCGACAGCCTCTGGAACGCTGGGCGTAACGCCGGATATTATTACGATGGCCAAGGGTTTAACCAACGCCGCGGTGCCCATGGGGGCCGTTGCCGTGAGCCGGCATATTCATGACGGGGTTGTTGAGGGCGCGGCAGATGGGATTGAGCTGTTCCATGGATATACCTATTCCGGACACCCGCTTGCCGCAGCGGCCGGCATTGCGACGCTGGACCTCTATCAATCCGAGGGGATTTTTGAACACGCCCAGTCGCTTCACGGCTATTGGCAAGAGGCGGTTCATAGCTTGCAGGGCCGCCGGCACATTATCGACGTCCGCAATATGGGGATTGTCGCCGGGATCGAGCTAGATCCGCGGCCGGGTGCCCCCACCAAACGCGCGATGGAGCTGTTCCATAAATGTTTCGATGCCGGCCTGCTGGTGCGGGCCACGGGAGACATTATTGCCCTGTCGCCGCCGCTTATCCTTGAAAAAGCGCATATTGATGAAATGGTTGGCCGTATCGCTGATATTGTCGAAACGATCGATTAAAGATCGACACGGGAGCGGCCTGCGCTGAGGTCGCTTCATCCTGTGCGGGACTAGATCGTCAGTACAATCTTGCCGACATGCTGTTTGGTAAGAAAGGCGGTCTGTGCCGCAACAATATTGGCCAGATCATAGGTCGCGGCGATACAGGGCTTGATTTTGCCTTGCTCAATTGCCTGGATGAGAGTGGGAAAGACATCGGGCGTTAAGACGGTACACCCGAAAAGCTGCAGATCTTTGAGATACAGCGTTCGCAAATCGAGTTCGACGAGGGGGCCGGATATCGCGCCGGCAACGGCATAGCGTCCGCCAGGCTTTAGGCAGGTGAGAAGAGACCCAAAACGGGGTCCACCAACAATATCGACAACAGCATCCAGTGAAGAGGCGCCAAAAATGCGGTCAATATCCGCATCACGATCAATCACCTGATCTGCACCTAAGGCCTTTACAGTTGAGGCTTTTTCGCCGCTGACCATCGCAATCACTTCGGCGCCGCGTCGTTTGGCAAGCTGAACAGCTGCCGACCCAACACCACCGGATGCGCCCGTCACCAGCACCCGCTCTCCTTTGCGAAGCGAAATACGCGTCAGCATGTTTTCCGCAGCGGAATAGGCGCATGGGAAACTCGCAAGGTCAACATCGCTTAATGCACTGGTGATGCGGTGGGCAAAGCGGGCGGGCACGCGGGCATATTCGGCAAAGGCGCCATCGACTTCTGACCCAAAATATTCAACGTCAAAGCCTGTGCCGGTGCGGAAGACAGGCTCTACAAGAACACGTTCTCCCAAACGTTTCGCGTCGATATTCTGACCAACGGCCACAATATGCCCGCAGGCGTCTGCGCCTTGAATGCGCGGGAAATGGAATGGTGTGCCCGACCAGCCATCGTCCTTGGCACCTGCCAAGCCTGTGGCCGCGCCGCTTTCCGTTGGCTCGGCCACGGCTTTAGAATACCAGCCGATGCGCGTGTTGATATCTGTATTGTTTACCCCCGCAGCGGCGACCCGGATAAGAACATCTTCCGGCCCGCATTGGGGCACTGGCACATCGTCTCGCAGCTCTAGCCTATCAAAGCCGCCATGACCGGTTAGGACGACCGCACGCATGGTCGCGGGCAGGGGCCTTAAGGTCGTCACGCCGATTAGCTCACCGGGAACTGGTTGAGATACCATTTTTGGAAGTTCATGACGCTGCCTTCCTGGTCTGAATAACGGCCCGGGCGATAGCGGCTCGACTTGATGCCCGTCTGGTTGTTTTCAGTAATGATTTTGTCTTGCGTTGTGGTGGCGTGATAGCCCCAAATCATTTTCTCAATATCGACTTGATCTTCAGTTGCATCGCCATTGACAAGCCAGATCATTTCCACGTCGGTTTCCAGCGCGCCGCGCGGCGTGAACTGGAACAGAATGGCAAAATGGTCGTCTGCCACAATCTGGCTGAAGGGGCTGAAGCTCAAATGCATCCGACCGCCATCTGGGGCCGTCCGCTTCCCCATAAGCGGGGCAGGGGCAGTGCCATCCTGGGTTTCAGATGCGCGGCCCTCTTTATTCATGCGCTGCATCAAGAGGCGCAAATGGCTGCTGTCAGGTGACTCATCAATCGAGCCGACGGGGCGACCCAAAGCGGCTGCACGCTCTTCCCAAGCTTTCAACTTAGGTGTGAAATCGGCAATTGCGCGTGCGGGGCCAGAGCTTGGGCCTGCACCTACTGCAACCAGCGTTTCCGGCGCGTGCATGGAACAAAATTCCGGGTGCGAGGGAACGCAATGATAACATTCAAAGAAATTCTCGACGACGAGCTTCCAATTGGCTGTTGTCGGATAGCTGCCAGCATAAGCGATGCGGGCATTGTCCATTCCCTGATAGGCAAGGATTGGGCCCATATCCCCAAAGGTTGCGTCAAAGTCATCCGGTTCGTCCTCGCTCATATTCACAAAGATGAGCCCGTGGAAAACGCGGACGTGGCAGGCGAATAGGCTGTTTTCAGCCTTGTTAAAGTCTTCAGGCATGAGCCGTGCTGAAATCAGCGACCCGTCCAGCCCAAAGGTCCATGCGTGATAGGGGCAGACCAGCCTCGGCGCATTGCCGCTTTCGGCTGAGCATAGCGTCGAGCCGCGATGCCGACAGACATTGAAAAAGGCGCGCACGCTGTCTTCATTTTCACGGATGACAATGATCTGTTCAGCACCGACTTTGAAGAGGAAATAATCCCCCTTATTGGGAATGCGCGAGACGTGCCCGGCCACCAGCCATTTGCGACTGATGACATGCTCCATATCGGCCTTGAAGACCGCATCGCTGACGTAAAATTCCTGATCAAAGCTGTAGCCAATTTTCACATTGGCAATCAGGCGGCGCATCATTTCAGTCTGGGCGTCGGTCATCAGATTTTGATCCGTGCATTAGAGGGGTCGTAAAGTGGCTTCAGCGAAGCGGTGGCTGGATAGCGCACGCCGGCAATTTCAATTTCAAAGTCATCAGCGCCAATTGGCCCGACGACGCCGCCTGCTGGGTCAGTCACATAGCCCAACCCACAGGCAGCGCCGAGGCCATGGGCATACATGCCAGAGCGAATATAGCCGACAATTTGATCGCCCTTCCAAATCGGTTCATTATGGTAGAGCATTGGTTCAGGCGATTTCAGAAGGAATTGCACAAGGCGCTGCTTGAGGCCTTCTTCTTTTTGTTTGAGCAACGCTTCTCGGCCAATAAACCCGCCGGGCTTGTCCATCCGCACAGCAAAGCCAAGCCCTGCTTCGAGCGGCGTATCTTCATCTGTAATGTCATGGCCCCAATGGCGATAGGCTTTTTCCATGCGCAGGGCATTTAGGGCATGATACCCACAATGTTTAAGGCCAAAGGCCGCCCCAGCCGCTACGATTTCGTCATACACGCCAGTCATGAACTCTGTTGGAATATATAATTCCCACCCAAGTTCCCCAACATAGGTGATGCGCGACGCGCGCACGATGGCATAGCCCAATTCAATTTCTTGGCTGGTGCCAAAGGGGAAGGCCTGGTTTGACAGATCATTGGGGCAAATGGACTGCAGCAAGTCACGCGCCTTGGGCCCCATGATGGAAATCACGCCCATAGCGGACGAGATGTTGGTCGCAATTGCGTGCGCATCTTCGGGAATATGGCGTTTCAGCCAGTTAAAGTCTCGGATTTCGGTCTCAGCGCCCGTGACGATCAAATAGGCTGTCTCAGACAGGCGAGTGACCGTTAAATCTGCCTCAATGCCCCCTTTGTCGTTCAACCACTGCGTGTAGACGAGCTTGCCAACGGGCACGTCGACATCATTGGCGCAAATGCGGTTGAGAACAGTGCAGGCATCACGCCCTTCCAGCCGGAATTTCGCAAAGGAGCTTTGATCGAACAGGCCAACAGCCTCGCGAACCGCCTTGCACTCGGCCGCATTTGCTTCAAACCAATTTTGGCGGCCATAGCTATATTCATATTTGGGCGTTGTGCCGGGTGCCGCGTACCAATTTGGGCGTTCCCAGCCAAAGGCTTCGCCATGGCATGCACCTGCCGCCACCAGACGGTCATGAATGGCGGATCGACGGACGCCGCGCGCCGTTTCATATTGTTTAAACGGATAATGGGTGGCGTAGAGTAGGCCGAGGCTCTCCGTTACACGTTCGCGCAGATATTTGCGGTTGATTTGGAAGGGCATGTTGCGCCGAATATCGACTGTCCAAAGGTCTGCCGGGGGCATGCCATCGCGGATCCAATCTGCCATAACCTTGCCGACGCCGCCGGCTGATTGCAGGCCAATCGAATTCAGCCCCGCCGCGACAAAGCAGCCCTTTAGCTCGGGGCTTTCTCCCAAATGATAACGGACATCAGGCGTAAAGCTTTCTGGCCCGCAGAAGAATTTTTGAATGCCTGCATTTTCAAGCGCAGGCACACGCCGCATGGCGTCCATCAACAGCGGCTCAAAATGCTCAAAGCTGCCTGCAATTTCGTCGAAGCAGAAGTTTTCAGAAATGCCATCCATGCCCCAAGGCCGGGCATTGGGCTCAAACGCCCCCACCAGCAACTTGCCCGCATCATATTTGTAATAGCCACAATAATCATAATCACGCAGCACGGGCAGGGTGGGGTCAATCCCCTCCACGCCTTCAAACAGCACATAATAATGTTCACACGCATGGAGAGGGGCGGCTACGCCCACGCTTGCGGCCAGATCTCGCGTCCACATGCCGCCGCAGATAACGACATAATCGGCGTCAATTGCCCCATGTTCAGTATCGACGCCCGTGACGCGATCCCCATTATGGCGGATGCGTGTGACCTTTGTGTTTTCAAAGATTTGTGCGCCGCCGGTGCGCGCGCCTTTGGCCAGTGCTTGGGTGATATCTACGGCATTGGCATAGCCATCGCTGGGGATATGGATGCCGCCGACGACATCCTCCACATTCACAATTGGCGCGAGGGACTTGATCTCATCAGCGGTAACGACATGGACAGGCAGATCAAAGACCTTCGCCATAGAGGCACTGCGCTTCAGCTCTTCAAACCGTTCGGCGTTGGTCGCCATCGAAATGGAGCCGCACTGCCGATACCCAGTTGCCTGGCCAGTTTCAGCCTCCAGCCCGCGGTAGAGCTCACCCGTATATTTGGCGAGCTTGGTCATATTGATTGATGTGCGCAACTGCCCGACAAGGCCTGCTGCGTGCCAGGTTGTTCCGCTGGTCAACTGCTTGCGTTCTAACAGAACAACATCATCCCACCCGATTTTGGTGAGGTGATAGGCAATGGAACACCCAATCACCCCGCCGCCGATGATGACGACCCGCGCCTTTTTGGGAAGCTCACTCATCAGATCAGACCTTCATCTTCGCGTTGTCGGGATCATAAACAGGGGCTGCAAGCACGGTGGCGCGTTGGCGCTGGCCCTGTAACATGATGTCAAATTGTGCGCCGGGGTCTGCATGATCGAGTGGCACGCACGCAAAGAACAGGCTTTTACCTGTGCGATACCCATAGCCGCCCGAGGTTGTCAGGCCGATACACGCATCGCCCACCAAGCATGGCTCTGCGCCACGCGGGTCCACAGTGTCAGCGTCGACTTCGCCATAGACAATCCGGAAGCGTTCAGGCGCATCCAGCGTGGCCTGTTTGCCAACAAAATCGTCCTTTTTCATAGCTATAAAGCGTTTCATATCAGCTTCGATCATCGTGAGCTCATTGGTTAGCTCAGACCCCCAAGCTTTATAGCCCTTTTCCATGCGCATGGCGTTCAGTGCGTAGAGGCCAATATTGGTAAGCCCAAGGTCTTGGCCTGCTGCCCAAAGTGCATCGTAAAGGGCCGGCAGATCCTCCATTCGCGCATGAAGTTCCCAGCCCAATTCACCGACATAAGAGACACGCAGCGCCCTTAGAAACGCGCCCGCAACAGTGATTTCTTGGCCGCTTAGCCACCGAAAGCCCTCATTGCTGAGATCAGCATCTGTCAAGCGCGCCAACAGATCTCGCGATTTTGGGCCACTTAGAACCAACACACCTAAATCCATTGTGCGGTTGCTGAAGGTGACGTTTTCGTCGGGCCGTTGGGATTGCACCATCCAGTCCCAATCCCGTTGTTCGGCAGCTGCTGCAGACAGGCAGTAGAAATGATCATCTGCCATTCGCGTCACAGTCATTTCGCCCTGAATGCGGCCACGCGCCGACAGCGGATGCACCAGCGCAACGCCGCCCTGTTTGGTGGGCATCCGGTTGGCGCAAATGCGATTGAGGAACCGTTCCGCATCTGGCCCAGTCACGTCATATTTGGCGAACCCAGACAGATCGATAATGCCGACATTTTCGGCAACGGCCTTCACTTCATCCGCCACGACCTCAAACACATTGGTGCGGTGATAGCCGCCTTCTTCGGATCGACCATCGAGCGAGAACCATTTTGGCCGCTCCCACCCATAGGTTTCGCCATAAACAGCACCAGCGTCCTTCAAGCGGGCATAAAGCGGGCTTGTCTTTTGCGGGCGGCCATCGGGTTCTTCTTCACCCGGCAGGCGCGTCGTAAAGGTCATGCGGTAATCGAGGAAAACCTTCTCCCGGCTATAGACCTCATCGGCATAGGGGCCATATCGGCGCGGGTCGAACTCAGCCATGTTGATGTCGGCATCGCCATAGACCATCCACTGCGCCAGATATTTGCCGGATCCACCGCCCTGCGCGATGCCAAAGGACGTCCCACAGCAGTGCCAGAAATTCTTGAGGCCTGCAGCTGGGCCAAGCAGGGGGCCGCCATCTGGCGTATGGGGGATGGCGCCGTTGACGATACGCCGAATGCCGACTTCGCCAAAGACAGGCATCCGCTCAATGGCGCGTTCCAGCCATTTGGAAATGCGATCCAGATCGTCGATGAACAATTCACTGGTGGATTCCCACTCGGGCATCCCCTTGGGCGCCCAGGCTTCTGCAAGCCCAGTATTTTCGTAGACGCCAATCAGGCCGCTCTTCTGTTCTTGCCGGAAATAGCCCGAAACATAGGGGCAGCGCATCACCGGGATTTCCTCATCACGCTCTAAAAAGGCGGGAATAGGATCAGTGACGATATAATGGTGCTCCATATTGGTCACGGGGATATCAATCCCTGCCATCTGAGCGACTTGCCGGGCATAGCAGCCAGCTGCATTGACCACGATTTCTGCGCGGATAACGCCCTTTTCGGTGGCAACATCCCATTCGCCCGAGGGCAATTGGGTCAGGCCTGTGACGCGGTTTTTCCGAACAATAGTGGCGCCCATTTGCTTTGCGCCAATGGCCAGCGCATTGCAGATGCCCGAAGGGTCAGCATGGCCGTCGCCCGTTGTGCGTCCACCCGCAATAACCCCTTCTGTTGTCACAAAAGGGTTAATCCGCCGGATTTCCTCGGGCGGAATAATCTCCATGTCGAAGCCAACGATCTTCGAGAATCCGTGGATATAGCGCAGCCATGCCAGTTCCCGCTCATTTGTTGCAAAGCGGATGCCGCCCGATTTGTGCCAACTCACATATTGGCCAGTTAGACTTTCAAGCTGCGGGTAGAGTTCATTGCTATACGCGTGGATCTTGGCGAGATTGAAACTGCCTGTGATGCTGGGGCATTGGCCAGCTGCGTGCCAGGTTGATCCAGATGTCAGCTCATCCTTTTCAATGAGCATGCAATCGGTCCAGCCGAGTTCAGCAAGGTGGTAGAGCAGCGATGCCCCCATGATCCCACCGCCGATGATTACAACCCGTGCTGAACTTTGCATGGTGCCGTCCGATCCTCATACCTGTTTAAACTTGACCATAAGCGGTCGCGACGAGCCCCGACAAATTTTGATTATGCCTGCATTGGTTCAAAAAATTTTCGGATCGCACGACCAACGGCCTGCTACGGGCGTAATTTAACGCTGGTTTATAGGGGTGTGAATACATGAAGACAGCCATAGTCACGGGTGCGGCGCAAGGCGTAGGGCTGGTTACGGCGCGACTGCTTGGCCAAAAGGGCCACCATGTGGTGCTGACGGACGTGCAACCGCTTGCAGACCAAGCGGCAGCCCTGTCTTCGGAGGGGTTAAGCGTCTCGCACGTCTCAGGTGACGTTTCCTCGGAAAGCTTTGTTGCCGATCTCGCTGCCAAGGTTGCGGCGGACCATGGCGGAGCAGATATTCTTATCAACAATGCGGGAATCAGTCTGATTTGTCCGGCAGAAGAGACGAGTTTTGATCAGTGGCAGAGAGTTATGGCGATTAATCTGGCTGGCCCATTCCTCCTCAGCAAAGCCTTTGGCCTGCAAATGCTGGCAAAGGGCAAGGGGAGCATCGTCAATATCGCCTCTATCGCGGGGCTGCGGGGGGTGATCCATCGGACAGCCTATAATGCCTCGAAACATGGTTTGATTGGCATGACGCGCACATTGGCCGCGGAGTGGGGCGGGCGCGGTGTTCGTGTGAATGCTGTGTGTCCGGGCTGGATCAAGACGGAAATGGACGTGGCCGACCAAGGATCTGGGGCTTATGGTGATGAGGACATCATCAATCGCGTGCCCATGGCCCGTTTTGCCAAACCCGAAGATGTGGCAGCTGCAATTGCATTTTTGGCTGATGATGGGGCCTTTGTGAATGGTGTTACTCTGCCTGTCGATGGTGGCTGGACTGCTGACGCCAGTTGGGATGCGTTGCGCCTCAAAGCACGATAGGCGCCAGAAAAAATTTTCACCTCTGCCGCCAAATTTTTCATTTGTAGAAAGACTGGCCGGTCGGGTTAACCGAATGACTTGGCAAAATTGAGGGAAATGCACGGATGAAGATCGGTTTTATTGGCCTTGGCAATGTTGGTGGCAAGCTCGCCGGCAGCTTGATCCGCAACGGCCATGACGTCACGGTGCGCGATCTCGATCCAGCGCTGGTTGCAGACTATGTGGGGCGTGGCGCCAAATCTGCTGCATCGCCGCGTGAGTTGGGCGAAGCCGTTGACATCATTATCACCTGCTTGCCCTCACCAGCGGCGAGTGCGGCTGTTGCTGAAGGGGAAGATGGCTTCCTCCAGATCATGCGCCCCGGCCAAGTCTGGATGGAAATGAGCACGACCGATTATGAGGAAGTGATCCGCCTTGGCGCGCTGGTTGAGGCGCGCGGCGCGATGTTCATGGAATGCCCGGTTTCCGGCGGGTGCCACCGTGCTGATACTGGCAATATTGCCATTTTTGCGGGTGGGCCTCGCGCCGCTTTTGAGTATGTTTTGCCAGTGTTGACGACCATGGGTCGCCGCATTCTGCACACGGGAGAGCTTGGAACGGCATCTCAGCTGAAGGTGATGACCAACTATTTGTGCACGGTCCACCTCGTCGCGCTCGCTGAAGCGCTGACGACCTGCAAGGCCATTGGTCTGGATATGAACACGACTTATGAGGCGATTAAAATCTCGTCCGGCAATAGTTTTGTTCACGAGACAGAGAGCCAGGTTATCCTGAACGGCAGCCGCGATATCAACTTCACCATGGATTTGGTCTCAAAAGACATCGGCCTGTTCGACAAGATTGCCCAAGGTGCTGGTGTTCCTGTCGAAATGTCGCCGCTGATTGTTCGCTTGTTCAAGGAAGCTGAGGCGGCTTACGGCCCCCGGGAATTCTCGCCCAATATTATTCGCCGGTATGAAGAGCCGTTGGGGATTAAGGTTCTCGGCACCGGCTTCCCGGCGCAAATGGTGGATGATGAGCCTGAAGAGCCGGGCTATGAGGTCGTCCCCAAGCGCTAAACGGGTAAAGGCGGCGTTATGACCAACATGTCGATTGATTATGCCGGTTGGCAAGCACGGGCTGCTGCCCTGTCCGTTGACGCAGGCTTATTCATTGAGGGCCAATCTTGCGCCGCGCAGGATGGGGCCGTCATAGAGGCCATTAATCCCGCAAATGGCGCCAAAATTGCGGAAATGGCGTGTGGCAGTGCAGCGGATATTGATCGCGCTGTCGCGTCCGCCAAGCAGGCGTGGGAAGATGGCCGTTGGCGATATCTCACGCCGCGCGCCCGAATGGATATTTTCCGGCGTTGGGCAGACCTTGTTGAGGCCCATGCGCTAGACCTTGCGCTGATGGAAACGCTGACAATGGGGAAGCCCATTACAGATGCCCTCACCATTGATCTGCCGGAAAGCCTTGTCACCATCCGGTATTTTGGAGAGGCGATCGACAAAGTTTCCGGCAGTGTGACAAATAGCCCGCATGACGCCATGCATATGGTCATGCGCGAACCCTTGGGTGTGGTGGGCGCAATTTCCCCATGGAATTATCCGCTGTTAATGGCGGCTTGGAAGGTGGCTCCGGCACTTGCGGCGGGCAATTGTGTTGTGCTGAAGCCGTCGGAAAAGGCTGCACTTTCTTGTATCCGGCTGGCCCAGCTTTTTGTCGAAGCGGGTGGCCCAGCGGGCGTGTTCAACGTTGTGACGGGCTATGGCCAAGATGCGGGCAGGGCGCTTGCGCTTCATTCGGATGTCGCAAAGATCAGCTTCACAGGCTCAACCGGCGTTGGCAAACAGTTGATGATCTATGCAGGTGAGAGCAATTTGAAGCGCGTTTCGCTGGAGACAGGCGGCAAAAGCCCGCAAATCTTCATGCCTGATCTGCAAGATCTTAACACCGCAGTTGACCGCGCCATCATGGGCATTTTCGACAATGCAGGCCAAGTCTGTAATGCAGGATCTCGCCTGTTGGTCCATGCGGACATTCATGATGCTTTTGTTGAACGCTTTGTTGAGCGCGCAGCTAGTCTTTACGCCCCGGGTGATCCGCTGGATCCGGCGACAAGCCTTGGCCCAGTTGTCAGCCATACGCATCAACATTCCGTCCTCGGGCATATTATGCGCGGCATGGCAGATGGCGCGGCCCTTGCTTTGGGCGGCGCCGCAGATGCGGCTCGGCCTGCTGGCGCCTATGTGCAACCCACACTCTTTACGGGGGTAACACCCGATATGGCCATTGGCCGTGAAGAGATTTTTGGCCCTGTTGCAGCGCTGTTCCGATTTGAGCGGGAAGAAGAGGCCATCGCGCTTGCCAACGATTCTATTTATGGCCTTGCCGCCAGTGTGTGGACCTCTGATGTCCGCCGGGCGCATCGCATGGTTAAGGCGCTTGAAGCAGGCGTTGTCTGGGTCAATTGTTTCGGTGATGGCGATATGACCCAGCCATTTGGGGGCTATAAACAATCTGGCAATACGCGCGACAAGTCGCTTGAATGCCTTGCCGGGTATATGCAGTCCAAATCAGCCTGGTTCAACCTCGCCTGATTTGCGCGCTTCGGCAACATTGCGGACCACCCAGTCCATGAATGTCCGGATGCGCAAATTTTCCCGCATGTCCTTGCGGCAGATAAGGCCCCATGCGCCGGGGCAGAGGGCCTTGTGTGAAATTGGCTGGACCAAGCGGCCTGTGGCAAGGTCTTGCTCAACAAAGGGGCCATTCACCAAGGCAATACCTTCGCCATTCAGTGCCATTTCTAGCGCGACGGCCAGCGTGTCGACCATGAGAAATGGGGCTGCTGGCTGGAACGTGCCGCCCGCAGACGTGACCCAAGTTTCCCAGTTTTGAACCTCGGTGTAGATAGCAACCAGAGGCTGGGCCATCAGCGCGTCGATGGTCACAGGGGTATCAATTTTGGCGAGAAATTCTGGGCTGCACACGGGGTAGAGTGCATAATCGAACAGCGGTTCCCAGTGATATTTGGCAGGGTTGGGCACGTCTTCGCAATAGACTAGCCCAACATCTGCATGGACATCATCAAAATCCCAATCGACGGCGCATGTGCTCAGCGTCAGTTTGACTTCCGGATGATCGTGCAGAAATTGCGGGACGCGTTTGGCCAGCCAGCGAATTGAGGCCGTGACATAGGTCTGCACGCGTAATGGCTTATCCAATGCTGTGCGATGGACCGCCTCAACGCCTTCTAAAAGAGATTCAAAGGCGCTGCGAACATAGGGGTAGAGGACACGGCCTGCCTCAGTTGACACAATATGGCGACCTTCTTGGGCGAACAAGGTGACGCCCAGCGCCTCTTCAATCAGTTGGACTTGATGGCTAACCGCCGGGTGCGTCAGGCACAGCTCATCCGCCGCTTCACGAATGCTTTGATGCCGGGTTGCTGCTTCAAAACCGCGAAGTGCTTTTAACGGCGGCAGTTTTCTAAGTTCGATTTTGTTCTGCACCATCATCCTCCCGGCATATGATGCAAGGCTAATCGCTGTTCGGCAACCGGTAAATTAAATTCACGCTTTGGCAGCGCGATCCTCAAGGATCATGGCAGCCGCTTTTTCTGCAACCATCACCGTCGGCGCGTTGATATTGCCCGAGGTAATTGTCGGGAAAATCGAGGCATCAACCACACGCAGGCCCTGAACGCCGTAAACGCGCAATCTGGTGTCGACGACAGCAGTCTTAGAGTCATGGCCCATCATGCAAGTTGAGGTTGGGTGATAAACTGTATCTGCCCGCTGCCGGAAATCTTCCAAAAGCGCGTCATCCCCTTGCAAATGCGCGCCTGGCACCAGTTCTTCCGTGATGATATCCGCCAAGGGGGAGGTGCGCGCCAAGGCCCGCAACATGCGAGTGCCCGCAATGGCTTCCTCAATATCAAGCTGCGTGGTCAAATAATTAGGCTGGATGCTGGGATACTCAAATGGATCCGCCGATTTCAGCTGAAGCCAGCCGCGGCTGGTTGGCCGGCAGCTGTTGAACGACAGCAAAAAGGCAGAAAATGGATCTGGATTTAAGAGCTTGCGTTCAGACAAAGGGGTGCCGGTGTAGCTTACAGGGCTGAAGTAAAGCTGCAGATTGACGCGAGGTGCATCTGGATGGCTGCGGACAAAACCGCCGCCTTGATTGACGCTCATTGATAGGGGGCCGCCGCGATCCCACAGATAACGCAGGCCAGCCTTAATCTTGCCCGTTAATGGCCGCAGTTCATCATTCAGGGTTGGCACAGATGTTTTGTAGAAATAGCTAACGGCCAGATGATCCTGCATATTCTGGCCCACGGCAGGTGCATCGTTGAGAACCTCAATGCCTAAAGACTTGAGATGGTCTGCTCGACCAATACCCGAGAGATTGAGCAATTGGGGCGAATTGATTGATCCCCCTGACAGGATAACTTCTGACCTTGCCCAGGCTTGTTTGCGCGTGTTGCCGTGGTGATATTCGACACCAATGGCACGTTTGCCTTCAAACAAAATGCGCGTTGCATGGCTTCTTGTGCGCAGCGTCACCTGGCCCTTGCGCAGGGCGGGGCGGAGATACTCATTGGCCGTTGAGGCGCGACGCCCTTTGCGCGTGTTGATTTGATAAATGCCAACGCCTTCGCCGTCAGGCGCGTTGAGATCTGGCGCAAAGGGCAGTTGGAGGGCTTTGCCCGCCGCGATAAATGTCTGGCATAGCGGGTGAGCATGGGCGCTGATATCCGTCACATGCTGTGGCCCACCAGCGCCATGATAGGCGCTTTCGCCCAGATCATGGTCTTCCGCCTTTTTGAAATAGGGAAGAACATCAGTCCAGCCCCATCCGGCATTGCCAAGCGCTGCCCAATCGTCAAAATCATGCGGTTGGCCACGCACATGGACCATCGCATTGATTGATCCAGATCCCCCAATAACCTTACCACGCGGCCAATAGCTTTCCCGGCCACCCAGACCAGCGACGGCCTCGGTGTCATACATCCAATTGATTTTGCGATCGAAAAAGGTTCGGCCATAGCCAATTGGCAGTTGGATCCAGACCGTCTGATCCGAGCCGCCAGCTTCCAACAGCAAGACGCGCGTCTTGCCATCTGCGGAGAGGCGATTGGCGAGCACACAGCCTGCGGTGCCAGCACCAACAATGACATAGTCGAATGTTTCGGTCATTGAACTGGGTGCTGTGTCATCTCGAGGTGAAGCATCGTTCCCGTGTAGGGATTTGCGCGGGCAACGTCTTCATTCAGTTCCACGCCAAGGCCCGGTGCGGTTGGGGGGATGACATGGCCGTTCTCAAACTGGATCGGCGTCTTTAAAATCTCACTATGGAAGCCGCCCCAATCCTCAATGCTCTCGAGGATCAAGAAATTGGGAGAGCAGGTCGCAATCTGGATATTGGCAGCGCCGACAATTGGCCCGCAATATAAATGCGGCGCAATCTGAGCATGATATACTTCAGCCATGCCCGCAATTTTCTTGGCTTCTAAAATGCCGCCAACGCGCCCCAAATTCATTTGAAGGATGGCCGCACCCCCCGCTTTTAAAAGGCGTGCAAAATCATATTTTGTGGTCAGCCGTTCACCCGTCGCAATGGGAATGCTGGTGCCGCGGGCAACTTTGGCCATTTCTTCGGGCGCATCTGGCGGCACAGGTTCTTCCAGCCAAAGCGGATCATAAGGCTCAAGCCGCTTCGCAAGGCGAATGGCGCCTGCTGCCGTCATTTGCCCGTGAGTGCCGAAAAGTAGATCAGCTTTATTGCCAACAGCGGCACGCAGTTGTTTGCAAAAACGTTCAGACAGGTCGAGCGCTTCAAGCGACAATTGCCGCCCATCAAAAGCGGAATAAGGGCCAGCTGGATCAAATTTCAGGGCTGTAAAGCCCTGGGACAGGTAAAGCGCTGCCCGTTCGGCTGCCAGATCGGGGTCGTGATAGACATCACTTTTGTCGCCCGGTCGCGGATAGATATAGGTGTAGGCACGAAGCCGCTCATGCACCTGTCCACCCAATAGCTTATAGACTGGCTGATTGGCAGCTTTGCCAACAATGTCCCAGCAGGCCATTTCCAGAGCCGATAACACACCCATCAGGGTAAGGTCTGGGTGTTGCGTAAAGCCACTCGAATAAACGCGCCGCCAAATCGATTCGATATTGTGCGGATCATGCCCGGCCAAATAGCGGGCAAAAACATCCTCGATCATCTTCGCGACCAGATGCGGCTCAAATGGCACGCAATAGGCTTCGCCTACGCCTGATAGGCCATCATCCGTCGTGAGCTTGACGAACACGAAATAGCGGCCGCCGAAATGCGGAGGCGGGTTTCCAACGACAAAGGTCTCGATATCAGTCAGCTTCATGCTGGATTAAACCCATTGATAACCTTGATTTCTAGGAAGTCGTGAAGGCCAAAGACGCCCCATTCACGGCCATTGCCTGATTGCTTATACCCACCAAAGGGAGAGCAATAATCCTGCCCCGCGCCATTGAGGTAAATGCTGCCGGCTCGAATTTTGCGTGCAACGCGGCGTGCGCGCTCTAAATCGCCAGACTGAATATAACCAGCAAGGCCATAGGGCGTGTCATTCGCAATCCGAATGGCCTCTGCCTCATCCGCAAACGGAATCATGACCAGTACCGGCCCAAAAATTTCTTCCTGCGCAATCGTCATCTTATTGTGCACATGCGCAAAGATGGTTGGCTTTACGTAATAGCCGCGGTCAAAGCCCTCGGCGCGCCCAAGGCCACCCGCCACAAGCTGCGCGCCTTCATCAATGCCGGTTTTGATCAGCGCCTGAATCTTATCAAATTGTGCTTTGCTGACCACGGGCCCCAGATGTGGCCCTTTTTCCATCGGATCGCCCAGCTTCACACCTGCCGCAACGCGTGCGGCAATCTCAACTGCGGCATCATAGGCTGACGCTTCAACAAGCATCCGCGTTGGCGCATTGCAAGATTGGCCTGTATTGCCAAAGCAGTGAAGAATGCCGCGGGTGACAGCGGCTTCCAGCCCGGCATCGGCAAAAACGATATTGGCCGATTTGCCGCCAAGCTCTTGCGAAACGCGTTTTACGGTGTCTGCCGCAGATTTCGCAATTTGAATCCCGGCACGTGTCGATCCTGTGAAGGACACCATATCCACCTCTGGGTGGCCCGTAAGGGCATCACCGATCATGGCACCCGTGCCATGAACCATGTTGAACACGCCCGTTGGGAAGCCTGCTTCGTCAATAAATTCGGCAAAAAGCTGGGCAGAGAGCGGAGAAATCTCACTGGGTTTCAGCACCATGGTGCACCCCGCAACAAGTGCCGGGCCAATTTTAGCGGCGAGCTGGTTGATCGGCCAATTCCATGGCGTAATCAGCACGCATACGCCCACGGCTTCATAGGTTAGGTTACCCGTTGAGCCGATTGGGCTGTCCCAATTCATGCTGCGTGCCGCGCGAATGGTTTCTTTCAAATGCCCTGGGCCGCATTCTGCCTGTGCATTGAACGACAGATCATAAGGGGCGCCCATTTCCGTTGAAATGGCTGAAACCATTTCGTCATAGCGCCGCTCAAAAATGCTGATCAGCTTTTCGACAAGCGCGAGCCGGCGTTCAAGCGGCATTGTGGAATAGCCATCAAATGCGGCGCGGGCGGCCTGAACCGCCCGTTCCACATCGTCAGGCCCGCACAAGGCAATTGTCGCACAAGGCTCTTCCGTTGCGGGGTTAATGGCTTCGAGCGTCTGCGTCGACGTTAGCGGCGCAACCCACTGTCCATTAATGTAGGATTTAAGGGGTTTATCAAACATAGCCTACCGCCCGCTTCTGATCTTCAATGATGTATTTTTCAGCCCGCCAATAATGCCAAGCTGCCCAGAAGCCGCTGGGCGCAAGGATCAGTTGGGCCAACCGCAGTGAGTCCGCATCTGCGCCAGCCGGACCCGCAAAATAATCACTGAGCGCCCCGACAAGGCCGGGCGCCACGATCAGGTTTAGAACGTTGGCAATCAACAACGAAATGGCAATTGCCATAGCCCGCATATTGGGGGCTGCCAGGTTCTGGCACAGCGCCATGGCTGGGCCGATATAGAAATAGATGGTTGGGATGAAGAGCCACCACATGATCTTGGCAACGGCCAGATCATGCGTCCAATAGGCATAGAAAGATGGCAGCGTTCCCAATGCAGTAACAACAGCCAATAACCGGGCTATGCGACGAGGGTCAGCATAGCTGGGCCGGGCCACAACCCAAGCTGTCACCAGCGAGGCACCAATGCCACCGATGAGATAGATTTCTCCCAACAATCGACCGGCTTCACCTTCGTTCATGCCATAGGTGCGCTGCAGGAAGAGGGGGGTAAACCACATCAAGCCCCAGCCCCAAAAGGCAGATAAGCCAGCGCCCATCATACCATGAACGGCGGATTTCTGAGACCAGAGAAACTTGAGCGTTTCCATGACTGTCGCCGCCTTGTCACCTGAGACTGCGTCGAGGCGGCCACGCTTGGGTTCTTTAATGGTCACCAGAATGATGAGTGCCAGAATGATGCCGGGAATACCCAGAACTAAAAAGGCAGCACGCCAGCCATGATTGGTTGAAACAAGGCCTGCAATGTCTGAGCCGAGCCAAGCGCCAATGGGGGCGCCCAGAGCAAAAATTGTCATTGCCATGGAGCGACGATCAGCCGGAAAATAATCGGCAATAATGGAATTGCAGGCTGGTGTGCCGCCGGCTTCGCCCACGCCCACGCCAATGCGCGCCAGCAACAGGTCAAAATAGCCCCGTGTATATCCTGTCAGTGCGGTCATCGCGGACCATGCAGCAACTGACGCCGCGAGCAGCTTTTTCCGGTTGGTCCGGTCTGTCAGCCAGGACAGGGGTATGCCCATGATGACGTAAAAGAGCGCGAGGGGAATGCCCAGTGAAGCGGCCCCTGTGTCGCTTAAATTCAGCTCTTCACTGATCGGGCCCAGCAATGTGGACAGAACATAACGGTCTGCAATGCTAATCGTATAGACCAGCATCATGATGAAAAGGACATACCAACGCTGGCCCAGCGTTGATACGGAATCGGCGTCTACAGGATTTTGAGTTGCCATTATTTACCCTCTCATCATCGTGCCAATTCTGGCCCTAAAACATCGCGTAATGGATCCAGATAGGGCGAGAAATTTTCCCATTGATCGACGCCGCTGCGGAACAAAGGCTGGCGGACTTGCTCAGAGCTGGCGGTGCGGACAGCGCGTTCAGTCTGGTGGAAGTTGATGCAGGCTTCTTCAAAGTCCAGACCACAGAAATCAAGCACGCGGCGCACCTGCGTTTCAAGATCATCGACAACGTCTTCATATTGAACCTTGAGGACCTTGCCGGGCAGCACCTTGTCCCAATGATCCATCAGGGCGACATAGTCTTTGTAATAATGGCCAATTTCCTCAAGGCCGTAAGTGAATTCCTGCCCCTCGGCGAACAATTGCTTGAACCCAGAAAAGCAGCATCCCATTGCGCTGCGACGCGCATCAATGATTTTTGCATTGGGCAGGATCATGTGGATCAGGCCAATATGCCGAAAGTTATTGGGCATCTTATCAATGAAAAAGGGCTTGTTCGTTTTGCGGTGAATGCGCGTGTCGCGCAAATAGGCTTCGCCAAAGGCCCGAAGGTCATCCCGAGATATTTCGCTGAGGTTCGCTGGATATCGCGCCTCTTCCCCAACGCGACGCCGTCCATCAAGCTTATGCGCGAGCGCCAAAATATTTGGCAACTCCATCGTGCCTTCAACTTGGCTATGCGATGCAAGAATTTGTTCCAGCAACGTAGAGCCCGCGCGCGGCAAGCCTAGGATGAAGATGGGATCTTGAGCTTCAAACCCTGAGCCGGCAGATTCTGCAAAGAGTTGCGGCGTGCAATGCTCAATCTGGAGGCCAATTTCCTTGGAAATTTTACGCCAATCATACCCAACTTCGTCGCGCTTCAGCCGGTTGCCGCGCTCATAATAGTCAAAGGACGTGGCATAATCGCCGCTATCTTCCAGCGCTTTGCCAATGGCGAAGCACAAATGATAGCGATCTACGAGTTGGGTGGTCGCCTGATCTTCTATGTCACGCATCTTCGAGACGAGATCCGCGTCAAAGCGATAGGTTTTAAGGTTGGCAAGGCTCCAATACGCGTCGCCAAAATCGGGGCGGACACGATAGGCTTGGCTATAGGCCTCAATGGCTTCTTGTTGGCGTCCAGTTGTCTTCAGTGCGTGGCCAAGCGTTAAATGCACACTCGGATTGCCGGGTTGGGCTGCAGCTATCGTCTTATAAATGGACAGCGCCTCATCAAAATTCCCGACGCCCAAGCTTTGATTGGCATAGAGCATTTCAACTTGCGGATTTTCCGGGTCGTGTTCGCGCAGGATTTTGGCCTGCTCGAGGGCTTGTGCAAATTTCTGCCGACTTTGCAGCACCGTCACATAATCAAAGCGTGCGCCGGGATTATCGGGTTCAAGCTCGACTGCGGACTCCAAAAGAAACTCGGCCTCATCCAGCACGTTAAACTGCGTGCCAATCTGCGCGAGAAGCCGCATCGCTTCTACATGGTGCCCATGTGTCTGCAAAAAGGCGCGGCACAGCTTTTCCGCCCTTAGGAAACGGCCTTCCTCAATAAGGCTTGCCACAGTCAAAAGCTCAGGGGGAAGGGCGCTCCAATAATCGCACTGAATTTCGGCAAATTCTGCAGCCGCTGTCCGTCCTGCCGCACGATTGAGGCGCGCAAGCATGTTCCAGCTGGCCAGCAAGGCGCGATTATGTGTGATGGCGTTTTGATAGGCCATTAAAGCGGCATTGCTGTCGCCCATATCTCTTAAGCAATGCCCATGTTCCTGATGGGCACGGCCATTTGCGGGGTTGATGGCGATTAACCGCTTAATTGTTGCGAGCGCATCGGCAAATTTGCGCTGTGTCCGTTGAGAAACGGCAAGAATGTAAAGGGCGTCGCGATTATCAGGTTGGTCGGCCAATAGCTGCTGGCATAGCGCTTCTGACTCTTTGGCTTGCCCCTTTTGCAGCATATCGCGCGCTTTGGCTGCGATGGCATCGCTATCGAGGGGGGTAACCGTAACGTTCATGGCCTGCAAATCCTTATCTTGCGGCAAATTCTAATAAGATATGAGTGCCAAAGTAAGGACGTTCGTGGGACGATGTCAGTCTAAAAATGTCTGGCAGTGTAGAAAAGAAAAATCCCGCCCCATTTTTGGTGGGGCGGGATCTATCAGATGTTTACATCTTGTACGACAAGCGCAGGCCGATTGTCCTTGGGCGTGACGTGGTCACACGCAATTCACCATCATTGCCGCTCTTGAAGAGCTCTGGCTTGGCGTTGGTCATATTTTCGCCAAACAGCTCAATCGTCCAATTGTCACGGCCAGCGCCAATCGCGGCATTGACCATGGTGTAGGCCTTTTGGTCTTCCGACGCACGAACCGGAACGATGACGTCGCCCGGCTTCACAGTCACGCCGTTATAAACAACGGGAACCTGTGCGACATAACCCAAATGGGCGTTGAAGGTCGGGAACTTGATGTCAACATTGTCGAACACCGTTGAGATGCTCTTGCCAACATAGTTCACGCCTGCCTGCACATAAGGACGCAAGCCAGAGGTGGTTTCCCATTCATAACGACCGCGAATATTGCCCTGGAACTTGGGGCTCAGCGCAAGCGGGCTGCCAACGGGGCGAAGAACTGAGGCGTTCTTGAGCCATTTTGTCAGCTTGGAGTCGTTATAAGAGAATGCGGAATTGATCGTGAACTCGGGCGTTGCACGCCAGGTGACATCACCTTCAAGACCGCGGATCCGGGCATTCGTGAAGTTCGTCGTGAACGTCTGGTTAGAGATGTTCTGATCGAAAATCGTCTGCTGAATGTTTGTCCAGTCAATCTGATAGGCAGCAAAATTCAATTGCATACGACGATTAAGCAGCGGGAATTTACCGCCGATTTCATAGTTCTTCACTTCATCCGGAACATAATATTTCAGGCCATCGCACGCCGCTGTTGTGGCGTTACAAGGCTTGCGGTTGAACCCGCCCGGACGGAAGCCTTCGGAATAGGTTGCATAAACCAGCCCGCCATTGTCGAGCTTGTAGGTCACGTTCCCCTTGAAGATGAAGCCATTATACTTGGCTGGCGAGAGGCCCTTCAACGTCTGGCGGAGATCAGCCGAGATATTGTAGGTCCGCGGCGGATTGGCACCAGGCGAGTAGGTTCCCGTTGCAGGGTTGTACACGGCACGTGCGCCACCAAAGCTGCCATTTGACGAGCCAACCATCGAGGCCTTTTCGTCATAATAACGCGCACCGCCCGTGACTGTCAGCTTTTCTGGAATGAGGTCGTAAGACACTTCACCATAAGCTGCCATCTGACGGTCTTTACGGACGACATCGTTGAAGAAGCCAACCTTGACCGGCTTTACGCTGCCATCAAGCGGTTGAACAGAAGGATTGGCCGAACGCGGATAAATGAAGCCAGCTGCTGTCTGGAGATACGACCAATCGGTGTTATCTTCCAAGCGCAGATCGTCATAGAACAAGCCAGCCGTTGTCCGGAACCGGTTTTCTGCTGGTGACGTAACGCGAAACTCTTGCGTGAAACGCTTGGTTTTGTTGCGTACCGAATAGCTCTTATTGGGAGCATAGCAGGTCTTGCCGATGTTTCCGTTATAGGCCGCCGTGTAATAGACACCGCGATCGCACTCATAATAAGGCAAATAGAGGCCGATGTTGGAGTAAGATGCATAATCCGCCACCTGACGGGCATCATGCTTCAAGAACGACCCGGTGTAGATCATGTCCAAGGCGCCCAGACGGCCATTCACCGTCCAAGTCGTTTCCGAGAACTTGTCCTTCAACTTGTTGGCGCCAAACTGAGTGACCTTCATCGGACCAACAGCGGGCTCATAATCGAACACGCCATCCGTATCGAGCTGCTGGCGCATGTGCATCAGGTCAATCGACCAATCGTCATTCACTTGATAGGTCGCAGCGATGCGGCCGCCAGAATAAGTGGCGTCGTTATAGTTGTTTTCAACAAACGCATCGTTGTTGATCGTCTGACGGGTCGGCGCAACATAGGTTGAGCCAGTGCAGTTCACGACACCCGTACAAGATTGGATCGCACGCAGAACGAGCAACGGGTTACCTGTTGGCAACTTACCGGCAATGCCCACATTGCCATTGAATGGCATCTGATAGGTTGCAGCGACGTTATCAATGTAACCACCCTGACGGTCCGAATAGGCGACCAAGCGGATCGCAAACTTGTCCTTGATGACGGGAATGTTCACAAAGCCATTAACGCCTGTGCTCTCTTCGCCGCCCTTGGTGAACGAGTGGCTCGTGTTCACGCCAACGCCAAAATCGCTGAGATTCGGCTTATTGGTGATGTAGCGAATAGCGCCGCCCATGGCGCTGGCACCAAACAAGGTGCCCTGCGGCCCAGCCAGCACTTCGACGCGCTGAAGGTCAACGGCATAAACGTCGAGGTTGCGGCCAACAAGCGAGGCAGGCGCATCATTCACATACAGCGCGACGCTGGGGCTAACCCCGGCGGTCCCGTTAATCTGAATGCCTGCCGTGTCTGTTGAAAGGCCACGAATATAGATCGAGGATGTGCCGGGCCCACGCGATGCTGCGCGAACATTGGGCAGATATTCCACAAGATCATCAAAGTTCGCGACGTTCAAGCTGGAGAGGCTGTCGCCACTCAAAGCCTGGATTGCCAGCGGAACCTTATTGATGGCTTCTTCACGACGCGTGGCGGTCACAACGATGTCTGGAATCGCACCATCATCGTTCGACGCATTGCTGTCTTGCGCCAAGGCCGGGACACTGCCCGCGCCAAATGCGGCAAGAACGATTGTCGCTGTTGATAATTTTAGTAGTGCTTTCAAAGCCTCTCTCCCCTTTAATCAGACCGCCTATCTACACGACAGACGGCAATCCCACACGCGATAGTTTATTTTTTCTCCAATGCCAGACCTGAAGCCCGATCAGAAGGCCAACAAATGAAGATTTTTTTGACAACGGTAAATTAAATTACTTCGGCAATCACGATATCTTCAGCCACCAATTAGATGACCTAATGCGGGGTTCTGAGCGTTGGAAATCCGGCAGTGAGATAGGTAGTCGAATAAAAAAGAATTTTAATCGGGGGAGCCTTATGGCGTCAGATGCAGATTTTGTCCTGCTGATTTCAAGCGACGACCGCAAAGGTATTGTTGCCGCAGTCGCGAATTCGATTGTGAGTCAGGACTGCAACATCGTTGAAAGCGCGCAATTTGGTGATGCGTCAACAGGTCGCTTTTTCATGCGCGTGGCGTTTAGTGTTCCTGCCGGCATGACTTTGGATATGTTTTCTGAGGCTTTTCTGCCGGTAGCCACTGCCTTCCGGCTCGATTGGCGCGTTCATGATCTAAGTCACAAGCTGCGTGCGATGATAATGGTGAGCCAAGGTGGCCATTGTTTGAACGACTTGCTGTATCGGACCTCAACCAACCGGTTGCGCATTGATGTCACCAGCATTGTTTCTAACCATCTGACCTGGCAGCGCCGGGCGGATCATGAGGGCGTGCCGTTTCATCATCTGCCAATCACACCTGAAAACAAGCTTGAGCAAGAAGCCAAGCTCTTGGCGATGGTTGAAGAGCAGCAGGTGGATCTGATTATTCTGGCGCGCTACATGCAGGTGTTATCCGACCAGCTGTGCCAGAAATTAGATGGTCGCGTGATTAACATTCACCACAGCTTTTTGCCCGGCTTTAAGGGCGCTAAGCCCTATCACCGGGCGCATGAGCGTGGCGTGAAAATGGTTGGCGCAACGGCGCATTATGTAACGGCAGATTTGGACGAGGGGCCAATCATCACCCAAGACGTGTCAGTTGTTGACCATGCAGACACTGTGGATGACTTGATTGCCCAGGGCCAAGATACAGAAAGCCGGGTTCTGGCGCGGGCTGTGAAGCTGCACAGCGAGCATCGGGTTCTGCTGAACGGCAATCGAACCGTTATCTTTAAATAGGAGGCGCTGGTGTCACGAGAGCATCAAATGATGGCCTCGCTGGCGGACTTGGGCATGGCTGTAACGCTTCATGAGCATGAAGCTGTCTACACTGTGGAGGAAAGCGCTGTCCTTCATGCGGAGATCGCGGGGGATCACACAAAAAACCTCTTTTTGAAGGACGCAGGCGGGGCTTTTTGGCTCGTGACAGCGCCTCATGATCAGCGTGTAGACTTGAAAGCGCTTCCTGCCGTCATTGGGTCCAAAAAGCTAAGCTTTGGCAAGGCTGAAGACATGGAGCAGCTATTGGGGGTGAAGCCAGGGTCTGTGACGCCGCTTGCCGCATTTAATGACCAAGAGGCAAAGGTGAGAGTGGTCCTTGATCGCACCTTGGCACTTTCGGGCTGTATCAATGTGCATCCGCTTCGCAACACGGCGACCCTCAGCATTGCAGGGCCCGATTTGGTAAAGTTTTTGGCCACGCACCAGCATGAGGTGTTGGTTGTTGATTTGCCGGAGCCTCAATAATGCGCCGGTCACGCTATTGGATGGACGTTGTTGGCGTGCCTGTGTTAGCCCTCTAGCTGGGCTGGCGAGGCCTTAGATATCTGCAGATTCTTGAAGTTAAAGATAAGGATAATGGACAATGAAGACCCGAGCAGCTGTAGCATTTGAAGCGAAAAAGCCGCTGGAGATTGTGGAGCTGGACCTTGAAGGCCCAAAGGCTGGTGAGGTTTTGGTTGAGATTATGGCGACGGGGATTTGCCATACCGATGCTTACACGCTGGATGGGTTTGACAGTGAGGGCATTTTCCCAAGCGTCTTGGGCCATGAGGGGGCCGGCGTGGTGCGTGAGGTGGGCGCAGGCGTTACCTCAGTAAAGCCTGGCGACCATGTGATCCCGCTGTACACGCCGGAATGCCGCCAGTGTAAGTCCTGCCTGTCGGGCAAGACAAACCTGTGCACCGCGATCCGCGCGACGCAAGGCAAGGGCTTGATGCCTGATGGCACGACGCGCTTTAGCTATAAGGGCCAGCCAATTTATCATTATATGGGCTGCTCCACCTTCTCGAACTTCACTGTTTTGCCGGAAATCGCGGTGGCGAAGATCCGCGAAGACGCCCCGTTCCAGACCAGCTGCTATATCGGCTGCGGTGTCACGACGGGCGTTGGCGCCGTTATTAACACGGCCAAGGTGCAAGTGGGCGATAATGTGGTCGTTTTCGGCCTGGGTGGCATTGGCCTCAATGTCATTCAGGGGGCACGTCTGGCTGGCGCCAATAAAATCATTGGTGTCGACATCAACCCCGACCGCGAGGAATGGGGGCGCAAATTTGGCATGACGCATTTCCTGAATTCCAAGGGAATGAGCCGCGAAGATGTGGTCGCCAAGATTGTGGAAATGACTGATGGCGGCGCAGATTATACTTTCGATGCGACAGGCAATACGGATGTGATGCGCACCGCACTTGAGGCCTGTCATCGCGGCTGGGGCACCAGCATCATCATTGGTGTGGCTGAAGCCGGCAAGGAAATTGCAACGCGGCCTTTCCAACTGGTTACAGGCCGTAACTGGCGTGGCACTGCCTTTGGCGGCGCCAAGGGTCGTACCGATGTGCCCAAGATCGTCGATATGTATATGCAGGGCAAGATTGAGATTGATCCCATGATCACCCATGTCATGGGCCTTGAAGAGATCAACACGGCTTTTGACCTGATGCATGCCGGTAAGTCCATCCGGTCCGTCGTAGTTTTCTAAAGCACAACAGCATGATTTTGACCTCACCAGAGCCGCCACAGCATATCCTCAGTGCGCCAACCGCATCTCGAGGCGTGCTGTGACTGTTCTGGACATTCTTGACCGTCATCGCGGCATTGAGGGGGCTTTGCTTCCCATTTTGCATGATGTTCAGGCGGCGTTTGGCCATGTGAGTGAAGAGGCAATTAAGACGATTGCGTCTTCACTCAACTTAACACGTGCCGAAGTTCATGGTGTGGTGAGTTTTTACCACGACTTTAAAACCGCGCCTGAGGGGCAGCCTGTGCTCAAGATTTGCCGGGCAGAGGCTTGCCAGGCGCGTGGCGTGGAGGCCCTGGTTGCAGGTTTGGCTGAGAACAGCCGGGTAAAGCTGGAAACGATCTATTGTCTGGGCCTGTGTTCTGTTGGGCCTGCGGCCATGACGGGTGATAAGGTTCATGCCCGGCTGGATAAGGCCAAACTCCAATCTTTGGTGGACTCGCTATGAAAGTGCGTATTTCTGATGACGCACTGGCGCTTGCCTGCGGGGCGGATGCTGTTGCTGCGGCGTTTGAAGCTGCTGGCGCGGAAGTTGAGCGGACATCCTCTTGGGGCATGCATTGGCTAGAGCCTTTGGTGGACATTGATGGCATCGGCTATGGGCCTGTGGCTGTTGAGGACGTTACGTCAATTGTCAGCGGGCAGGGCGCATCCTTGTCTATTGGCGCGATTGCAGACCACCCCTTTATTGCCCGCCAGCAACGCCTGACATTTGCCCGCGCTGGTAAAACGCGATCCTTGAGCTTGGCAGATTATGAAGCCACGGGCGGCTGGGTAGGCCTGCAGCAAGCGCGTCAATTGGGCTCAGACGCCGTTATAGACGCACTGATCGCATCTGGTTTGCGCGGGCGTGGCGGGGCGGGGTTTCCGGCTGGTGTAAAATGGCGGACAGTGGCGCACGCCAAAGCCGATCAAAAATACATCGTCTGCAATGCTGATGAGGGCGATAGCGGCACCTTTGCCGACCGGATGGTGATGGAGGGTGATCCTTTCCAACTGATTGAAGGCATGGCCATTGCCGGTTTTGCCGTGGGCGCGACCAAGGGCTATGTCTATATTCGTTCCGAATATCCGCATGCCATTCAAAAGATGCAGGCCGCTGTGCAGGCCTGCGCCCATCTTATTGCGCCCTTTGATGTTGAAATTCGCGTCGGGGCAGGGGCTTATGTATGCGGGGAAGAAACCTCGCTTTTGAATTCGCTGGAGGGCAAGCGGGGGGAGGTGCGCGCAAAACCGCCACTTCCCGCGCTAGAGGGCCTATTTGGCAAGCCAACGGTCGTTAATAACGTTCTCACGCTCGCGACTGTGCCTTGGATTATGGCGCATGGCGCGCAGGCCTATGCCGATTATGGAATGGGCCGGTCGCGCGGGACGATGCCTATCCAGATTGCAGGCAATGTGCGTTATGGCGGGCTGTTTGAAACCGCATTCGGGATCACGCTGGGCGAATTGGTGGCGGAGATTGGCGGCGGCACAGCAACTGGGCGGCCGGTGCGTGCCGTGCAAGTAGGCGGGCCATTAGGGGCCTATCACCCGCCAGGCCAGTTCGACACGCCGTTTGATTATGAGAGTTTTGCCGAGATTGACGGCCTTATTGGCCATGGCGGCTTGGTCGTTTTTGACGATAGCGTCGATATGGCAAAGCAGGCCCGGTTTGCGATGGAGTTCTGCGCGGCAGAAAGCTGCGGCAAATGCACGCCATGTCGATTGGGCTCCACGCGTGGCCTTGAAACGCTCGACCGCATTCTTGCAGGCGAGAATATTGCTCAAAATCTCGCGCTTGTTGAAGATTTGTGCGATACAATGAAATTCGGATCGTTATGTGCGCTCGGCGGTTTTACGCCTTACCCCGTGCTCTCGGCGATCAAGCATTTTTCTGAAGATTTTGGCGAACGGTGACCGCATGACCTATCAGCCACAAAGTGATTTTGGGACACCTGCTGCCACGTCAGATGCGCAGATTACGCTGACCATTGATGGCCGGACTGTGACGGTGCCGGCAGGCACGTCCGTCATGCGCGCGGCCGCTGAGCAGGGCACGTCGATTCCAAAGCTCTGTGCAACAGATAGCCTTTCGGCCTTCGGGTCTTGTCGGCTCTGCCTTGTGGAGATTGATGGGCGCCGTGGTACGCCCGCCAGCTGCACCACGCCCGTTGAGCCCGGCATGGTTGTCCATACGCAAACGCCGCGTCTCCAAAAGCTCCGTAAAGGTGTGATGGAGCTGTACATCTCTGATCACCCGCTTGATTGCCTAACCTGTGGGGCCAATGGCGATTGCGAATTGCAAGATCAGGCGGGCGCTGTTGGCCTGCGCGATGTGCGGTACCAGCCCGTAGAGACGCATCTTGGCCAAGCCAAAGACCAATCCAACCCCTATTTCGATTTTGATCCCTCTAAATGCATTGTGTGCTCGCGCTGTGTGCGGGCCTGTGACGAAGTACAGGGGACTTTGGCCCTAACCGTGCAAGGCCGAGGATTTGGATCAAAGATTTCCGCAGGCATCGCGTCTGATAACTTTCTTGGGTCAGAATGCGTCTCATGCGGGGCGTGTGTTCAGGCCTGTCCCACCGCGACATTGATTGAAAAGAAGGTCGTTGAGATTGGCACGCCAGAACGTGCCGTCGTCACGACCTGTGCCTATTGTGGCGTTGGCTGCACGTTCCGTGCCGAAATGCGTGGCGAACAGTTGGTGCGCATGGTCCCGTGGAAAGAGGGGAAGGCCAATCGCGGCCATAGCTGCGTTAAAGGCCGGTTTGCTTGGGGCTATGCCCAGCACCAAGAGCGCATTTTAAAGCCAATGATCCGCGGGTCCATTAGCGAACCTTGGCGGGAAGTGAGCTGGGATGACGCTTTGGCTTATGCGGCATCAGAGTTGACGCGTATCAGCAATAAATATGGCAAGCAGGCATTGGGCGGCATCACCTCATCGCGCTGCACCAATGAAGAGACATTCCTTGTTCAAAAACTTGTCCGCGCAGGCTTTGGAAATAACAATGTGGATACCTGCGCACGTGTTTGTCACTCGCCGACCGGATATGGCTTGAAGACAACTTTTGGCACGTCTGCCGGCACGCAAGATTTTGACAGCGTAGAAGATAGCGACGTCATTTTGGTCATTGGGGCGAATCCAACCGATGGTCACCCCGTTTTCGCCAGCCGAATGAAGCGCCGCCTGCGCAAAGGCGCAAAGCTGATTGTGATTGATCCGCGCCGAACGGATCTTGTTCGCTCTCCCCATATCGAGGCGCAACACCATTTGGCGCTTCAGCCCGGCACCAATGTGGCGGTGCTAACGGCGATGGCGCACACAATTGTGACCGAAGGCCTCGTCAACGAAGCCTTTGTCAAAGAGCGCTGTGATTGGGATGAGTATCAAGACTGGGCAAGTTTTGTCTCTGAAGCACGCAACAGTCCCGAAGCGCTGGAAGCTATAACCAAAGTGCCGGCAGCGGACTTGCGAGCAGCGGCGCGCCTTTATGCTACCGGCGGCAATGGCGCTATCTATTACGGGCTTGGCGTGACAGAGCATTCACAAGGCTCGTCTACGGTGATGGCTATTGCCAATCTGGCAATGGCGACCGGGAATATTGGGCGTCGTGGCGTGGGCGTGAACCCGCTTAGAGGCCAAAATAATGTGCAGGGCGCGTGCGACATGGGCAGCTTTCCGCACGAACTGGCAGGCTATCGCCATATCTCGGATGCTGCCACGCGCGCGCTGTTTGAACGGGAATGGGGTGTCCAGCTCGATTCTGAGCCGGGCCTGCGCATTCCAAATATGCTCGACGCCGCGACGGATGGGGTGTTCAAAGCCATCTACATTCAAGGCGAAGATATTCTTCAGTCTGACCCCAACACACATCATGTCGCTTCTGGTCTCGAGGCTATGGAATGTGTCATCGTGCATGATCTGTTTCTCAACGAAACAGCAAATTATGCGCATATCTTCTTACCGGGTTCGACTTTCCTGGAGAAGAACGGCACCTTCACCAATGCCGAACGTCGCATTCAGCCCGTTCGCAAAGTGATGACGCCGCTCAATGGCTATGAAGATTGGGAAGTGACCCAGAAACTGGCTCAAGCGCTTGGGCTGGATTGGAATTATACCCATCCGTCTCAGATTATGGATGAAATCGCGCGATTAACGCCGAGTTTTGCGGGCGTCAGCTTTGATCGGCTGGATCAAGAAGGTTCGCTTCAGTGGCCAGTGAATGAAAGCGCGCCAGATGGGTCACCCATTATGCATGTCGATGGGTTCGTTCGCGGCAAGGGCAAGTTTGTCGTGACAGACTATGTGCCAACGGATGAGCGGACGGGGCCGCGCTTCCCGCTGCTGCTGACCACAGGGCGTATCTTGAGCCAGTATAATGTGGGCGCGCAGACGCGGCGGACCGATAATGTGGTTTGGCATGAAGAAGATTTGCTGGAAATTCATCCTGTTGATGCCGAAAATCGGGGGATTAAGTCGGGGGACTGGGTCCGCCTATCAAGCCGTGCTGGCGAAACAACATTGCGTGCCACTGTAACTGAGCGGGTCGCTCCCGGCGTGGTCTATACCACCTTCCACCATCCTCTAACGCAAGCAAATGTGGTCACGACGGATTATTCAGATTGGGCGACCAATTGCCCAGAATATAAGGTAACCGCGGTGCAGATTTCGCCGTCGAACGGGCCGACAGAATGGCAAGAAAACTATGCTAAACTGCAAAGCAGTGCCCGTCGCATTGCAAAGGCTGAGGCGGCTGAATGACGTCTACGACAGACAATCTTGTTCGGATGGCGAACCAGATTGCTGCCAATTTGCAGCATGAGCCGGATGTTCCCAAAGCGGTTGCAGAGCATATCCGTCTCTTTTGGGATCCGCGGATGCGGCGACTTATTCTTGAGCCTCATGTTTCGGGCGTCTCACCCGATGTTGCGATTGCGCTCGACCAGCTTCGAGACGGGTCATGACAGCTTTTCGGGAGGTTGCAGTCCTCCGATTAACGCCTGATGACATAACGCCTGCATCACGATCTCTGCCAATCGAAGCGCCTATTGCGATTGAATATAATGGCATCAGCTATGCTGTGATGATGGCCACACCGGATCAGCTTGAAGATTTCGTAACTGGGTTTTCCTTGTCGGAAAGGATCATCGCATCAATCGATGAGCTTGAAGACATCGACATATATGAAACCGAAAAAGGATGGATTGTTCGAGTTGCGCTGGCGCAACATAGGTTTGAGCCGATGCTGAACCGGGTTAGAGTGCGCGTATCGGAAAGCAGCTGTGGCCTGTGCGGTATGGAAAATTTGGAGCAACTGGCAACGCCCTTGCCGCCAATCGAGGCGCGGGTTGATGTTGCGCCACAGGCGCTGTTCTCCGCACTTGCATCCCTGAGAGCGCATCAGCCTTTGTCCGCAAAGACAGGCGGCGCGCATGTGGCGGCTTTTTGCGCGCCCAATGGAGAAATCCTCGACGCGCGCGAAGATGTTGGCCGCCATTGTGCGCTCGACAAGCTGATCGGGGCCTTGGCACGCGCCGGAACATCGCCCAAGGATGGTTTTTTCCTGCTATCCTCCCGATGCAGCTATGAACTTGTTGAGAAAACAGTCATTGCGGGGTGTTCCTTGCTTGTTACCATTTCAACAGCGACAAGCTTGGCCACAGAGCGCGCCGCTGCAGCCGGTTTGCGTTTAATTGCGTTGGCGAGGCCGGATGCTATGTTGGATTTGTCCCCCTCGGTGGGCCAGTTAACTGGGGACGGCGCCGCACCATGACGCTCGTTCTCCAAGATGGTCACGGCCGCACATTTGAATATCTCCGGCTTTCTTTGACGGATGTCTGCAATTTTCGGTGCAGCTATTGCTTGCCTAATGGCTATCAGAAAAAGCTCGGAACTCCGCCCAATTTATCCGTAGATGAGATCCGCCGGCTGGTGACTGGTTTTGCCAGGCTCGGCCTGTGGAAGGTGCGTCTAACTGGCGGCGAGCCGACGCTGCGTGACGAGTTTCTCGACATCGCACGGACTGTGGCTGACATCCCGGGCATCCGCCGGCTGGCGATGACAACCAATGGCTACCGCCTTGCAGAGCGGGCAGCAGATTATGCTGCGGTTGGGATTAGCGCATTAAATGTGAGCGTGGACTCGCTTGATCCGAAACGCTTTTTGCAGATTACAGGCCATGATCGCTTGGCAGAAATACAGCTTGGGATTGAGAAGGCACGCAAGGCGGGCATCACCTCAATCAAGCTTAATGCCGTTTTGATGCGCGATGTGAATGATGATGAGCTTGAGGGCTTTATTCACTTCGTTCAGGCACATGGCGTTGCCCTGCGTTTTATAGAAGTGATGCAGACCAACGATAATGTCGCCTTTTTTGAGCAGCATCATCTGTCTGGCCTCACAATTGCCGATCGGCTGAGCGAAATGGGCTGGCAACGCGTCCCAAGAGAGCCGGGCGCAGGCCCTGCCATCGTCTATTCTCAGCCCGGCCTGCCAGGCGAAATTGGTATTATTGCACCCTATTCAAAAGACTTTTGTTCGAGTTGTAATCGGCTGCGCGTTTCAGCAACTGGAAAGTTCCACCTCTGCTTGTTTAGCGATCATGGCATTGATCTACGGCCACTTTTGCAAACTGATGCGCAGGAAGATTTGCTGGTGGAAAGGATCATCAACTTAACTGGACAAAAAGCGCCGACGCACCGGCTTCATGAGGGCAATAGTGGCGGGACTGCCCATTTTGCGTCCATTGGGGGCTAGGGTGAGCATCAATTGCCTCCATATTGAACTGTGCGGTTGTCTTGCCGATCCCTATGGGCGCCGGGTGGAGCTGCAATGGACTGAAGCGGGAAAGCCTGTGCGCAATCTGATTGCGGACCTGTTGGCCGCCTATCCTGATCTTGTTGGCGCGATAAATGGTCGCACTGTGCGCGTCTGTATCAATGAAACGCTTGTCTCAGAGGACAGCCTTGTCCGCATTGGAGATGAGGTTGCATTGTTCCCGCCCGTATCTGGTGGCTAAGCATGCCTGTTGAATTGGTATCATCTGCGTTCGACCCAGCTGCACTATTAGGGGCATTTACGGCGCGCGCCGAAGGGGCAGGCGGCGTGGTGAGTTTTACGGGCCATGCCCGAGGGACAAATCGTGTGGGCGACCCCATTGATGCGCTGGTTCTCGAAACCTATCGCGGCATGACCCAAGCCTCGATGGAAAAGATTGTGCAGGACGCTTATGCCGGCTTTCCCATCACGCAGGCGCATGTTGTGCACCGCTATGGCCGTATAACGCCCGGTGAGGCCATTGTTTTTGTGGCAGCAGCTTCTGCTCATCGCCGTGCGGCATTTGACGCTGCTGATTATATGATGGATCGCCTAAAGACGGAGGCCATTTTCTGGAAGCAGGAAGTTGGGCCAAAAGGAAATTGCTGGATAGAGCCAACTGAGGCTGACCATTTAGATGTTGCCCGTTGGGCCACAAAGCAGGACGATGCCAATGCCCGGAATTGATGAAAGCCGAACCTTCTACCCGTTGAATATTGCTGTGCTCACTGTGTCTGACACGCGCACCGTAGAGACGGATAGCTCGGGCGCGCTGCTGGCGGACCGTCTGACACAGGCGGGGCATCACCTTGCGGATCGCGCGATTGTGACGGACTCGGTTGCGGCGATCCAAGAAAAAATGCGCGGCTGGATTGCAGATCCTGCGGTAGACATTGTCATCAGCACAGGGGGCACAGGCTTTGCCCCGCGGGATGTGACTCCAGAGGCTGTAATGCCGCTGCTGACGCGGGTGATGGACGGGTTCAGCGTTGTCTTCCACCAAGCCAGCATGACGACCATTGGCGTTTCCACGCTGCAATCGCGGGCCTTTGCGGGGCAGGCGGGGGACACGTTCATCTTCTGTGTGCCCGGCTCCACAGGGGCCTGTCGTGATGCCTGGGATCTGGTTTTGGGGCTGGAATTTGATAGTCGGTATCGTCCATGCTCCATTGCGGGGCAACTTCCGCGCCTGCGGGACGTGTGCGCATGAGCAAGTTGACGCATATTGATGATCAGGGCCGTGCGCGCATGGTGGATGTGGGGGATAAAGCTGCAACGCGCCGCCGTGCCGAAGCGCGGTGCCTGTTGCGGTGTGCGCCGGATACGCTCAATGCGGTACGATCAGGCACAACGCCAAAGGGCAATGTCATCACCACGGCAGAGCTCGCAGGCGTTATGGCCGCCAAACGCACGGCGGATTTAATTCCGCTCTGCCATCCGCTGGCCCTCTCGCATGTTTCGGTCACAATTGCGCTCGACGATGCGGTCCCGGGCTTTGCGGTGCACGCCGAAGTCAGCACCACTGGGCAAACCGGGGTCGAAATGGAAGCGCTGACGGCTGTGACTGTGGCCGCGCTGACCTTGTTTGATATGCTCAAAGCCATTGATAAGGCGATGGTCATTGATGGTGCGCGTGTCACGGCCAAGTCTGGAGGCCGATCTGGCGACTGGACCCAGCTATGATTTCCTTTGATGACGCTCTTAACCTCATTGAGGCCCATGTTGCGCCCCTCGGCACTGAAGTTGTTGATCTTGGAGAGGCCTCTGGGCGCGTTTTAGCAGAGGGACTTAAAGCACGTATGGCTTCACCTCGCCATGCCGTGGCGGCGATGGATGGCTATGCGGTCTTGGATAGCGCGACGCGGCCTGACGCGCCTTTGCGCCTCATTGGGGAGAGCCGCGCGGGGGCAGGCTTTTCTGGCTCTGTTTCTGCTGGTGAGGCTGTGCGGATTTTCACTGGTGCGCCCATGCCTGATGGCGCTGATCGGTGCATCATGCAGGAATATGCCACGCGTGATGGGGACTATGTAAAATTTGCAGCGGGCTACGGCCCCGGCTGGAATGTGCGCCAGGCGGGCAGCGATTTTCAATCTGGCGCGCTTTTGCTTGAGGCCGGACGCGTTTTGACGCCGCGGGCGATGATCGCAGCTGCCGCGGCAGATGTCGCGCGCATCACCGTCGCGAAACGGCCGCGTGTCGCAATCATTGGTACCGGAGATGAGCTTGCGCCTCCCGGATCTGCTTATCTGGGCGTGGACAAGATTCCCGAGAGCGTTACCTTTGGCGTTGCCGCAATGGTTGAAAATGCCGGGGCACACTGTGTTGGGCAAAGCGTTGGGCTTGATGATCTCCCTGCATTGGAAGCAGCTGCGCGCGCCGCCTTGGACAGTGCAGACCTTGTTGTCGTTACTGGCGGGGCCTCTGTGGGCGATCGCGATTTTGCAAAGCCCATGTTTGCAGCACATGGGCTGGACCTGCTCTTTGCCAAGGTCGCCATAAAGCCGGGAAAACCTGTTTGGGCGGGGCGGGCAGGTGGAACATGGGTTCTTGGCCTGCCGGGCAATCCGACATCGGCAATGGTGACAGCGCGGCTCTTTTTGCTGCCATTATTGGCCCGGTTGCAGGGCCGGTCTGGCGCGCACGCCTTGAGCTGGCGTCAATTGCCTCTGGCGGCGCCTTTGCCTGCAACGGGCGATCGGGAGAGTTTTGTGCGCGCGCGTTGGGCGGAGGCGGGGCTTGCCCCGCTCAGCAATCAAGATAGCGGCGCACAACACGCGCTGGTTGACGCTGATTGGCTCATCCGTTGCCCCGCAGGCCAAGCCGCGCGTGCGGCGGGAGAAACTGTTAGCTGCATCGCGTTTTGAGATGCTGTTCAGCGCGCGCCAATGCCTCTAAATCATTGATGTTGGTAAACGGATCAGGCGTTTCCTCCCAAAGCACTTCTGCCATGCCTATGTCGCGCGCATAGCGCCACATGGATTGCCCGCCCTGTTTGATCCATTGGTCTAAAGGGGCTGGATCCGTGCGCCAAAGAGCCGCCATTGGATGCACTCTGCCGTGGCTCAAGGGCATGGATACGCCATTTTCTGCCAAAACGGCTGAGAGCCGCGGGATAAGATCATCAGGCAGAAATGGCAGGTCACAGCCAATCAGCAGAACAGTTTCTCTATCCGTGCGATGGGCTTCGTGCAGTGCGCTAGCAAGGGCGCTTATGGGCCCAATGTCGACATAAGGATCACGGAGGAGGGGAAGGCCGGTGCCCCAATCCCCATCACAGTCGCGAATGGCAAGGGCTATGGCGTCAGTTTTCTGGCTTGCCCACATGACCATGCGGTCAATAAGCCGTTGCCCGTCCAAAACTCTTTCAGGTTTTGCTCCGCCAATGCGTGACCCGTCTCCACCGGCAGCGATAACAATGAGAGGCGTGTCACAGGCCAAGTAATTTTATCCCAGCAATAACAAGGACCAGCGATAACAGCCGAAGAATGGCGACCTTGGGCAAGCGTGTAGCACTAAGCCAACTGCCAGCAAAACCGCCGATGACGACAGCTAGAATGTAAAAGTGTGTTGCTGGTGGAAGTGCGGACAGCCGCGCGCCTTGCCCAATCAGGCCTGCTGCACTGTTACAAAAAATAAAGGCAGCACTTACCCCCGCAACCGTCCGCGCCTCGGCCCAGCGCATTAAAACAAGCAGGGGGCTTAGAAAAATGCCGCCGCCAGTGCCAGTTAAGCCAGCAATCAGGCCTAGAACACCGCCGGTTGGTAGTGCCTTTGCAAGACTTGGTGGCGATACGCTGTACGACACCAGCTTTGGTCTAAACGCAAGGGCTGCTGCCGATGCCAATAAGACAAGCCCTAGCGCGCGACGATGCCATGTGCTGCCAAGGTCGATAGATCCGCCAAGATAGGCCATTGGGATGGCCGCAAGGCCGAACATTAAGAATAATTTGAAATCAAAGGCACCCGTGCGTCGAAATTGTATGAAGGCAATGGCGGAAACGAAGAGGTTGAGCGCAAGCGCCAGAGGGCGCATTTGCTCTGGCGCAAAACCAGCCAGCGCCATGAGTGCAAGATAAGCAGATGCGCCACCATGGCCAACGGCAGAATACAGCGCGGCGGCGCCAAAAAGTAACACACTAAAAAAGACTGGATCGATCATCGCAGAGTTACTTTGATTGCATTAACGGAGGCCGTGGCCCGTGGTGCTAAGCCAGCCAGGGTGGGCGCTGCAAGCCAATTCAAACGGGGCGTAAAATCTGCTTTTGGGGAAGTTAGGATCAGTCCGCTTGTCAGGTCGATTTGATCGGTCAGGAAATACGCGCCCTACAGGACAGTGATGGCTAACTTTCAACAATCACGCTTCTTAAGCTGAAATGGGTAACCAAGCGCTGCACGCCGGGCAGAGCGGCCAAAACCTCTCTGTGAACGCGTTCAAAGCTATCTGTCTCTGGAACTTCTGCTTTGAGCAAATAGTCATATTCGCCACTCATCAGATTGGCCTGCGTAACCAAGGGCTCTTCTCTTAAGGCGGCCTCAAATTGCTCCATAGTGTCGCGCCGCTGATCAACCAATGTCACCGAGATAAAGACAGTTGTTGGATTGCCGCGCGCCTGCGGGGAAAGGCGCGCGCCATATCCTAAAATTATGCCGGCATCTTCCAATTGCTTGATGCGGCGATGCGCAGCCGATGCAGACAAGCCGACCTTCTGACCAACTCTTTCGCTTGTAAGTGTCGAGTCGGCCATAAGGGCAGCCAGAATTCGTCTATCAATGGCGTCAATATGCATGATTATCCCGTTAATTTGAGAATAACTGTAAAATATTAGCGATATGAATCAAATAAGCGAGGAATTTTGCACGCACTTCCTAACGATACTATCGTAATCTTCCCGACAGAAATTGACCGCGGAGGCGAGGATGAGGATCGGGGTTCCCAAGGAAATCAAAGTGCACGAATATCGTGTTGGCCTGACACCGGCATCGGTTGCTGACCTCACGGCTGCGGGACATGATGTCTTTGTCGAGAGTGGCGCTGGCCTTGGCATCGATTTTGACGATGCAAGCTACAAAGCTGCTGGCGCGACCATATTGGCCAGTGCTGCTGAGATATTCAAAGCGGCTGACTTGATTGTCAAAGTGAAGGAACCCCAGCCCTCAGAAATTGACTTGCTTGAGGCGCATCATACGCTGTTCACCTATCTCCATCTGGCGGCAGACAGGGCGCAGGCCCTTGGTTTAATGCGGTCTGGCGCGACCTGCATTGCGTATGAGACTGTCACAGATGCAAATCGTGGCTTGCCGTTGCTCAAGCCAATGTCTGAGGTTGCGGGCCGCATGTCCGTGCAAGTTGGCGCGCATTATTTGGAAAAGGAGCAAGGGGGCCGTGGGGTCTTATTGGGGGGCGTGCCCGGAGTTGCCCCGGCAAAAGTGGTCATTTTAGGCGCTGGGGTGTCCGGGCTTAATGCGGCGCAAATGGCCGTTGGCTTGCGCGCCGACGTAACCATCTATGACATTAACAATGATCGGTTGGCCCAGTTAGACGCGCAATTTGGCAGCGCGATCAAGACCGCTTATGCTTCTAAGGCAAGCATTGCAGAGGCAGTTGCGAGTGCTGATCTGGTGATTGGTGCAGTTCTTGTCCCAGGGGCCGCTGCGCCCAAGCTTATCACGCGCGAAATGCTAAAGACGATGAGCCGGGGTGCCGTTCTTGTCGATATCGCAATTGACCAAGGGGGGTGTTTTGAAACCAGCCGCGCCACCACTCATGCTGACCCAGTCTTTGAGGAAGAGGGCATCCTCCATTATTGCGTCGCAAACATGCCCGGCGCCGTAGCCCGAACGTCTGCTCTGGCGCTTAACAATGCAACGCTGCCTTTTGTTCAGCGCATTGCCAATTTAGGGCCGGTCCGCGCCATGGCAGAAGACCCGCATTTGGCAGCCGGGCTTAACGTCGCCAATGGAGCAATTAAGCATCCAGCCGTTGCAGCGGCATTAGGCTTGCCTTGTGACGCTTAAAACCCCGCCATGTCATTGGTCTAATTGCTAAAAAACTTGCCGCATGGCGTCGCTGTGCGTGTGCGCACCGTGTTTTCACGATGCAAGTGCCGCACACACCATGTCGCGCAAAGGCAAGCGCGCTTGCAGGCGGACGGCCAGCATGGCCGTACCACTGACCTTGCGTTGCACGAAGAGCGTGTCGGTTGGCGGAATGTGCCATGCCGCGCGGTCTGCTGCGATGCGCTCTCCATGGTAACGCACGGGTTCAATAAAGCTTCGATCTGCAAAATCGAACAATCCGGGCTTGCCGAGGTGGACAAGAAGCGCTTCCATAATGGCCTCCATGGACGCCCGGTGCCGTTCCAATAAGCGAGGCGTTAGGAACCCAATAGATAATAGAGCCTCAGTTAGAGCCTGCCTGTCTTCCGCCAGCCCTGCCTCCATCGTCGCGCGATAGGCAGAGATTGTACCCTGCGGGATCGGGCGAGCGGCCCCGAAATCGAGAAGCACAATTCGGCCCGTGTCCGGTTGCCACCGGAAATTAGCGAAATTCGGGTCAGTTTGCATATGGCCGAATTCAAACAGCTCACGCAAAACCAGGCCAAGCAGCGCCTTCACGGCGGCATTTTGTGTCTCTTGGGGAGCCTCTTGCAGCGTTTCGATAGGGCGGGCGGAAATGAAATCCATCGCCAGCACCCGTTCGGTTGACAGGGCTTCTACTGGTTCTGGAATGAGGAATGCTGGGTCGTCTCCAATGAGGCTTCGATAATGCCGCATCTGGCCAGCTTCGCGCACATAATCTGCCTCTTCGTGGAGTTGTCGTTTCGCCTCGGCCAATAATGGATTGATATCCAATCCATCCGGCAGAAGGCCTGACATTCGCAAAAGGCTAGCGACATTATCAACATCAGCATCAATGCTGGCGGCAATGCCTGGATACTGAACTTTAATTGCCAGCACGCGGCCATCGGGGAGAGTGGCACGATGCACTTGACCGATAGAGGCCGCTGCAATTGGTGTTGCTTCAAACAGCGCAAAGCGCGTGCGCCAATTCGGGCCCCATTCCTGCGTTAAAACGCCATTCAGTTGGCTGGGCGGCATGAAATGGGCCGAATCTCGCAAGCGGGCGAGAATGGCCGTCAGCTCGGCTGGCAGAATGTCGCCAGCGTCCAGTGAAATCATTTGCCCCAGCTTCATCGCCGCGCCGCGCAATCTGGAAAGCTGGTCTGTCACGCGGCGGGCATTTGCTGGAGTGAGCAGCATATCAGATAGGCGTGGCCGTTCCCCACTTGCTAATCGGCGCGCACCTTCTGCCAGCATGCCACTCGCAATGCCGCCGGCAAGCTGCCCGAATGAAGCCATCCGGGAAAATCGTGCTGCAGGAACTTTTTTGTACCGAGGGTCTGCCATTCACTATCTCTCTGCCATTTTTCAGCTGGCCTTCGGCGGGGCTTAAAAATGGCGCGAAGGATCGCTGCCGCTTTGACATGCTCGCCGTCAGACGCATAGCTAACCAGAGGACTATGGTGCTGCGTAAAATGGCCCAACCCGCAGGCATGGGTACGGGTTGGCTGCAGGCAAGAAAACCAAACGCGACGATATTTGGGGAATCTGCTGCACGGTGGCGGAGAAAATGGTGGACGCACTAGGGCTCGAACCTAGGACCCGCTGATTAAGAGTCAGCTGCTCTACCAACTGAGCTATGCGTCCACATCGCCGTGAAAATCTGCCGCGGAAGCGACAATCTCGTTTGCGAGGCCGGGCCATTAGCAGTGGCTTTCGGGCAATGCAATGCCCTAATTATTGGTTTTTCAAAGTCCTCGCTGAACGCGGTTATGTCTATCGATCGACATAAGCACGCCTAAGCACAGCATGACGGTAAGCATGGCGGTGCCCCCATGCGAAACTAAGGGAAGCGGAATGCCCACCACAGGGGCAAAGCCCATGACCATCAGCAGATTGATCGTGACGTAATAAAAAATGGTCATGGACAAGCCAGCGGCTGTCAAACGGCCAAAGCGGCTATTGGCGCGGTTGGCGACATTTAGGCCCCAACGGCCAATCAGAACAAAAGCAATGATGACCGCAAGCCCGCCGACAAGTCCCCATTCTTCAGCCATGGTGGCGAAGACAAAATCGGTGTGGCCTTCTGGCAGATAATCGAGATGGCTCTGCGTCCCATTGAGGAAGCCTTTCCCGAACAGACCGCCAGAGCCAATAGCGATTTTGGACTGAGTGATATGATAGCCGGCGCCCAGTGCGTCTGCTTCAGGGTTGAGGAAGATCAGTACACGCTTCTTCTGATATTCATGCAGAAAGCTATAGATCACCGGCAAAGCGGCTGCACCAATGACGCCCGCGCCAATGAAGAGGCGTAGCGGAATGCCAGCAAGGAACATGATGGTCAGCCCGCCTATGGCAATCATCGAGGCCGTGCCCAAATCTGGTTGAATAAGCACCAATAAAAAGGGAAGGCCGAGCAGCACCAAAGGTGGCCAGATTGCCGTCCATTTTCGGATTTCGCCCGCGGGAAGCATGGCATAAAAGCGCGCTGTTGCCAGCACGATCATGAGCTTCATCAACTCAGACGGCTGAAGACGAATAAAGCCTAAATCAAGCCACCGCTGGCTGCCGCCGCCAATAGCACCAATAAGCTCCACGCCAATCAGCAAGACCAGAACAATGAAATATCCGGGTAGGGCAAGTCGCGCATAAGTCGTTTCGGGAATACGCGCCATAATCATCGCCATGATCAGGAAGATGCTAAAGCGCACAACGTGGCTGGTTGCCCAAGGGGTCACTGAGCCGCCTGCCGCCGAATAGAGCACAATGGCGCCAAAGGCTGCCACGCCAATCAGCAAGGCCAATAGGCGCCACGGCAATTGCCGCAGGGCTTTTGGGATGACACTGTCGCTCATGGCTGTGGCGTTCCCGTGGGTGGATTAGCGGTGGTGGGCCGCAGTGAAGCTGGCGAGGCGGGGTTTGTTGCAGTTTCCGGCTCTGGCGCGGCGGCGGCATCGCGGTTGACGGGGGCGGGTGTGGCGGCGCCTTCTTGTGTGGATTGGCGCACCTCTGCATCGTCCACACTGCCTTGCGCGCCAGCTTTTGCGGCCTCGCTGCTATTGCCTGCAGATTTCCAGGCAGCAGCCTTGCGCGCCATGCGTGTGTTCACGTCGCCCCCCCAGTTGGCCTCAAGCGCAGTCAGCTCTTCCATCGCGCGGGCTGGATCAAATAAGTAAGTCATCATACTTTTTGCTACAGGTGCCGCTGCTCTTGCACCCCCCATGCCATGTTCGATGACAACGGCGCCTGCATAACGCGGGGCTTCAACAGGCGTGAAAAAGACAAACAGCCCATGGTCGCGATACTTCCATGCACCAGATTGGCCGCGCTGCGCGCCGGCAATTTTGCGTACCTGTGCAGTGCCCGTTTTGCCCGCCATGCGAATGTCCGGGAGGGTCAGGCGGCTGGCAACGGCGGTGCCGTCCCCATTGACAACTAGGTCCATGCCGTCACGCACAATGGCCAGATGTTCCGCTGGAATATCGAGCGGACGGGCAGGCTTTTGCTGTCCCGCGATCAGATAGGGCTCAAGATGTTTGCCAGAGGCAATGCGCGCTGCAAGGACAGCAAGCTGCAGCGGGCTTGCCTGCACATAGCCTTGGCCGATGGTGGCGTTTAGTGTGTCTGATTGAGACCAAGGTTTTTCAAACTTCCGCATTTTCCATGCGCTATCTGGCACCGTGCCGTACCGCTGCGAGGGCATGGGCAAATCAAATTCCTGACCCATGCCCAGCAGACGGGCAATCGGGGCAATACGGTCATATCCAATGCGCCGGCCCATCGCATAGAAATAGGTATTGCAGCTTTTCATCAAGGCGTGTCGCATCGTCATTGGGCCATGTCGGCCAAGGCAGCGGAAGGTGCGATTGCCCAACCTATAGCCCCCATTGCATACAACAACTTCGTCCGGATCTACGCCTGCTTGCAACAAGGCCAGCGCTGCTGCTGGCTTGACTGTGGATCCTGGCGGATAAAGACCCTGCATCGCCTTATTGAGCATGGGTATATGATCATCTTCTTGCAGCATTTTCCATTCAAGGCGGCCAATGCCATCAGAAAAGCTGTTGGGATCAAAAGCGGGCATTGAGGCGAGGGCCAATATGCCACCCGTCTGGCAATCCAGCACAACGGCAGAGCCAGACTCAAGTCCAAGGCGTCTTCCTGCAAAGTCTTGCAATCCGGCGTCTATGGTCAGCTTTACAGTCTTGCCTGGCACGTCAGGTCGAGTTGCCAAATCCCGCACCAGTTTTCCCCGCGCGGTAACTTCTGTGCGCTTTGCCCCCGGGGAACCGCGCAACACGGCTTCTTGTGTTTTCTCAAGGCCCGCTTTGCCGATTTTAAACCCCGGTGTGATCAACAGGGGGTCACGGTTGGTTTCATAATCTTTGGCAGAGGCCGCGCCGACATAGCCCACCAGATGTGCAACACTTGCCCCTTCCGGGTAAAAGCGCGTGAAATACTCGCTTGGGGCAACGCCCGGCATGTCAGGCGTTCGCAGGCTGACAGCGGCAAATGTTTCCCAATCAACATTCTCAGCAACCGGAACAGGTTGAAAGCCATAGGCTTTTTTAAGATCTGCGTGGACGCGTGCGACGTCTTCTGGCGTCAAGCGCATGATTTGCTGCAACTGGCCAATCACAGCGTCTTTATCGATCAGGCGGTCCGGAATTAGATCAACGCGAAATGCAGTTTTGTTGAGCGCAATTGGCCGGCCTTTGCGATCCACAATCCATCCACGTCGCGGTGGCAAAATCTGCAAATTGACTCGGTTGCTCTCGGCAAGCAGTGAATATTTCTCATTCTCGGCAACAGCTAACCACCCCATTCGCGCGGCAAGCAAAGTGCCAATGCCAATTTGTGTGGCGCCGAGAAAAAAAGCGCGGCGGGAAAAGGTGAAGCTTTGTTGCGCCTCTGTTATATGGCGGTTGCTGCCCAACAGCCACTTCATAGCCGCCACCGCCATTGATCAAGCCATGCACACGCCCGCACAGCGAGCGGAAAGGCAAGGA
>JACCEE012609776.1_pt1 | contig 61354 bp, 59 predicted proteins | sample 7449931 | NCBI WGS metagenome assembly JACCEE01 (sample SAMN15323457, study PRJNA562643) | freshwater metagenome | isolation source: river surface water | place: USA:Blue River Watershed | collected 2017-08-19
ATCAGTAACGCCACCAGATTCATTGACGTTACCAGAACCCCTACTGGAAACACCTAGTTTAACACCACTCTCTAAAAGAGTTTTAACGATGTTACCCATTGGTGTAGTTAGGATTTTTAGTTTACCGATACCGTTGTTTTCGTTCATGTACATATTAGTAATCATATGAGAAACACGGTCTAGGTTAACTTGCAGGTCATCTGGGTGATCGGCTTCGCCTAGCACACTGAGACCTTCTTTAATTTTTTGGGCAATGTTACTACATGCTCTAGCGATTTCGCTGACAGGGTAAACTCTCTGGTTTTGATTTCTTACCCCGCCTTGAATGAAAATACCTTCCATGTAGAGATCCTTGCCACCGCTGGCATTTTCAATCAAGTGGGTTCTCATCCCCGCTTGGTCGAATGTTAGGGCTTCTACTAGTGGTAATGCCATGCTATTAAGCCTTTGCTACAGGGCTAGTTTTGTTACTAGCTGCGTCGCTATTCTTAGGAACACTTACACCTTTTGGAGCAGGAGCTTTAGCATTTCCGACTTTGTTTACGTTGCCCATGTCGTCTGTTTTGACGCTTGGATCAGCCATGCCTTTACCTGCTTCGCCTGTAAAGTTAACAGCTTTAGCACCGTTACTATCGATACGCTTTGTTGTAGCTACTGGACTCTTGGTGTTTTGACCATTGTCACCGTGTGTTGGGTTTGGAACTGCTTTTAAAGAAACTGCTTCACCAAAAGCACTAAAGCCTTCTTCTGTAGGTTCTTCAGCAGGCATATCGCTAGCTGGCTCGCCCATTAGGTCCGCAAAAATTTCTTTTAGATCTGCTAGTGCATCATCTACTTTTTGTAGTGCTTCTTCTGCGTCGCTGGCCGGTGCATCAGTAGGCTCAGCTGGCTCTTGGCCGCCTAACGCTAAATCAGCAGTGGCTTCTGGCTCTTTAGGCTCATCAGCACTCATTGGATCTTCTTCGTCGCCTTCGGCTTCGCCGAATAGCTGTTCGTCTTCTAGATCTTCTTCGTTGGCAATGATTTCATCTTCGAAATCTTGGTCAGCTGCGCCGCCAATGCCTTCTTCTAGATCTTCGTCCTCAGACTCATCTAGTTCTTCTTCAGCAGCTTCGTCGAACTGACTTAGTTCTTCGTAAATGCTTTTGCCCTTGCTAACGAAATATTGATGTAGCAACTCGCTCGCACGATCTTCTTCCTTGTTAATTAGGGCCTCTAATACTTGTTCTAATGTATGTTTAGACATTCGTTGATCTCCTTTTTGGCCAAAAGTGGTTTGTCTGTAAGTATATTTACAGCTATAGTATAAAAGTGGTGGAGAAATACCGTTAAAAACGCAGTTTTCTCGAAGAAAACTCAGTTAAGTATGCCCTATTTACATAGGAGCAACAGGTCGCTGGTATATTTTTTTATAAAGTTCGCGTCGTTCGTCCATTTCTAACTTACGAACTTCGCGCATTTTTCTCAGCTTGCTAAGATGCTCAAGGGTAAGGCGCGGACGTCTTGTATCCATTTTACTGGCAGTAGCAAATTCATTTTCACTAGGATCTTGATGTCCTTGTCTAACTTCATTGAGGCGCATTTGGTGTAGCTCCTGGGGTTGCAGCAGGGGCAGCGCCGCCTAATGGACTAGGTGCTTGCTCTGTTCCTGTTGCCTGTGGTTCTTGTGCTAGTGTGTCTAGCTGTCCCATATCGTCTTCGGTAGGACGTTGTATTCCTAATGTATTTAAGTCTCCGCCGGCCAATGCTGCATCATCTGCAGGAGTAGATACTGCACCATCAGGATTTTCTTCCTGCCACATTGTTTCGTTTTCAACAATTTCTTCATCAGTTAAGCCTAGATATTTCTTCAAGGCAAAACGTCTTGCAATGTAAGGAACTTCCGCCAGCTGACTGAATACTGCGGCTCTTGCATTATTAACTTCAATTTCACGATATTCACTGAAGCTTTGTGGTGGTAAGAACTGTAGCTTGAATGTGCTAGAATCTAACTCAACACCTTTTTTCTTCAAGAACATTTTGAATTCTTTGTCCAGTGGACCAATCATTAAGTTTTGTAGGCGTTGGCAATATTTGTTAAAACGATATTCTTGAATGAACGCTGTACCTACACGGCCGTCATTGAATACTGCTGTGCCATCATCTGGACCTGTGGGCATATAACTACTAGGAATACGCAAGGCTCGCATTAGCTTGTTGGTAAAATACTTTAAGTCATCAATTTGACCTAGGTTATCACCGCCTGGTAGAACTTCAACTTTACTACCACGACCTTCTGCTGTCTGTGCAAAGAAGTAGTCTTCTAACATGCTTAGTGGGTTATAGCTAGCATCCATCATGCTGGTTCCACCGCCTGTTTTACTAGGAATACGACGCTGATGAATTTCATTTTTAACACGTTCCACAAAACTCATAGCCATATTAGCAGGCATGTTACCTACGTCAATATAGAATACACGACGTTCTGGAGCACGTTGGACACGATAGATAATGATACTATCTTCCAGCAATGACTTCTGTTGGAATACTTTATATACCGCTTCTAGAATACTTGTTCCAAAAGGATAGTTAATGTCCATGCCTTCACTAAGACTTAGATGCACTACGTGACTGGCGTTGACTGCTATTTCAACTTGATTACTAGATGCATTAGAAGCGGTAGGACTAGCAAACTGAGTGAATGCTGTTTTAGCGAATTGAGTAGGACCGAAATTTTGATCAGTTATTAAAGGCTCGGATGCTACTTTATCAGTGATATTCAAGCTCAAGTTCTTAATAATATACTGCTCTACTTCTTTGCCTTTGGATTCATTTATAATTAATTTACTAACGTCAGCGGCACTAACATAGTATAATTCATAGGTTTCTGGGTCTCGAATAAAGAACTGGTCGCCGTATTTTAAACCATTACGCACCATACGCCATATGCGTTTATTCCAGTCATTAATCATACACCACTGACGCAGGCTAGCTGTTAATACTTTAACTTCGGCATCTGTAGGATCTTGAAAATGTTCAATTGAAAAAGGCAAATTACTTTCGTAATCAAACTGAGTGCAGAACTCTGATATAGTATCTAAGGCGCCGTTTACTTCACTGTCAGCATCCATGATTTCATATTGATTATATCTGTCAATACGATTCGGAGTTCCTGTGTAAACATCTTTTAACCAACTGTTAAATTTTGTCGAAGTTCCATTATGAGCAGAGGTGTTACCTTTTACTCGTGCTAGTTCATTTGCGGTTTGTGGTATTTGAAAGTGTTTACGCCAACTCATTTTTTATCCTGTTATATATTTATTAGTTGTTATTAAATCGTAGGTCCGCAATTTTACGTTCTGTAGATGCTTGATAGCTTACGCCACGGGCGCTGATTTGGTTGCCATATCCAGCTTCTTCTCTAATTGCTTTGAGTTCTTCAATCATTTTTCTATTGGCGTCTAGTGCATCTCTATTTTCTTTTTCTCGTTTTTCAGCTGCTGATAATTGTTGTTCTTCCATAGTTTTAGCTACACTTGCAGAATCTTCACTTAAATAATTTTTCCAAACGCTGACTAAGCCGCCTGCTACACCGCCCAGAGCTGCGCCCACTGCGGTACCAACCGGACCACCTATCATAGTACCAATCATAGCACCGGTACCAGCCATACTTAAAGCACTGCCAGCAACATCCAGGGCCTTGGCAGTTTCTTCGTGTCCGCCTGCAACGGCCACATCTTTCATTATGTCTACACCGATACCAGCTGCCATTCCTATACCAATGCCTTTTGGTGACATCATTTTTTCACCTGCAGAAGCTAAACCAGGTCTAGCTTTATTCCATGTTCCTTTGACTTTATCCCTAGCACCGGCTGTAGACATCATTACAGAGTCTGCCATACCTCGAGCTTTGTCGGCTGCGCTAATCGTAGCACTTCTGGCCTGTTCATATCTATTTCGGAAAGGATCCAACATCGCTTCACGTTTAGCCTGCGCCGCTGACGCTTGTCGCATAGCTTCGGCTGGACTTATATCTTTGTTTTTCTTTCTTATTTCATCATAGCGTTGTTTTCTGTCTTGCCTTAGGCGATCCTGTCTAGCACGTTCTCTATCTGTTTGTTCTTGATATCTTTGTTTTTTTCTTTCCTGTTGCTCTGCTGCATAACGGAATGATTCTTCTCTAGAAAGCTTCGGATGCTCTTTACGAATTTCAGCGGCTCGATTTTGTATTTCTTGTTTTGTTCGTTCTCTTGCGGCAAATTCTTTTCTTTCTTGAGCAGCAGTGGCTTCTTTTAGAGCATCATCAACTGACAGTCCTTTAGTTTTACGAAGATCGGCAGCACGGGCATCTATTTCTTTTTGACGTAACTTTGCTTCTTCTTTAGATCTTGCCAACTCTTCAGCTGTTTGTTTTTTCTGTTCTCTTGCTCTTTGATTCAATCCAAATGTATCACCAACAGTTGGTAGCGGTTTAGCGGTTTTGTCTAAACGCTCTTCTGCTTCTTTGTAGAGTTTATCAATTTCAGCATTTCGTTGAGCCGATTTCTGCTCTATAGATTTTCGTCTATAATCTTCTTTAGCTTGTCTAGCTGCTTCGGCTCTTCTTTCCTGTTCTTTTACAGCATCTTCTTTGGCTTTTTTCAGTGCATCAGCAGGAGTTAAACTAGGATCTGTTTTGCGAAGATCCTGAGCTCTTTGAGTTATTGTCTTTTCAAATGTTGCTGCCGCAGGTTTTTTATCTTTACCGGGTCTAGAATCATCTGGTGCGCCGCCAATTCTAGTAGATCCTTCTAGTTCTGCTAATGTTGCGGCCACTGTCGCGGCTACTGTTGCGGTAGCGGCTGCTCGACCACTTGGGCCCGCTGTACCGGTTCGACGATTTGGTTTTAAAGAATCTGGCATATCAGGCATAGGCGTTTTGCCTGAGAATCTTACAGCAGCCGCAGCAGTTGCTCGTTTAATTGCCTGTGCAAATACATCTAAGGCTTTACCTACTACTCCGTATTTGGTATTTTGAACACCCAGTTCTTTGTTCAGCGAGCCAAATACTGTCTGTATTGCGCCTACTGTTTTATTGAATATTGTAAAGCCTGTTGCCACTAGTCCAATTACAGTAATTAGACCCAACCCTGCTCCAAAAACTTTACCAAATACTTCGCCCAGGAATGTTATTGCATCTCCTAGTACCGGAAACTCTTTAATAAAATCTCTAAAGTTTTGTATAAATTCAGCTATCTTCATAGGTATATAACTTACTACCTTGAATATTGTAGCCCAATCTATTAGGTTAAGTGCCTGTAATACAGGTATCAATGCTTCCTGTAAACTGGCCTGCAGGGTGTTTAATTCGGTGTTGAATCGTTTGGCAGCATCACTTTGGCGACGCTGACGCTTGCCTTCTTCGCTGTTATAGAATTCTGCTTCTTGCGCTAATTTTAATAATTGATTTGCACTGTCACCTACCGGGCCTCCTAACATAGCAAACTGTCTTAGCTGATCCCCTCTTTGTTGAACTTCTTTTAGAGCAAGGTCCCTAATTCGCTGTCTATCTTCTTCAGACATTTTTTCGCCCCTGGCTGCTTTTTGTGATAATTTCTCAAACTCGGTATACATGCTCATGCTAGCCAAGGCCATGTTCTTGCCCGACTGAGTTATCACAAATGGTAAACCACTTAAGGCGGTCTTTAAGGCGTCGTTGGCAATTTTTTCGCCTTCTTCACCAAACATGCCTTTCATACTGGCAGCAAATGTTTGAATAGCCGCGCTAACTTCTTTACTGCCGGCTCGTGCTGTTTTAACAAAACTAGCTACTATAGGATCTTGAGCCAGCTTGGCTGCGGCCTGAGCCATTTCAAGAGTAGTCTTGCCTGTTCTAGATGCCAGCTGATCTAATTCTTTTCCTAGTATCCTTGTATTGTTTACTACGGCTTCCTGTGCCTGGCGACCTTTAAAACCTTGACTTATGGCAATTTTAGTTTGCTGTGCAGTCAGCATTGCCAGTTCATCATTACTAAGACCCAAGTTACCTACACTTGCTGTGGCTGATCTTACACTCTTAACAAGGTAACCAAACTGTAGAGCACCGTCGGTGGCGTTATCACCTAGGCTGGCAAAACCTCCTCCGCTTTCTCCCAGTGCTTTGGTAAACGTAGTTAGGCTAACACCTGCAGATTTTGCAGCGATAGCTAAATCAAATGTATTTCCAGCAACACCGCGTTTGAGTCCTTCTGTTAGACTTTTACCGTAATTGCTTAGACCTGTATAGGCAAAACCCAAGGCACCAGTGAATAGACTCAGTGCCTTGTCCGAACTATCTAGTGCTAGGGAAAAGTTTCTGGTCCAGATATTTCGTAAAAAATGACTGGACTCATTTAATTCCTGTGTATTCTTCTTTTGAGCATCTGCTAAATCTTCTGTAGCATCTGCCAGTGAGTCTATGGATTTTTCAGCTGTTTGAGCAGCACGGCTTAGACCCTTAAGACTATCAGCGCCTTCACCTACTGTTTTTTTGACTAAGTCTTTGGTCAGCTCAATTAACCGGTCCATTTGAGCAGACGTGGCCATTCCATCTAACGTGAATTGGTAGATGTCTTGCCCGCCAAGGACACTGGGTTCAATTTTACCGGTTACTTGATCAGCCATTAAAGTATGTTTTTATCCATATAAATACATTTATACTAGTTTATTTATCGGAGATAAAAATGTCAGAAAACAACAACCCATTAAAGTCATACTTCAGAAAACCTGGAATTTGGATCAAGCTACCCAGTGGCGGCAAATACTATGACGAGAAACCCAGTGACTTTAACGATATGGGTGAAATTGCAGTCTATCCAATGACTGCCAAAGACGAATTGATAATGAAGAACGCAGATGCATTGCTAAACGGATCTGCTATTAATCAATTGATTCAAAGCTGTGCGCCTAGCATCAAGAATCCAGAGAACATGCCAGCCATGGATCTGGATGCTGTATTGTTGGCTATTAGACGCTGTACCTACGGAGAAAACTTAGATATTGAAACTCAGTGCAGTCATTGTTCGGCAAATAATTCCCATGCACTAAACTTAAACTTTTTTATCTCCACCATTAAATCCATAGATTCAAACGAACCCGTAGATATTGACGGTATTAAAGTTTTTGTTAAGCCTGTTAATGTAAGACAGTTGTTGTCATTGAATTGGGTTCAATACGAACAGGTTAGAAATATCCAGTTAGCAGAACAAAATACTATCGATGAAAAAGAAAAAATTAACATCCTGCAAGCAGGCTATACTGCATTGACTAATAAGAATATTGAAATTATCAGTAGCTGTATCGATACTGTATTACTGCCAGATAGCACATCAGTAACTGATCAAGTTAACATTAGAGAATGGGCAGAGCAGTTAAGCCAACCGGACTTTAAGAAAATTGAACTGTCTATCATGAGTATGGCACAAAAAGGTATGTCTAAGAACTTCAGCGTTAACTGTAACAGTTGTGGCGAAGAATATGAATCTAATATTGACTTGAATCCAACAACTTTTTTCGAATGAGGCTTTTGGCCATTAAGTCCGGCCCTGAAATCATGAAGTTTCTAAATAATTTAGAAAAAGAGTCAAAAGCCATAATCGAAGACGTAGCTACATTGGCCATATACGGAGCACAGGGCTATGATACTGTGTGGAATATGAGCCATGATGAACGTATGGTATTCCTTAAAATACTCAAGGACAAAATAAGTCTAGATCGAGGCATAAAGCCAAAAGAGACTTTAACTCAAGAACTAAGATAAGTTAAGTTGTTCATAGAACAACTAAGAATTCTGTTTTATACGCTACGCTACAAAACACAATTCTTTAGATTCTTTTTTATCATTTCTAACGATACTTACGAAGATATATTTGTCAAGGTTTTGCAGTCGCACTTAGCCCTGTTAAGGGCTAAATGTAAAAATAATGAATACCTGTCTGAGGCCCATTATCGCAATCTATCACTACAACCCATTGGGTAAAGGCGGTCATGCTGTACCTTTTCACGTAGCACTTTGGCGCAGAATTAGTTAGCTGATAGATTAACACCCTAATTCTTGCAGGTCGTAATAGCTCACCGTTGCCTGCTCTTTTTGTCTATACATACACTTGCCAGCGTCTTTCAAGACTAACGCTTCATCCTGCCGGCAGCAGGTTAGTGGCAATCATGTCTCCGCTACTGCACGGAAATTCCTACCGTCACACATCAGAACGGATTCGGGCACCTTAATTAACTTGCCGGTGCGGGCATTATCAGTAGTGCTTAGACCTAGAGTTTGCCAAAGATGTGAGCGCCATGCACTCGGAGATTTATAATGTTATTGTAGTAATCGGGGGATTCTAATACACGTCTGTTGAATTGTTCTTTTGCTTCGAGATATGAACAAATAGCCTTGCTTGAGCAATAATGTAAGATTTCACGTGTGAATTTGTCTGCGCCTAGTTGTTGGACATCTGCCTTGAGTTGTTCGTTACTGCCCCAGTATAGTTGCCAATCGCTGTCGATTTTAGATTTAATTTTTTTGCGCTTTTTGGTGCCGTTTTTGAGTTTAACAGTTTTGTAAGTTGTCTTAGAAAATTTTGCCAGTTTTTTGCCAATATACATGCGACCTGTGACAGTGTTGGTAATGCAATAAACATATCCAACACAGTCCTCAGGTAATTGTTCTACAACGTTATTTTCAAATAGCCATGTCATTTAACTGACAGTGCGGCCTTTTCTTCTGTAATGTCTTTGCGTCGAGCTTTGACTAGTTTAGCTACTTCTTGTAGTGCCTTACGAGCACGGCCAGCAGCAGCCTTTACTTTTTTAGTTGTGAATTTTTCGTTCTCTTCAACGTAGATTTGGAACTGCTTAACCAGTTCTTCTTGTGTGTTTACTTGTGTTTGTTCTGTCATTTTATGCCTCTACCATTTCAATATCAGTATTGAAAGTTGTAAATCCGTTCTCTTTAACAACTTGTAGTATGTTATTTACTCTGCCGACCAGTTCATCGCGGTGGCTGATTAAGAAGATATTCTTCCGATTTTCTCTGGCCATCTTTTTGAGCAAGCCCAATGCACTGTCTACACCATTGGCATCCATACCCGAATCGATCATTTCGTCGATGAACAGCAGGTTAATTGGACGATTTAGACTTTCATAGACATCCCGGAATGCCCATGACAAGCCCAAGATAAGTCTATTGCGTTCTCCACGACTTAGGTTGTCGAAGTCAAACTCTTGTCCAAGTTGTGTAATATCTACTTCCAAATCACTGCGGAACTTAACTTCGTGAGGTAATGCTAGCTTTTCGAGATAATGTGCCAGTCTATGATTCAAGTAGCTAAGGTTTTGTTCGATAATACGCTTACGGATAAAGCTGTCTTTGCTGGTCAGTAGTTTAAGCAAGAACTCTTGATGCTCATTGAGCTTGGTCAAGCCATTAATGTTTTCAAAATTAATTTCTTCTAGAGCAGAAGTTTGGAGATGTTCAATCTGTTCCACATAAGGATCAGCATCTAAAGCTCTACGCTCAAATTGATCCTGTGCAGTTTCTAATGTGCTCTTATGATTGACAGCATCGTCGATATTATCATACTTAACTTTTGGTGCTCTGCCAATACTACCTAAGTCTTTGATCCTAGTGTCTACTACTAATTGTGCGGCATTCTCAGTGGCCAGTTCTTTTTCTAACTCTCTAATAGCAGTGCTGATCTCGTTGGTCATTTCAGCTTGCTTGCTGTCATGAATATCATTGCCGCAGGCATGACACTTATGATCCTCTGCTTTAGTCAGAGCACTACGCAGTTCATTAATGTTAGATGTTAGCTTCTTACAGTTACTTTGATGACGAGCAAGATCTTTATTAAGTTGTTTGAGTTCTTTTTCGTTTTGCTGCCACTTAGATAACAGTTTGTGATTTTCTAATTCTTGCTGAATATCAATATTCAATAGTTCTGTTATTGTCGCGTCAAGTTTTTCAAGATCTTCTCTCTGCTTGGCCTGCCAAAGACGACTACGACGTTCGAGATCTTCAATAGATGTTTTAATTTTATTGTTTGCATCAGTTACTGCCTTTATACGATATTCTTCTTCTTTAATAGCATCCTTGGTATTTTTAATTAACTCTTTTAGCAAATCTGCTTTTTCACTAAGCTGAGTAATACCTAGTAGCTGTTCAATGATGTTTCTTTGATCATTGGCTTTAAGGCTAAGGAATGGTTCGGTATAGGTATTAAGAGCACAGATATGCTTGAACATATCATGGCCCATTCCAAGCAGACGTTCAATTTCTTCTTGAGTCTCTCGGTTTTCTCCCTGTTGTTCTTCTGTTTCTCCGCGATCTACTTCACGATCATCTACTACAAAACGCAGAACATTAGGCTTACGACCACGTTCAATTCTATAGTTATGGCCATTGACTTCTAGTTCGCAGGTAACCAACATGTTCTTTTGATTAGTCTTGTTGATTAAGTTGTCTTTGCGAATGTTAGTAAGAGCATTGCCGTATAAGACATAGCTCAGGGCATTGACAATAGTAGTTTTACCAGTACCATTACGACTGCCATCCCCACCTAAGTCAAGGTTATTACCTAAGACTAGAGTCAGGCCATGTTGGTCAAATCGTAATGCCTGTGTAACATTACCTACCGAGAGAAAGTTTCGAACAGTGAGATTTTTAATTTTAATCATGGATCTATATTATACATGCAGACTATTGTAGATGTCAATGAGCACTTGGCGATCTACAACATCGCTTTCGATAGCAGCCAATTGGCCAACAACAATCTGATCAACACTTTCGAAATGAAGATCACCACTCCAGTCTTGGGAATGTTCTTCACGTTTGGCCGGTATCAGATTAATTTCACGCAGGTTGTATGTTTCCTGCCAATTTTCTTTTAAAAATGTAGCTTCTTCAAAACTAATGTCAGCATCGCAGGTCACACGCAAGAACGTGTTCTTGTTCATGTAGCGATCCGGATCTTCAATCAATCGTGTAAGATCTATCGTTTTGAAACTGGGTGCATCTGGCCATGCAATATATTTCGGGGCGCCGCCCCATTCTAATGTCATCATGCCTCGATCATCGTCCCATGCATCACTGTAGTTATGCGGAAAGGCATTTCCAGTATAGTGAACGTTGCCCCGTTGTTGACGCAAATGGAAATGCCCAGAGAACACATATTCTTGATTGGGAAAGTGTTCGCTATTCAAGCCGCCATGGTCTGGCATCTCTACCATAGCATTCATTTTGAAGCTGGGCAGTTCAAAGTGTCCAAATACATAACGACTGTCTAAGCGTTTCATCTTAGTCCACTCGTCGCCCACAAGCCAAGGAACAAGACTGACTTCGCCTTCAGTATAGATATCGTTAATCAAAACAATATTTTTCTGATTACGAATAAATGGAACGCTGTTTAAGTCTCGCTTCTCCCGGTAATACAAGTCATGGTTACCAGGAATAAAGAAAAAGCGTTCAAAGTGTTTACTGATATAATCAACAGCATCTACCGTATAGTTCAATGTGCTGACATTGACAGTGGCACGATGGTGATGCCAGTCGCCCATAAAGATAGCAGTATCACAATCTTGTTCACGTGCAGTCTTACAAAACCATTTAACAAAATCCATACAGTCATCATTATGGGCTTTGCTGTTTTGGCGCATGCCAAAGTGAATATCGGTAAAAACTGCGGCTCGTTTAAAAAGCTGGCTCATTAATAATCCTCAGATTTTAGATTAGCAAGACGATCACGCTCGTCACGCATTTGTGCTTCATGTTCAAATTGTCTAGTGAAGCTGGGGTTACTGCCTATTTCAATCAGCAGGTCATCACGTATCATTTGATTTTTCTTTTCAATGTTAAGAATACGAGTAAAGCTATTATCTATGGCAGCAGTATAGTATGCAAATGGATTTTGACTTTTTGATTCGTCGAATTGTAATCCAATTTGACTCAATTGTAGCAATGCCTGACTACGCATTTCATCTACGTAAGTATAGCCACGCCAGTTAAATCGCATACTGTATTTTTCTACTAATAGCATATAGCTCTTGGCCAGCTTGTTGGTAATAGTACCTTCTAAGCAGAATTCCCCGGTATGAATGTCGCCGCGCCAATGGCTCTTGCCTACGCAGATTAGTTCATCGTTTTCGTCAAACTTCCAATGTTGATAAGGAGGAAAATTTACTTTCGAATGGTGATCACCACGGCTCTTGGGTGTCTTCTTGCGCCCGGGCTCTAATGGAATATGATCATGTGTCATAATCCTAAAAACAACATCTTGCTTACCGACTTTTTTATAATCGATTTCAACTTCTGCAAGTTTTGTTTTTGGATTAGTTTTCTGAGCCTCTACCAGTGCTAGTTGACTAAGTTTAAGTGCTCGATTTCTTTTAGCTTCGGCAACAGTTCGTATGTTGATTTTGCTAGGATCCGGCAGAATTAAATCATAGTCAGCATATTCTGGTTTGGTGTAGCTACTGTATTTGTTCTTACTCAAATGTATTTCTTTGAGCAATTCTTTGTTGGTTAAGTATTGTTTGGCTTGTGGGTTCGCGGTTGTCATGGAATTATTGTAACACCTTTGCAAGTAAAGTCAAGACCTTTGGCAATTAAAACTATATATTATTATACGATAAATATTAATATGAACTACAGCGGCGTATACCTAAGACCAAGAAACCCAATAGCAGGCGGACCCACCGTTTTGGAATTTCCATATACGCCTCAGATTGACTACAGTAATGACGTCAAATACGATTCTTTCAATCTTACACATACAATTTATCAACCATATGCCTATGCTAAAACTGAAAATCCACAGCTAACTTTGCAGTGTAAATTCAGCAGCCATACAGTAGAACATTTTGGAATCAGCGAAAATGCCATTAGATTCCTGCGTATCTATACAAAAATGAACTACGGTAGAGAAGATGGGGAAAGAGGACAGCCTCCAAGGATTTTGAGATTCTTTGCCATGGGCAATCCTATATTTTATAATGTGCCAGTAGTTATTAGTAGATTCAACATAACCTTTCCTGAAGATGTAGATTATATTAAAGGCACCCCGGGCATAGTCAATAACAGAGATGTTCCTCGTAGTGTTGAAAATATAGGCAATAGAAGCATGCCAACTAATGCCGGCGCTGGTCGAGGCACATACGGAATGCCCACAGTAACACCAGGCGATGGTGTGACAGTAGTTAATGATGCATTACAGGTTAGAACTGATGGAGATAATTCTATCTATCTTCCTGCATTCTTTCAGGTCAGCATAACATTGTTGCTACAGCAAAATATTGCAAAAACAGTAAAACAATTTACACTACCAGATTTTGCCGCAGGGAAACTAAGTAAAGACGGGTATATCTGATTATGGCAAAAACAAGTCTTTACACCAATAAAAGTTATTTAAGAAGCACTGGATTTAGAAAATTTTTTCTAGATGTTGCACAGTTACCTAAGATTAATAACACCCAGGGAGAATATATTATTGTTCCTGCTGAATGTGAAAACAGAATGGATTTGTTCAGCTATCAACAATATGGTTCCAGTAGACTTTGGTGGATAGTGGCCTTGGCCAATGCCGACATAATAAAAGATCCTATATGGGATTTTAAGTCCGGCATGACAGTTTTTGTTCCTAGGGATGCGGCATTGCTGGAAAAACTAGCAGGAGTTAACTAATGTCTGCTAGAGTTGGCTCTCCTTATGGAACGAGAGATAATCCATTAAAGCCAGGCAATCAGCAATTTCATGGCGGCCAGGATTTCCCAGCTCGCACCGGAACCCCTATGTATGCAAACAAACCGTTGATAGTCAAACAAAATACCTATCAAATGGGTGCAAATGGCCATGGGTACGGCAATCAAATTGTTGTAGAAGATCCTGTTACAGGACAACAATACAGAATGGCTCATTTGGATGAAAGACCAAAGTGGAAACCAGGAGAGACAATCAAAGCAGGCGAAACAATCGGTCATGTAGGTAATACAGGCGGCTCCACTGGCGCACATCTTCACTGGGAAGTAATTAATAATGGAAAGCCGCAAGATCCTGCGCTATATAAAGATTCTACTCCGGTTACATGGAGTAAAGACGGAAAAGGCACATTATGGAACACATTAGATAAAGCCAAGCCAGATCCTAATTATCGTCGAGGAAGCTCTTCGGTACCAGGCGCAACAACTACGCCTTCTGCTTCCCCCGGAAGTTCATCTGATCCAATTGCAGATTTACTAAGACGTCAGGAAGAAGAAAAACAAAGACAAAGACAAAGAAATAGAGAAAATATGGGACAAGATAGACGAGGCAATGAACCCAGTCGTTCGAATAAAAGCCGTCGAGGTCAAGGTTTAACTACCGGCAGTCCATGGCACCAATTACACGACGGAGGTTAAAGTGGCACATACCTATTATTCACGATTAACTATAGTTCACCCGCAAGACGTTAAAAATTTAGATCCAAGATCAGGTATTGTCATTGCCGAAACAGCCACCACCGGTCGATATGTCATCAGCGATATATCCTGGGAAACTCACATAGCACCAAATGCACTTACAGTTACAGCAATGCATGGTTACGGGGATATGAAAATCTATGAGCCACTAGGCATGAGTCTATTTGACTATATCAAAGCAGCGGCCTGGCAGTTAGGCATGGAAAACCATTTGGATGCAAGGTTTTTATTAGAAATAGAAATTATTTCTGAAAATATGCCAAAGGAAGGCAGTGAATACAAATACATTTGGCCTATAATGTTTATAGCAAACGAAGTAAAGGCCAGTGTTATGGAAAAGGGAACAGAATATAATGTTCGATATATTCCTTATAATTACCATTCTCAAACCGATCTAGTTCAGCCCATTAAAGAAACAACAAAATTATCAGCCGGAACAGTCGGAGAATATTTTCAAAAATTACAAAATGCGTTAGAGACTAAAGAATACAAATACGCCGAAGCAAGACAAAAGGCCGGCAAAACTGCTGCCCCGGGCGGAGACAACCCAGCGGCACAAGACGATTATCATGATGAATATCATTTCATCATTCAAAATGAGATTGCTAAATTTAGCTTTACTGATAAAGGCAAAGCCGATTCAGCAGTTCAGGGCGCCTGGCTGTTTGGTATTGGGGGAGCATTTGGCAAGTTTAACGTCACAGCCAGGCCAGGAACCACACTAGTAAACCATATTAATAAAGTATTGCAAGGCACTAAAGAATCTGCAGATTTGTTGTTAGGTAAGAAAAGTAAAAATACAGATGATGCTCAGGGAACCAGTAACGCCAACAAAGCAGTATTAGAATCTCAAATCGGCAAAGTCTATAAGTTTTTTAGAGTGGAAACTCATTCTGTTTATAAGTCATTTGATTACATACGACAACGACATGCAGTAAAACATGTGTTCTTTGTATATCTAGCAGATCAGCCTGATATGTATCAATATCCCGATGAACTCAGTTTATTGAATAAAGAAAAGAACAAAGATAAAGTAGTCAAGAAGTTGCAGTATTATATACAAGAAGGCCTGCTTCAAAAATTATATTATTACAACTATACAGGCTTAAACACTGATGTCATTAAGGTTGATCTAAACTTTAACAATGCATACAGCCTTCCAAGTTTTCCAGTAGTATGGGCAGACAGACATGAAACCGGCCCTGGTGCCATGAATAAACAAAACTATAATAGAAGACTTACCTCTTTTGCCTACGGCGAAAAAAATAGCGCAGCCGCTATAAGACAAGAAACTGAAGTGTTTCGTAGACAGGCACGCAGAGTCAATGATGCAATTAAAGGCTTGGTAAGAAAGTATGCTAAAGGGGACGAAAAACTTTTCAAGGCAATGGTTGAAAGTAATAACGGCGGCCCCGATAAAGAAGCTCGCGAAGAATACAACAAGCTAAAAAAATATCAAGAACAACTAGATAAAGATATTAAAGACAGAGAAAAAGCATACAATACAAAATTAAAAGAAAGCGGCTTAACAAATAGTATCAATAGTCGATCAGAACTTTTGGCCAGCTTACAATATGCAGAAGACTATGACTCTGATACTTTCCAAAGAATCTTGGAAAACTATCTAACTACAGAATTTCCTAATTTGATTCCTAGAATGGAACCAGATGCTCTGCAGGAAGATATAGATATTGTTAAGATTGAAAATGAAAAACTAATCGAAAAAATATTTACGGTTATGACTGCTCCTAATTCTCTAATAAATTTAGAGATGGAAATCTTTGCCGACCCATTCTGGTTAGGTATGCCTAATGTTATGTCGCAGGGTAGTAAAGCACTGGAAAATATTTTCTTTACCAGCGAATATGATCCTGCTTTGAAAGCATTGTTAAATTCTAAAATGCCTAAGATAGATCCGGATTGGGCAACAAGAGAACCAGTATGGAAAAACTATGGCGTTGCACCTTACTATCAAGGTTCTCCTTTACTATACTTTTTAAATCAAATTCCAGACGGACAATACAACGATCAAGATATGTTAACTTTCGCTGCCAGTGATCAGATTGTAGGCATATATGCAGTGTGGAACGTTGTAAACGAACTAAAAGAAGGTAAATGGACACAAAAATTAAAAGCTATCAGAGACTTGACCATACCGTCACAATTCCTTCCTAAAAGCATCAACGGTGAATTTACCATGGAGCAATTTAGGGAATGGGCGTTGGAGCAGCCTAGTGTTGCCGATGATCTACGAGTTCAACCTAGACAAGAAGAAGATGATAGAAGAGCTATAGCAGAGCGAGAAAATTTAACAGGTAACGGCAGCGGAGCAGCCGGAGTTCAGTTAGGCGAAACTGCATCATCAAAACCCGGTATTGCTGCCGCACTTGAAAAACAAAAAGCTATATTGGCCAGTAATCCTCCTCCTAGAGTTGACAACCCAGTTAGTGTTGCAGAAGCTCTAGTAGCATCAGGAAAATCTAAAAAAGAAGCATATGAAACTGCTAAGGCTAGATATGAACAACAATTGGGTGATTTTTATAAGCACATAGAAGCAGCAAACATAAAAGCCTACGCCGAAGCTGGTGTAAGCGGAGTTAAGCCATATAGCGCAGATACTATGAAAGCACTGGCCTTGCAAAGGGATGGCGTAGGCGGATTAAACAACTGGAAGGTAGGAAATACAACAATGCTAGGACCTAGTGCATTAAACAATCCTATGGGAGTAGGCGGCAATCCTACTATTGGTAGATATGGCAAATATAACAGCTGGGAAGAGGGATTAAAAGCTGGCAGTGATTATTACAATTATGGCGTTGGAGTAACTTCTACTCCTACTAGAGCCAATGATAGATTGTTATTACCTTCATCTGTGACCGGTGGCGCAGTAAATGAACTCAAACACATATCAATTAAATCTGCAGGAGGTAAAGGATAATGGCAAGAGTAGGAAAACCATTCGGTCAAAGAAAAGCCCCTAGCAATTATTTCTCCGGCGACGAAGGGTCGATGCCCAGCCAAGGAGTTTATATTGGCTTGGTTAAAAAGAACGACGATACTCAGAGAATGGGAAGGCTACAAGTATGGATCGAAGCATTTGGCGGTGATCCTGAAGATGAAGAAACATGGATAAGTGTAAGCTATGCTAGCCCCTTTGCTGGCAGCACCAGTATATTCGATCAAGGAAACAATGTAACCGAATATGAAGATACAATTAAGAGCTATGGTTGGTGGGCAGTTCCTCCTGATATTGATGCTCGCGTTCTTGTGGCATTCGCAGACGGTGGTCGCTTAGACAAAGGATATTGGTTCGCTTGTTTATATCAGCGTGGCACACAAATATCTGTTCCAGGCATTCCTGCTAAGAAGACATGGACAGGCGACACAAAACCAGCCGCACCTAAAAATAGAAAAGACAAAGACCCGGACATTGAAAAATATGTCGAACACAAGCCTACTAGTGATGCATTGAATATGCAGGGCTTGGATAAAGATTCTCTACGCGGTATTACAACCAGTAGCGCAATGAGAGAAACACCAAGTAGGGTCATGGGAATATTAACTCCACAACAACATCAGTTTGTTATGGACGACGGAGATAAAGAAGGCAACAACAGACTAATACGTCTTAGAACTCGTAACGGCACACAATTATTACTCGACGATGTAGTAGGACACATCTACCTAATCAGCAAGAATGGCGAAAACTGGGTAGAGATGAGCGCCGATGGGCAAATACATGTTTATGCAAACAACGATTTAAACATTCGAAGTCAGGGTAACATTAATATGTATTCCGACAAGAGTATTAATATCGAAGCTGGAATATCTTTTAATGTAAAAACAAACCAAGGTTCTATTAATTTAGAATCAGGTGACGCAGTTTCAACTTTTGCATCAACAGACACTGTGATAACCAGTTCTCTTACCAGTAATATAAACAGTGGAGTAGGACACTACGAAACTGCTGGCGTCATTCACATGAACGGTCCAGTTGCAAAGTCACATATACCCATAGAAGTAAATAACCTAACAGTGAATCAAGGTGTTAAGGAAAGTATATGTAATACTGTTCCAGAGCATGAACCCTGGGCTGGTCACACTGGTAGTATAAATCCAATTGGTCCAGGAGGCCAACAACTATTAGTAGATCCAAATCCTGAACAAACCCCAAGGCAACCCGCCCCTGACGAAAATCCTTCACCCACAGCAAAGTATGAAGAAGAACAGGATCAAGAAGAGAAACCCTTAGAAGAAGTATCGACTAGTCCAGAAGCTATGATGTGCATGAAAGATTCTAACGAATACATGCCGGTTAACGTCGACGATGGTGAAGGTCAAAGTGGCGGTTACGGGTCAGCAATAACATCTCCGTTTCAAGTAGGACCTTAAAGGACAAAAATATGATACAGTCAAGTGCAGACTCTATAGCAAACTTTCAAAAATCTGTGGCTGCTACAGATCAGCTGGCATCACAACTGCAACCCATTAAAAAAATGGAAGCAAATCTTAAACCTGCCCCGGGCAGGACCGAAGCACAGGTTCAACAGATAATGGCAAATGGTATTACTCCAGAACTTGCAGAAGAAATGTTTGTTAGCGATGTTAGCAGGAATGAAAATGAAGTAAGGGCAGTATTAGCAGCCGCCGGAGTTAAAAAGATACCGCAAGGAGCATTTGACGGCCTTGTCAGTATGCAAAACCAATTGGGTAATATTTCGTATGTGTATGTCAACGGCGAAAAAATTGACCTAACAAACTTATATAGACAAGGAAATTGGCAGCGTGTGGCTAGTTTTGTTGCAGCCGATGAAAGAGATAGACCGAGAAGAATTAGAGAAGCAAATATGATTGCCAAAGGTGATTATGGTCCCGCACCAAACCCAAGTGCAATTATTAAAAAAGGCTTCGACGATGCTAAAGAAAAATTAGCTAAAGAACAACTTAATAAACAAACTGGTAATCCGCCAACCGATCAACAAAAAGTTGCATTGGCCAACAGCTATTTTGCCACAAATCAAACAGCTCTTCCGGATGCCAGCACCGCATTAAAATTAGCATCTGCGAAAAACTACGCAGAAGAATATATTACTAAGAGATATAAGCGACAATTAGGCCCATGGCCTTATTAATCGCCGACTTCATATAACAGCGGGGCGTCCTCGACGCCGTAGGTTATTTCATAATGTCGACTGTCGTGCTCGTATTCGTCGGTCCAGAATCTCTGATTGTTGGATGAGCAAATGGGGTCTTTAAAAGAAAGAACCATCATCATATGACGATACTCATCGCCTTCTAATCTACGTTTAGGAGGTCCCATGACTCGTCGTAAAAACGCCTGAGCTTCCTCAGGCGTCATGTTTAATACATTAGATTTTTTTAACATATGGTGCTAATTCTGGCGGAGTCCAACCCAGAGGCTTTAGGACTTTACCGTCTTCACGCTTACGCACCTTGCCAGTTTCCTTGTCAATCTTAGCAAAGTTAGTTCGCATGACTTCTTTCCAAGCACCTTCTGCATCTGCACCCATCGAATGAATGGCACCGATAGTAACAACTAGAATATCAATGAGTGCATCTAATGTTTCAACTGGATCAGCATCTTTGACTCTGTTGTGATTGATGTCTAGACCTTGCGCTTCTAACAATTCATGATATTCTTCTTTAATAAGATTAAGATACAAATCAAATTGAATACCCAATGGGTCAGTTACTTCATTGCTATTACTTGGAGTAGCCTGATCGCAGGCATTCATAAATTTTTCTTGATCTCGAAACGGGTTTGTCATAGTTTTAGTGTCTCAATAAGTTGTTCTTCTGCGGTCATATGGGCCACAGGTTCAAGCCAGCCGTTGTTGATACATTCTAGAATAATCATTTTGTATTCCTTCGGACAAACTTGACTGATGTTAAATCCGGCTCTATTAGTAATAGTCAGGCCGTCGTTAATTGTAAACAACGGATCATTTCGTCGAATGATTTTAACATTGGATTTGCGAACAGTGAGTTTCATTTTTTTATTGCATCTACCATCATCTGTTCAGCGGCATTTTTAATGCGTTCTTGCTCACAGACCACAGCCTTAGTAAACATGAGTTCAACTAGTTCGCTCATAACACGTCGACCGTCATCTGTTAAATGACTATACTGTGCATTTACTGTGCTAACATAGGACATTTCTTTATTTCGAACCGCAGCCAGTAACTGCGCGGCTAAAATATGACCTATTTCTCTTTCGGTCATTTTATTAGCCTTTCTTAAGCATTTCCAGGAATACAATTTTGCCAATAGCGTCTCCAAAGTTTTCGTTATTTTCAATAACATGGAGACTTGAATTCCAGCGATCGTTTCTTTTATCATAAGTTCTAGTTTCTAGAATTTTACCGCCCTGGGCGTTGTAAACAGTAAAACGCATGGGTTCATGACTGTCTTCGTCTATGCCGCTGTGTGTCCTTAATTTGGCACTGCTGATAGAGTTCTTCATTAGAGGAACATCTGCTTCCTCAGAAGGAAATATAAAGTTATGTAGTTTATGTCTAAGCCAATTTTTCATAAAAACCCTTAATAGTTCTACTAGTCTAGCATAAACTAGATTAAAGGTCAATAGTCAATGAGCTTCTTAATATCCTTGGGTTTTACCACTATAACAGAATGCTTTTGTCCCTTATAGACAATAGGCAAATCTAAGCAGATAGTAACCCTGGGCCCTTCAATTTCGCTGACTACACTGTCGGTGCCCACACTTCCGATAAATGGAATTTTGTTCCAACGACCAAATACACGGTCTCCAAACTGCCAGGTTCCTTGATATCGGTTCTCGGCAAAATATTCTGCTAGATTTCCCATTACTCGACTCCAAAATGTTCTTTAATGTCTTTGCTAGGCATATCCGATCCGGCGGCAATGCCAGCACATTCTTTCACAAGCAACTCGGCGAATCGTTGGGCACTTACCTCACCTTGCCAATATACTGTGGGAGGGTTGCCTGCAAGACTAGGATCATTATCGTAGTGGCGAATGCTGTGGGCTCGAAGGTATAGTTCTTTTAATCGTTCGTTCATAAAAACCATTTCTTAATGTGAAAACCAACAATAGCAAACACAGTGAACCATGTGGCAAACAGTACCATGTAGAGATACGCCAGGGCCCAACGACCTGCTCGTTCACCTTCGTTCAAAGTTTTTCTCCTACTTGGAATCCACGGAATCTGAGGAAGCGAGGAAACCGCAAGCTATATGATCCGTCTTGGTTTTGTGTAATAGCGTCTGCCCTTACTTCAACAATGTTGCCAAGGACTTCACGACGATAATTCCAAAACTCGTCTCGATTACTATCGCTAAAACCACTACCAACGTTGACGGTAATCTTGCGTCCGTCATCCACACCTGAGCAAACAAATGCTCCCAGGCGTCCGATATTACGTCCAGTGCCTTCTTCAACATCTGTAACCTCCAAAGAGACTTCGATAAAGGGTTTGAGTTTGAGCCAAGCGTGACTGCGTTTGCATTCGTAAGGAGCATTAACTTCCTTAATCATAATGCCTTCATAGCCACCGTCGATGGCCTGCTGATTAATGGCACGGAATCGTTGTTGGCCTGCATCAGTATCCAGGTCAACAAGTTCTTGGGCAAGAATACGCAGATTAGGCAAGGCTTCAATGTTGCCATTGTACCAATCTTTAACCCACTGACTACGTTGCAGTTGGGTAACCTTGCTTTTGCCTTTTTCAAAGTCTTTGAGAGGCACAGCATCAAAAAGATACAAGATGGCATCTTTGGCATTGACATTGTCTTTGCGATGCACTTGCTTCATCAAGTCTTGAAAACTACTTGACATCACTTCGCCGTCTAGAACCATAGGCTCCGAGAAACCAGTCGCCACTGCGCTGAGTTGGTCCTTGATGTGACCAAAGTTTAGCAGTTCCTTGCCATTGCGGCTGAACTGATCTACCCGTCCATCCGGATACACGATTGTGATTACTCGAACTCCATCCAGTTTGACTTCGATTATCTTTTTGCCACATACCTTTTCCTCATGGTTGGTGCTGTCATGTGCAAGTTGACAGCTGAATACAGGGATAGTATTTTTGACGACTTTATTAATGGTCTTTTCACTGACACCGCAACGAAGATCCTTAATAAGGATACGACGATACCAATTATTCCATTGCTCGACTGTGGCAGTATTCATCAGCGTGTCGACGGCCTGTCGTGCTACATTGCCGGTGATTTTTCGTTGGGCGAATCGTAAGGTTACAGATTCAAATCCAGCCCAGTTTAGTCCAGGGCCGTCTATGCCAGTTTTTTCTGGAATTTGTTTAAGCCCAAAAGTAATCATGGGATCAAGCGCAAGCCTGCATCCGTCCAAAAATTCTTTGTTGTTTCTATTGGCTTCGATAATCTGCTCCTTGTTGGTGCGTAGATTATGAGTTTCCAAATCGCGAATAATTTGCCAAGGTTGATTCATTTGCAGGTTTCCAAATTTAATAGCGTAATAATAGCATAGACTTCAATTTGTGTCAATATCTTGTTTAATGTGAATAAGTAGTAACATGAACTCACAATACTACGAACTAGAGCCCAAAGACAATCATTTCTACAGCATATTTGTGGATATAACACACAAATGCAATATGGAATGCGCCAACTGCTATACTCCAATTCGAACGGTTCCGGATTTGGATGTAGCCAAATTTTATGCAGTATTAGACGAACTACCAAATAAAGCAGAGATTAGATTGATTGGTGGAGAGCCCACAGTCAGAACAGATTTAGTAGATATTGTTCACAACATTAAAATTCGTGGACATCGTCCAACGATGATGACTAACGGGCTTATGGTTGCCCGACCCGGCTATGCTCGTGAACTAGCAGACGCAGGTATGCGTAGTATCTACTTGAGTATGAACGGCGGTGACGATAACGCTATCTATAAAATCATGGACGGTGGCGGCGCCTGGGCTGAGCGTAAAGTAAAAGCCTTAGAAGAATGTTTGGCCGTTAAAATGAACGTCAACGTTGGTGCAATCTTACAAAAAGGCGTCAATGATAATGTTCCTAAGAGATTACTAGAATTAGTCAACAGCTTCGGCAGTAAAGCCATACTACGTTTTCGCAACGTCGGACAAGTTGGCCGCTACAGTTTAGAAAAACACGAAAACTGGACATGGGACGAAATGGTCAATTTGGTCTGCACACAATTAGAAATTGATTCGGAATGGGCCAGCACACAGAATCGGATCAATGGTTACGATGAAAAGAATGTTATTTTCTTCCCAGTAGAACCAGATAAAAAGTATACAACATCTTGGGTAAAGATTACCGACTGGAGTCCTGCAGGATCCGACTTGCCAGACCCGGGGAATAATCGTCGTGGTCGCCTAACACCTGACTTTAAGTTAGCTCCGTTTTTTGAGCACGTTAAAAAATATGAAAATCAATATTGATGCTCCGTGGGGAGATGTCATTGACACTCTAAAGTATAACAAACCTTTAGATGATTGGTATAAAGAGCATCCTAGGTTAGATTACAATTTTTTTAAGTTGCCAGAACAATATAGTTTTGATCTAGCAAAGATGCAAGAACAGATAAGAGCAATAGTTCAACAGCAAGAAACAATTTCCATTGATAGAAACGCTCAGGGAAAAAAATACAATAGGTACAAAGGACTAGGGTTTTTTGCTAGACAAGATTCAGATAAGCCCTTAGAAGATCATTTTCTAAGAAGGGATACTGAGTTAGGGGAAGTGTATCCAGATGATCTCCATCTCAACAATAAACTTCCTGATTTGTATGAAAATGATTTTACTAAGCCCACTGAAATTTATAATGATTACTTTAAAAAAGTATTTTCTGTTTTTAACTCGCCAATAAGCAAAGCCAGTATCTTAGAGTTAAAAAATAAAGGGTATCTGGGCAGTCACGTAGACTTTCCTTATTACAAGTGCATAAGGCTACATGCAACTATACAAGGGGGAGAAGGCGCTTGGTACGAAATCAACGGAGAAAGATTTCAGATACCTGCCGACGGCAATTGGTATTTTATTGATACTGGTAAATTTCACAGCATTTGGAATGAAGGCCCCGAGGACAGATTGACTATAAATGTTAATCTAATGGTCTCCGGTGACCCACTAAACCTAGCTAAAAAAGGAATTATATGATATCTTATTTGTTTGCCAAGCAACTTAATTACAATATTGATGAAAAGCTCTGCTACGATGAAATAGTATCAGCTCCTCGAAAGTTTTGGTTTACTGCAAAAAACAAAGATGATGGAAAACTACAGTTTGTCGGGGACAAAGAAGACTGTCAGTTTTATGTAGCTAAGATAGCAAAGTTTCCCAACACCCTTAATGAAATATTGAAATTCATTCCGGATATAATGATTAAGAATAGCTACGTTACAAAATGCGCTCCGGGATATTCTATGGAGCCACACATTGATCCTAATAGAGAAACAGCGATAATTATACCACTGGGATCAAACAAGGGGGATATTAGCTTCTTCTATCGCGGGCATAAAATTTACACTTATACATATAAAGGACCCACCCTGACAAGGGTGGGTGTATATCATAGTGCAACCAATCCGTCTGCTACTGACTATAGATATGGTATAACCGTTGAAGTGCCAGGCAGTTATCTGGCAAATTGCCTAAAGCGTTAAACAGATTTTAAGAAATCAATAACATCTTGAACTGTAAAGATGTTTTCTGCAACAGCTTCTGGAACTTCTACGCCATAGTGATCTTCGAACTCTAAGACTAGTTCCACAGTGTCAAGGCTATCGCCACCTAGGTCTTTAATGAAAGAGCTTTCGTTCTTTACATCTTCTACTTTAAGACCAAACTGTTTTGCAATAAGTTTTTTAACTTCTAATTCTTCAACAATCATTTTAAATCCTTTTTCATAATTAGCGGCACGAACCATTGTGCAAAGTCAAACTCTCCGGATTTATGTGCATAATTCCATTCGCCTGGCTTTCCATGGTGATTATTGTGAAGACCAAGACCCAGTGTTAGCCAGTTAAGAAAAGGCATATTTTGACTGTCGTCTCCGCTGTAATTCTGATAACTTCCTCGATGAGGAGTATGTCCGTAAGTGTTTACAATTCCTGATAAGTGGAATTCAATGACAGTAGCGGCACTGATTGAGAAAACGGCCAGTCTCCAGTCAATGATACACAATGCCAAGAATGTTCCCCAATATATTTTATAGTAGTTAGTATGGAAGAATTTCATGAAAGGATCTTTCATAATATCCTTGGCCAGCCATATTTTTCTAAAATCCCATTTATGATTTAACCATAAGAAATAGCTCCACCAAAATCCTTTACGAGGAGTATGGGGGTCGTTTTCTGTATCAGTATTAGGATGATGAACCCCAATATGAATAATTTTTAACATAACAGGACTACCAGTTCCGCATAACATGCCAAAAAATGCACCCAAGCGAGCGATCCATGGGTAAGTTTCGAAACTCTTATGACACCAATATTTGTGAATAAAAATTCCAAATCCGATATGCCCAGTCAAGAACCAAGCTGGATAAACTAGCCATAACCAGTGCAAAGATGTATCGCCAGTAAACAAACTAGCTATACCTATTAGCATTGCTATATGTGCAGGAATATAAACTTTTCTAAAGTTTTCTCCTAGATCATTCCACTTCATCATTGGGTGTTCCTTTGTAATTAGTAAATTTTTTATTTCTAAATATTTCGATTCGATGCTGCTGGCGCAATACAAACATTCTTGATACTGTATCCGACCAATCGATTACTTCTCGATAATCATCAAAACTTTTAACGCCTGTTGTAACCGAGTTGGCTGGTATCACTAGATCATCGTACCATTCGTATCTTCCAAGCAATCTACTGTATTTAACCATAATCTTGTTTCTGATATTATGATGCTGTTCAGGAGATATCATCCACCACTTATAGTAACCCTTCCCCTCCATTTTATCAATGACAGCGTCAATTCCAGGCGCTAACATTTTTGCAGTTTTGGCATAGTGGTTGGTTGATTCAAGGACTTTAGTGCCTGCAACCCTCCACGCCGCAAAATCCGGATATTCTATGGCGGTATAAGTAGCTAAAATGTTACCATTAGCATCAAATACACCGCAAATGGAACCAGTGTCGCTGACTACTTTTTCATAGTATTTTTTTGCTAGTTCCTTGATATTATCCAAACTAAGCTGCATTCGAACGTTGTGAGGGTCGTTTGAATACATATAAGTCATAGTATCAATAACGTCTTCGGGCAAAAGGAACCGGGTAGTATACATATTTTTGTTATTTATTATCGGATATCTGTAGTCTTTTGGATAAATAAATTTATAGCTATACAGCTAACATACTTTAATGGAGAAAAATATGCCTGAACTAAGCGCAACACCATTGGTAGAAGTTACATTCACTACTACCAGATCTGATGCTTCTACACCATTCTGGTGGGAAAGCACAGACCCAGCCATCACAGCAATGAAGAGTGAAATTCTAAGAATTGCACAAGAGAAAAATATTCCTACGGAATTCCAGGTAGTTAACAGCACAACTGCTAAACAAACCTATAGATTTTTCAATACTGCATCTTGGAGAGAAGATTTTTGGCCTGCCGTACAAGCAGCTCTGCCAGGTCTAGTGTCTGCTAGAACTCAGTATTACAGCAATGCTGGTCATACTCTACAGTTCAAAATGGCGAACTCACAGACTGGCGCCGTTATTAGCGAACTAACACTTTAATGTGGGCAAGATATATGGGCTTCGGCCCATATATCAAATCTCAATAGATTTGCTTTCTAATAAAGTTTTTTCTTTTTTCAAGTCCCATATTTTTTCTCTTATGTCTCTCATTGAAACCTCGATGAGAGACATATCTTCTTCCGAAGCCTTAAAATAAAAATTTTCTAAATCATTTAAGCGGGACTCTAAATAATACATTTCGGAATCTATAGAAAAAATTCCCATTTCAGCCTGTTTAAGTTTTAAGACTGTTGAAAGGAATGCGTGTTCCCTTTTTAATTCTATAGAAGTTTGGTCGTGAATTTGATAACCCATCGGGTATAAACGAAGAGCTTCGTTGTGATGGTACTCTGCCTTGACTTTTAACTCGTCCAAGGCAGAGCGCATTTTCTTAATCGAAGTTTTAGTCGTAGTCATGTTCCTGCATTAAGTCGTAACGTTTCCTATACAGTTGACTCAATTCGTCTTTGATACGCAACTTTTTCTTTTTCAAATCTTCCATTTCGAATTCATTCCAGCTTTTTTGTTGTAGCATTTGGTGAATTTGACGTTCGAGCAATGTGTGTTGGTTGTCCAATGTGCGGATATGATGTTCCAAAGAATCGATGTCCATGAGCAGGCTCCTTAAATGTTGATGTGGAACTAAGTTGACACTTAATATTTAAGATTATAAAATGCTTTTTGGCAGATGTAAATCTGCTGTTTCACCACAATAAATAGTCACATAAAATGAGCGATACACTATTACTGAACCAAGACGGCACACCGTTGAGTATGCTGCCACCCAGTGTTATTGACTGGACCTACGCTATTAAACTGTTATACCTAAATAAAGTCTCTGTAATCAAAGAGTATGATGATTGGGCAGTTCGTAGTCAACATTTGGAAATTAAAGTGCCCAGCATTGTCATGACCAAACGTTATGTGCGTCCGCGTCAGCGTGTCCTGTTTAACCGTAAAATGGTGTATCTTCGGGACAACTATACTTGCCAATACTGCGGTGACCAATTCCAAGCTAAAGACCTGACACTAGACCACGTTAAGCCAAAAAGCCACGGTGGCGGCTCTACATGGAGTAATTTGGTTACCTGTTGTGGTACCTGTAACTGGTTAAAAGGTGCTAAAGTAATTGAGCCAAAAACTGTTCCTAAGGAACCCAATTATTGGCAAATGGTTAAAATGTCTCGTAAAATTGTACCTTACAGTATGCGAGATCCGGCCTGGGCAGAGTATCTAGGCTACGATGATCCTCCCGCGGAAGCGGTAGGTTGAAAAGGCCCGCAAGGGCCTTTTTTTATGACTTGTAAATCAAGTCCAAGCCGCCCATTCGTCCCGCATAAACTCCATTGGAGTTTTTACTAACCAATGTAATTTTTACTCCGGCAATGGCCGCCACCAGCATCCGATCGGTTAAACTGATCACATCAGCTGACATCTTTTTATTATTATTTTCGCAGAGTATCTCTACTTTGTTGGGAATATTTTTTGATTGCCAGTCGTTTTTATTCATTATAGCTCCATGTCATTAACTACTTATATTATTTGGAAATAAATATGAATATGCGTAAATTTAAAGGCTTCAGCACAGTTGGAAAAACATGGGGAAACTTCACTCTCTATGATGTCAACTTGGCCAAACAAAATATTCTAAATGAATTTTACACTCGCAAAGGCGAGCGTGTAATGAGTCCTACCTTTGGTAGCATTGTATGGGATTTATTGTTTGATCCGTTAACAGACGACACAGTGCAGTTAATCAAAGACGATAGCCAGAGAATTGTTACCAAAGATCCACGCCTGGAATTACAAGATATCCGAGTTGAAGAAGAAGAACATACTATCAGAGTTATTATTTTGTTAAATTATATTCCCAGTGCTACGCTAACAGAATTAGTGGCCACGTTCAACAGAGACATTGCCACCAGTATACAACAAGGATAACCAATGCCAAAAGCCATACGTCAAGAGAATTTATACGGCGCAGAAGATTGGAGCATGGTTTATACCAGCTTTAAAAACGCCGACTTTGTCAGCTATGACTTTGACACCTTACGTCAAAGCATGATTGACTACATGCAAACAAACTATCCGGAAGAGTTTAACGATTACATTCAAAGCAGCGAATTTATTGCACTGCTAGACCTTGTTGCTTATGTTGGACAGAACCTTGCATTCCGTATGGATTTAAATGCAAGAGAAAACATTTTAGATACAGCAGAAAAGCGCGAAAGTGTATTACGTATTGCACGTATGCTCAGCTACAAGCCTAAGCGTGTGCGCCCTGCCAGCGGCTTCTTAAAAGTCACCAGTGTTACAACAACAGAGCAGATATTAGACAGCACCGGTGTTAATCTAGCTAACCAGTTAATACAGTGGGGAGCAGATCCTAGCGAATTAGAATATGAGCGTTTTATTCGTATTATGAATGCTGCCTTTACTGGCTTGAACAAATTCGGAACGCCCATTAAACGTGCAATCAGTGAACTTAATTCAAACATATTTGAAGTTTATCGTTTTAATAATACCGCCAGCTTTAATAACTATCCTATCTCAGTGCAAACCGATGGACTTAATTTAAACTTCGACATCTTGCCTGTTGATATAGATTCAACTGGTCTTATAACACAGGGCGACCCTGGCTATCAAAATGGCTTTACAGTAATGTATCGCAACGACGGCCGAGGAGTAGGCAGCACAAGAACTGGATTCTTCTTTTTTGCCAAAGAAGGATATATGGCTAACATAGTAGAAACACTTTTAAATCCTGTGTCTAATGCTATCATCGATTTATCAGAAACTGGTAATATCAGTGAAGAAGATTTCTTTGTGCAGACCATAGATGAATCTGGAGCCATTGTTAAGACATGGAAACGTGTCAGTAACTTGGATTTTAGTAACATTGTTATCAATGAGTTTGGTGGAGCAGACAAGGATATTTACGAAGTAATTTATAGTGACAACGATATTACCAGCATTAAGTTTGGTGACGGAACATTTACTAATCCCCCAACTGGTAATATTCGAGTATGGTATCGCTTATCTCAAAACAGCTATGTAAGAGTTAAAGCAGGAGAAGTTTCTAATGTGTCAGTTGACATTGAGTATGTAAATGCTGACAATCAAAGTCACTTCTTATCAATGACACTTGAACTTCAAGAGAATATGGTAACTGGATTGCCAGCAGAAACTCTTGAAGAAATTAAACAAAATGCACCTGAAGCTTTCTACACTAAAAATAGAATGGTCACAGGCGACGACTATAATGGATTTTTACCAACACTTAACAGTGATGTTTTAATTCTAAAAGCAGAAAACAGAACCTTTAGTGGACACAGTAGATATGTAGACCTAAAAGACCCAACTGGCAAAAGTCGTCCAGTTGTAGAGCTAGCAGACGACGGATATATGTATCGCAGCGAGAGCGTAAAAAATATGTTCGTAGCCGACGATAACAGTCGAAGAACAGTTGACTTGCTGGATGAATATATCGAAAGACAATTAAGTGACTTAGGATTACTAAACTTTTATTATGGTAAACTGAATCTAACAAGTGTCACCGGAGAAGAAGCACTTACATACTTTCCAACAGTTGATATTGAAAAGACAATTTATAATTCTCCATTGGCAGTAGAAGTTTCCACAAATCAAATTATTGATACATTAACAGTATCTAGTATCAATACGCTAGATCCTTATGACAGCTTTGACGCAGACGGCGGCCTACTTCAAATTGACAATGAATTGTTTACGTATTCTTATGTAGACGGCAATCGTTTCATCGGAGTTCAACGAGCAGCCTTTGGAACAACAAAGAGTTTCCATGCAGTAGGAACCAAAGTATACAAGGTGCCTGATTATCGCTGGAGAGTGGCTTATAACGATGCTGATTCTTCTAACGGATATATTAGCGAATCCAACAATAATAAAGAACCACAGAAGCTAGGGTTTACCACAGTCGGTCCTTTGCGTTCTATTCGTCCCGGATCGTTAATTAAATTCCAAGATCCTACTGGCGCTACCAAGTGGGTAACAGTAAGAGATGTTAGGGGAGATGGCCTAGGTGTTGAAAAACTAGTAGGCCAACAGAACAGTGATCTGGCCTATACCGGACTACTAACAAACGGCAACGGTGTAATGGAAATTAATAAATCTGTAACCACATTGGATCGTATTATTAGTATTGTTCCTCCTTTCACAAGAACTTTTGATGACGTAACTAGATCTATAATTTTTGAAAGATTGACAACCAAGGAGTCTTTCGCGCTAAGATTTGACAGCACAGTTCCGCAGTGGAATGTTATAACAAAAGGAATTTATATTGACGCTGATTACGATGCGTATGCAGACGAGTCAGCATGGTTAATAAATGTAGAAAGAGAAGATGCAGGCTGGACAATCAGTGTCAGACAATTAGAATACATTTTCGGCAGCGAAGAATTAATCAGATTCTATAACATTAATTTCTTGCCAACATTTAATCCTAGTATTAAATCATTGAGTAGAGATAAAATTTCATTGCTAACGCTGGGTAGTAACGGAAAAATTCAGGAAACTAAAAAATATGCAATTAGTGGATATTTTGTCTACGAGGACGGCTATACTGACAACAGCAAAGTTAAAGTAACACCACTGGATCTAGACAATGACTTCTTACCCGATGATCCCGAACACTTTATCAACATTGTGCAGAATAATAAACTAACAATGATAGATTATGAAGAAGGCGACTTCTCCTATATCATACCAACTGAAGAAGATATTCCTATAGACGAATATGCCGTTCCTTACACTACTCCATACAGGGTAGTAGGCAAAATGGGTCTGACATTCAAATGGGAACACAAAGTTGATATTGACCAAACACTAAATCCTAGCTTAACTAATATCATCGATGTGTATGTTTTAACTAAGAGTTATAATGAAGAGTATGTAGCATGGAAAAAGAAAGCAGATAAAAATATTCCAATACCACTTACTCAGACTCCTGAAGAATTGCGTCGAAACTTTTCTAATGTATCAAAGTATAAGATGATGACCGACGAAGTAATTTTTCACCCAGTGAAATTTAAGCCATTGTTTGGTAACTTAGCCGATTCTGAATTTCAAGCACAGTTTAAGGTTGTGAGAAACCCTAAGAGCAAACTAACAGACAGTGAAATCAAAGCCAAAGTGATTGGTGCAGTTGACAAGTTTTTTACTCCTGGAAACTTTAGTTTCGGAGAAACTTTTTACTTCACTGAATTAGCCGCTTATATACATACAGTATTAAAGACAGACATCAGCAGCGTAGTTATCGTTCCGGTAAGTCAATTAAGTAGGTTTGGTATATTATTCCAAATTCAACCTAGCAGAGACGAAGTAGTAACTAGCGTCGCCGGAGTCAATGACATTATTGTTATTAATGAAATTACAGATAGTAATATTAGGATCAGCCGATGAGCAGACAAACTAAAAAACCAGCACAGCAAATTGCTACGAAAGTAAAAAATGTAAATTTACTTCCTAATATATTTGCCACAGAGCCTAACAAAAAAATGATAGACTCTACGCTGGACGTCATGACCAGCAAAGGTCAAATGTTGTCATTTGACGAAACTTATGGATTAAGATCAGCCAGCAATAAAACAGACGAATTTTTTGTAGTTGAATCAAACGAAGTTCGTCGCGAGTCTCAGAGTAATAACATGTTAGTCATGCGAAACTCTGCAGATGATTATTTAGGTAAAGTAAGTTATCTAGACATCGACAATTATTTTAATGTTAAAAATTCTCCCATCATTGATGGAACGGTTTTGGACAAAAATGTTAACGTTCTTGATCTACCTATCAATCCGTATAGAATAACCGACTACAGTTTATTTTATTGGTTACCTAATGATCTTCCTGCATGTGGAATACACTTAGAAGAAAAAACACCCGGCGCTGGCAACGCCAAGTTTTCTATTCAGCGAGACCTATTAGGAAAAACATTTGTTACTCTTAAAGACGACGTAACCGGAAGAGAACTAGACCTGCAAAACGGAATGATTATCTTTTTTACAGGAGTGTTGCCATCTGATGAATCTAGTTTTTTATCAGCAGATCCGGACGAGCCAGTATCATACTATGTGTCAGGTGTAGGCGAGTTTATAGCATTAACTCCTGTAACATCTTTTGAGAAAAGAATTCCAAACAGTTATCTTAAAAAGCGTCCATGGGATAAAGATGATGCTTATATGGATCCTCCTGCTGTAAAGTGGGACAGCACAGAACGCGAAGGTAACAGACTAGTAGGTTGGGATGGTAGCAGAACAGTCAGCAGCGAACCAGAGTATGTAACTCAAGAACGAGTTAGTGGAAATTCTACTCACTGGGAAACTATCGATCACTGGTACCATATTACAACTATAAGAGCTGTAGCTAAATTCTTGGGCGTAGACGTAAGTCAGCTAGTATCATCTGCTGACCGTGCTAAGAGACCGATTATCACGTTTTATCGAGGAGTGAGACTTTATAACTGGCCTAATAATATTAGAGCAGAAGTTAATGCTCTATTACCCTACACCAAAGACAAGTATCAAAATTTATTCAATATCAATGATATTACCGGCTATCAACTAGAAAACGGAAATAGAGTAGTCTTTGAAGATGACCCTAAGATTTATTCTATTTTGAAGCCAGTTGGTTCGACTATTTCTTTTATTCCCATTGCCGAAGCTGCTGCCAACGACGGTGCGATTATAGTTACCAACAACAAATTTTTATACCATAGATTAATTTACAAAAACTCTCGTTGGCAATTTGCACAGAATAAAACAGAACCAAATCAAACTCCATTGTTTGAATTTTATAACAGCGGCGGAATATCGTTAGAAACACTCAACGAGTCTGATTTCACTGGCGGCGTTATTTTAGGATTTAAAGACGGAGATGTATACGATCCTATATTGAGAAAGTATGTTGATATTAGTAGAATTGATTTTGATATCGACAAGAAAACTGCATCTGTAAGCCCTAATCAAATTAAGTTCTACACTGAAGTCGATTCTACATGGGAGTATACCGACGAGGACACAGGCGAAGGAAAAACAATACAAGGACCTTATGGATACCTGTTTTTTAATTTTTTAACTAGTTTTTATCAACCACGTCGTGGCCTGGATATATCAAAACAAATTCAGGATGTCATTTATAAATCCGAAACAGAACAAGCATGGACTGCTACCATTGACCCGCCAGCAGACTGCTTAACATCGATCCACGTATATTTTCAACCTATAGGCGGACTTCAGTTTTACACTGATGTTGAAGGTTACGGTTTGATTAGATTATCAAGTAAAAAAGGATATAACAGAATAGAACTGGTATTGCCACTAAAATCTGGCAGCGAAGTTTCTATTATCTGCCATAATCTTCCTGCCAATTTAACTTTTTATAAAACAGAAGTAATTAATAATATAACAACCCCTGTGTTATTAGAAGAACCATATTGCTCTAATAATTCTATTAAGGACGGCGTCATTACATTGAATCTCAATGAAAGTATATCCTTAGATGGCGGAAACACTTACATAGAAAACGAACTAGCCAAGGATAACACTATATTGTATTGGAATTTTTCCACTACATCTGCTCCAGGTTATAAAACTGCAATAGTTAAACCTGCCGCAAAATGGAGATTCTTACAGAACGTTCATGTTAAAGATAAAACAAATCCTATTTACAATGAATTCGAAATAACAATTAACGATCAAGTATTGTTAGACGGCTCATTGAGTGGCAAACAAGAAATCAAAGCAACTCCGAGTCTTGTCAAGAAAGTAGTCGAAGATGACAAAATAACAGTGGACAGTGTGGTTAGCAACCCGACACAAAAAACTGCGCCGCTGTCATTGATATCGAATCCGTTAAACACGAACTTATCAACACTAAACTATTATAGTCTCTATCAACATGCTGTTAACTTAAAATCAAATGCCACAAACAGTAGAGATTATATTGAATTTGAAAGTCTATTACAGTCGTCATTGCTAGGCGGCGGCACCCTGTTAAAGCACAGTAGCCCGATATCTAGATTCGCCATCATGGCTACTAATATGCCTTTTGACTTCGGAGACTTGTTGATCAAACAAGGGAAACATTATGATACCTTCTTACAAAAACTAAAATTAGAGTTAGAAAATGTCATATCAAACAACGACTATACTCAATTAAGTTCATATGAGCTGTTATCACTGGCCATAGAAAACATTTTTGTAGATGATGCCAGCATTGACAAATTCTGGGCACATAGCAATATGATTGGCTGGGGAGAACAGTTAGACAATTATAGAGAAGCTGAATACAATGTTGTTGGGTCGTTTGACCTAACTGGCGAGTTTGAACCAATAAGCCATCGTGCAGGCCAAGGCCTGTTATTACAGATAAGTCACAACGGCAGATTTTTAGTAAGACGTAAAGATTACAGTTTAGTCAGCGAAGGCAACAAATATGTAAGAATACAATTTTCCAGTCATATGATTGGCAAAGTAGTAAACATTCGTCAATGGTACAGTAGGTATATGTCCAGAATTCCAGTTAGCTTGGCTAAAATTGGATTGTCGCAGTTGTATCGACCAGAAATATACTTAGATAAAACATATTCGGATACTTCTTACTTCCTAATAAGACACGACGGCTCACGTTGGTACTTACAGTTGGGTGTTGACGAAAATAATTATCCCGTAGATATCGTCGATCAATTATTGTATGAGTATGAACTAGCAGTTTGGTCTAGTCTAGAATATGATTTGGTTGAAAATGATTTTAGAGAAATTATAGAAGCTCGTCCCGGATACTTCAGACCAAAAGAAACTACCTTTGTTAATTATCATAATGATTTTGTTAACGAAACAAACAATTGGTTGACAGAGAATAATCTATATAATAACACCAACGATTCTTATATCGAAGACAATAGTTTTACTGCAATCTATCAACTAGGGTCAGGGGACTATCCAGAAACTACTATAACAGGCAGCTGGAGACTAATTTACAAGTATGTATTTGATACAGATCGACCACACACCCATCCATGGGAAATGCTGGGCCATACAATTAAACCATTATGGTGGGACACTTACTACAGCTGGACTGATTCTACAAAGAGAGCAGCGTTGGAAACGGCGCTTCGAACAGGAAGAATTAATAGTCCCGCAGACGCGGCGCTAATCAATCCTGGATTTGCCAGATGTAATCATAAAGTAATTACAGAAAACTTCCCAGTAGATGAAAGTGGAGACTTACTACCACCAGACAATCCTACAGTGAGTTCATGGCTAGAAGTTACTAAACTAGAAGAAACATTTACATGGTCCACCGGTGGATTTGGTCCTTATGAGCAGGTATTTGCCAGCACACAGCGAGGTGTCGCTGCCATGGCCAAAACTTATTACCTAAAGGCTCCTGTGCTATATGTTAACAGGTGTTGGGTTCCTGGCCAGCAAGTTAAAAATCGCTGGGGACAATATATCAACAGGACCACTGGATCATGGCAAGGTTGTAAATTAGAACACAATTATCATAGAAGTTTAGTTGATGGTGAATTAGTCTTTACCAGCGGCATTGAAAGCCTATACAGTGAATTTTGTCTATTAAACAACATTAATTTTAAGTCCGAAGTTGTTGACAAATTCAACAATGTTGTTGTGAATAAAGAATTCTTACTACAGGGATTTACTAACAAAGACAATGTCAGAATTCAAAGCACCAGCATTAACACTCAAAAAGAGATTTTGTTCGTGCCTGAAGAAAATTATGCAGTAAGAACAGTCAAACATTATCCATCTGTAGAAAAATTTTACTCAGGTATGCGTATAGTCTTTGACGGTGCAAATTACTCGGTATATGGTTTCAATAATGAAGCTGCCTACTTCAGATCTTATCGTGCAGACGAAAGAAGTTCGTCAATGGCAATAACTGTGGGAAATGTTGTAGTAAAAGAAAAAACTACCTACAATAAATCTATTGCTTATGATACTAGTTACGGAACAGCATTTTCAAACAGGTTCGAACTTTATGATTTTATCATAGGATACGGAAAATATCTAGAGGATCAAGGCTTTGTATTTGAAGAACCAGAAGGCGGCGACATTCGAAACTGGCAATTATGTGCCAAACAATTTATTTTGTGGAGTAACGATTTCCTTGCTTCCGGAAACTACATTGACTTAAATCCCGCGGCGGATGCGCTAATAGTTCAAAACCTAGGAGCTCACTTAGAAAGTCTAGAAGGAACAGCTACTAATCCTGGTCAAATTGTCGACAGAAATAATAAGCCTTTGTTCAGCAAGGACATTGTCGTATCAAGACAAGGAGAACAAGATAACATCGAAATCAGACCTAAGAATCCTGATCGTGCTATATACGGCATTAAGTTAACATTCTCATACTATGAATCTGTGGTACACTTAGATTCAACTAGCGTATTCGGAGATGTTTATTTTATTCCTGAGCAAGCAACATCTAAGCGAAGTTTTGTTGTAGGCGGCAAGAAGACGTCAGGCTGGACAGGCGAGTATTTCATTCCTGGCTATGTTCTTTCTAATAACAAACTTATACCAAACTTTGATTCTATGGCTGAACAAGGACGTAGCCTATTAGATGTTGAAAGCTCAGTATTAGATCCTGTGGTTAGAGATGCTGTCAAAGATCAATTCGGTCTGAGCAGGAACATAGAATTAAAACAATTATTCTTGCAGGAAGATAATGAGATATCTTTCAAGAATGCCATTACTTACAACAAAGGAACAGTTCAGGTTTTCAACAGTCTTGCTCCGTTAACTCACGGCGCTGACTCTTCTGTTTCAGTCTTTGAAGAATATATGGTTAGGACAGGAGAGTTTGGCAACACAGAAAACATCAACTACTATGAATTTGAATTCTATCTAAATGATACACAAATTGATTATCACGATTATCAAGTTATTAAATTTGTTGACCAACAAGAAGAAAAAACCAACAACAAAATTGTCTACATTGAAGATAATAGTCCACGTTGGGTATACAAACCGCTTAATAAAAATTTAAGATTCAAAACTTATAGCTCATCTCAGAACAAACTAAAAACATCTGGTCCTGTTGTAACAGGAGACACTGATTATCAAATTGCAAGATTGGATGATATTAGACAAGTGTTTCCAGCATTTAAAGAACTGCTAGACATTGGACATTATAACGACACAGTGTCTTATAAGAAATACGACAGAGTTAGATACAACGGTAAACTTTATTATGCCAAGACCACTGTTGCTCCTGGAACATGGGGTAACAACAACGACAAATTTGGAGAAATAGACGAACCCATACTACCTAACATATATGTTAACAACTACGATCTTCCTAATCCTGATTTAGGCAACGAAGGTGAAAGCATTTTCACTCCAGGAACTTGGCAGATTCTGCAGACCATGGACCTTAATGTTGGCATAGAAGAAACATGCCCTGGCCCCAGCGATGTCAGCAAGGCCAGAGTGTCTACAGCAAAACCACACGGCCTAAAGAAAGGCGATTATGTTGTAATTGTTAACTGCACATCAGATACTACATCAGTTGACGGCATATGGGCAGTGGATTCAGTTGAAGGTACCAACAAGTTCTTTATCAATACAAGAATTGCAGAGACCATCAAACAGGGTAAAATTTTTACTCTTAAACCAGTTAGATTTAAGAATAACAACGAACTAGCATTAGCAACAGGACCTAGTGCGGAAGCCAACGGCTATTCTTGGAAGAAAAAATTTAATCCTCTAACAAACGTTCTAGGCGATACAAATGTTGTACCAGAACCCACAGCCAGTGGATATGATTCAACATATCCTATAGCAGTTGTCGATGACGGTTTAGCTCAGAATAAACCAGAACCCACTTATGATTTTGGTAATTATCAAGTATACAATATTGCTGCTGGCCAAAAGTCACTGGTGAAAGAAGAAAGCCTGCCAGTAGATACTAGAGAAATAGAACAGTTAATCATCTATGACTACGACCAAAATAAAACTATTATCAAGTTAGAATTATATGATCCTAAGAAATTAATTCTGCCAGAAATATTCAAAAGTGATATAGACGTAACCAGCAGAGTTGATCCGGCTCGTTATACTAGAACTACAGACGACTATAAATCAGTTTATGCAAGTCTGGGATGGTACGAAGAGATGGTGGGCAAGCGTTGGTGGGATATTAGCACAGTAAACTTCAGCGACTATGAATATGGTGATGAATTAACTAGGGCTAAGTTCTGGGGAACAACTATCAATAATAAACCCGCAGACATATACGAATGGACACGCAGTCCGGTACACCCAAGTCAGTGGGCCACATTAGTTGAAAATAAAACAATAGTAGACGGCCAGCTGGCCAGTGGCGAAGCCTATATAGATAAAACTCTAGGCGAGAATCACTATCACTGGGTAGAGGAAGAAGAATATCAAAGTGGAAACACATACACAGTTTATTACTTCTGGGTTAAGAATAAAAATACAATTTCCATTCAAAGCAAGGCAGCAAGAGTTTATACTACTAAACAACTAGGCGCCTATATCTTAAATCCTAGTGCTGCCGGCCTAGCATGGTGGAGCCCTATTAGTAACAACGCTATGGTTATTAAAGGCATAGAACCTTACCTAAACAATTCCGGAACCGTAATACAGATTAGGAAGAAAACAAAAGGCGGCGAAAAACACCACCAGTGGACTTTTATCAGTGATGGAAATACAGTAGAAACTATCCCTGAGTGGATCCACGTTAGATTCAGAGACAGTATCAGTGCTCATATTTTCTATAGAGTAATAGGACCTTATGCAGATTTCTTTACTGCTAACACATATAAGCAAGGAGATATTGTTCGATATAGAGAAGACAAAAAGTTCTATGTCTGTAGAATCCATATGACTGGCGAAGCCGGTGCCTTTGATATCTATAACGAACAGACTAATCCAAATGGTGCATGGTTTGAACTCAAAGATGTATTTGAAGTTACAGGGTCATTAATTGGCACATGGGACGGCTACTTCTGGGACAAGATACCATGGGACTATAGCTTAGACAAATATTGGTTCTGGAAAGTTAAGAATGTTCCAGATCCAGTAAATCTACATAGATATAACAAATTAGGTAACAGCATAAGACCTTATATTCAAGGCTGGTTTGATAACGTCCTAGAAGCAAGAAGGACATTTATTAAACGTCTCAATGAGATCATGATTAATGTGGACATTAAATCTATACCAAATTGGGGATTTACAAGATTAAATGACGCAGAATATAAGATAGCAGACGAAACTGCCAATATAACCAAATATTGGCGTTACGTTGATTTTAAAGCCGAAGACTATGATCCTTCTCGTGCAATCAGCACTGTGCTGAATAACGAGTCGGACATATATCTAACACCTATAAGTATCAATGATTATGTAAAAATTAACACAGGCATCAAGGATTATGTTATCTATGAAAAGAACGCCGATCAAAGTTTTAGCGTAGTCTATAGAACTAAAGGCGCTATTGAATTTGATAAAATTCTTTACGATCCGATTAGTTTAAGTTCATGGGATACTGCCGGGTGGGAGAAGTATGGATGGGACTTTGATTTGAATTCAGTCTATAATGCCATAGTTGATGCCCTACGTAATGAGATATTTGTCGGGAAGTATAACAAGTATTATTCTTCAATAATTTGCTCTATGTTTAGATATGTTCTAAGCGAACAGGTTAACGTAGACTGGCTAGCAAAATCTAGCACTATTGAGCCATTGAATCTAATTGGAAAGTCACTGAGTGCCAGCGATACTCTGAAGAGAGACGAAATCACCGTGCTGACAAACTTCTATTCTACTGTAAAATCTTATAGAGATAAAGTTAGAGGCGGCACAGTGAATAAGAATTCAAGCGACGAAGTGTTGACAGAAATAGATGAAACTGTGGTCATTCGAGAATTAACGACAGGTGTTGAGAATTTGATTTATTAAATACTCAGTTAAATAAACAGTTAAATATAGTAATAAGGAATAAAAATGCACTCTACAGCAAATCTTAGAATACAAGGCTTTGTAAAGATCCTGGATCTTCACACGGGCGAAGTATTAAGAGACGTTGAAAATGCTGTGAATCCTGAGACAATGAGTCTAATTATAGCAACAATGTTGCAGGGAAATAACGGTCAATACATATATGAGCTACATTTAGGGGATGGCGGCAGCATTGCCGATGATCCTGGTAATATAACTTACAAAGACGTTGAGGAAAATTTGACCTTGGGAAAAGTAGCAGAATTATATAATCCTTTATTTTTCAAAGTCGTTGATACCAATGACACAACAAATAATACAAGTCCTAGCAGAAATAGTGTTATAGTGAATCATTTAGATGGACTTCCATATACTGACGTAGTGATAACCTGCACGTTAGAAGAAGATGAGCCAACGTGGTCGCAGGAAGATAAAACTGACGGAAACTTAGTTTTCAATGAACTAGGTCTAAAAAGTCGGGGCTCAGCGGGCATAAACAGCGGGTTTCTATTATCACATGTGGTATTTGAACCGGTTACCAAGAACCTTAATCGTGTAATACAAATAGAGTATACACTACGCATACGTGCGTAAATTGATAAATATTTCTAATAGAGGAACGAATACATGGCATATGATGTTACTAAAACAGACGGCACTAGACTAACCATAGTAGCTGACAGGCAGGTTAATAATACTGTACCAATTAAACTAATTGGCAAGAATTATGCTGGCTACGGCGAATTAATGGCCGAAAACCTAGTCCAGATGCTGGAAAACTTTAGCAATCCAACTGCTCCAATTAACCCTATCGTAGGACAATTTTGGTGGAACAGCGTAGAAAACGTATTGTATGTCTGTGCCCCAAATATCGGCGGCCCTGGCGTAAAATGGTATCCAATTGGCGGACGCGATATTATCGGCGGCCCCAACACTGGATTCAAAATTGGTTCAATTCAGGACACACTAGGTGCTCTGCACCCTGCTATACAAGCAGTAGTCGATGGAGTTACAGTTTTTATTGTCAGTAGCGATGCAGGAACATATACCCCCGGACAACGCGATGCCGCCTTAGCTGCTCGTTTCCCCACTATCGGTCAAGGTATTAATATGAATGACGGCCAGGATGCAGGAACTGATTACAGCAATTTCAAAATTCGTGGCCGTGCTATGGAAGCAGAATTTGCTGACATGGCCGAAATTTACAGAAGTGACGTAGAATTAACACCTGGTAACTTAGTAATACTAGGTGGCAATAAAGAGATTACCAAAACAGGTCGTGCGTTTGACGATCAAATATTTGGTGTGATTTCTACAGCACCTGGCTTCTTGTTAAATGCCAAAGAAAAGATGAAAGAGTTTGCTTACCCAGTAGCACTTAAAGGCCGTGTGCCTTGTTTAGTGGAAGGCCCAGTTCGTAAAGGCCAGCGTATTGTATCAAGCGATACAGCAGGAGTAGGAATGGCTACTGACCATTTTGATGCCGCAACAATTATTGGACGAGCAATTGGTACTAAAGACGACTCAGGAGTAGGTCTCGTTGAAGTTGCAGTGGGCGTAAGATAATGGCAATAGCAGTCGGCGCAAAAATAACCGCAGCGGATTATAATGATTTGGTTTCTAGAACCAATAAAATTTTCGCCGACAATTATCCGTCAAGTCGGCCTGCCCCGGGAGCACCGCCTGTTTCCAAAGCAGACAGAGCATTTGGATGGGGTAACCCTGAAGCAGAATTTGGCAGTATAGGTACTAAGATTTCTGCTAGCTTAGTCAACGAAGTTATTGATAGACTAAATTTAAGTTCAACTCATACAGGCGGCGAGTATGAACTAGATCAAGTCGTTAAAGGGCAGAAAGTTACTGCTAGTATTTGGCAAGATATCGAAACAGTTATTACAGATGTTACCCCGCGAAAAAATATAGCTGCCCTAGGACAAACTGCGATAACTCAGCTGGGCACGATTAATCACACTGCTGAATTTAGCAATCGACTAGTGTATTTGGCTAATTTAAAGTTCGCCGACTACAATAAAGCAAGATATTTTTTCAATAGCGGCGGAAGCATTAGACTTAATTTAGATAAAACAGGCGGCAATGCTGCTGCTGATCAATGGAAAAATGTCTATGAAAGATTAGGAACAGTAAGTCTTAGCCTAGCAAACACTCTGTCTACTAGTTCTAACATTATCAGCGAAGGCCGAGGATTCCAAGATTTACTAACAACTGAACAGTTATTATTAACCTGTGAAAATACTTCTTCTGGTGGCGGCTACGGATATGGCTATGGCTATGGTTACGGATATGGTTACGGATATGGCTACGGCAGGAGAGGTGGCCGAGGTCATGGCTATGGCTACGGTTACGGTTACGGATATGGCTACGGTTACGGATATGGCTACGGTTACGGAACAACCACAAGAAGAATAAGAATTTACGGAACAGTCACACCCGAAGTTCCTGGAAACTGGAACGGCCCAGTTATTATTACGCTCAGGGTTGAGTTAAGCTCTAGTGATTCTGAAGTAAAAGGAACGCATAGACTATATGTTGAGAGTAACAAAGCAACATCGAAAACTAACGGTTCTGCGGCCTTTGATATCACTCAACCACAATTTAGTGGTAGTTCAAATAACACATCTGCTTAAATTTGCTATTTCAGAAGCATAAATAAATTAAAATAGCACTTAATTTATGGAGCTCTGGATGGACGACAAACTCAAGGCTGCGTTAGAGTTTAGTAACTACCGCTTAACTTTAAATAACCAAAAACAAAATCTAAAGCAGCGTATGAACACCATGTTAACCATTGGTTACATGAGTTCACTTTTCACTGCAAAGTTAGAACTTATAAACTTTGTTAAACAACTTCTCGACATGGGCGTCGAGAGGTATATATTTCTCGACGACAACGAGAATCCCGTATTGGTCGGCGATCTTAAAGAATTCCACGATAAATTATTCAGCGCATATACAGAAGCGTTGAACGAGTATTACGTTGAAAACGAAAAGCTCAAAAAGCAAAGAGACACCAAGGGATTAGTTGGATTAAATGAATAAAAAGTTTGAAGCCGGTGTTTTGCTTATTGCCTATAACAACGGAAAAATTGATTATCATAAGCTGGCGCTGGTAACGGCCAGATCAGTTAAACTACACATGAAATATAATCATGTGACGCTATTAACTGATCAGTCTACCTTTGACGCCCTAGTCAAAGAACTAACACCGGAACAAGCAGCTCTAACATTTGATCATATTATCATCGATAATATCGAACACGAACAAAATACAAGAACGCACAGGGACAGCCCCTGGCAGGAATTTACAACTCAATTCAATAACAAAAGTAAGCACAGTATCTTTCAAAAATCTCCCTACGAAAGAACGCTGATGATTGACGTTGATTATATCATTGGTAATAATACATTGGATGCAGTCTTTGAAACTGACAGTGACGTTGCTATGTATAAGAATGCCATCAGTGTTCGTAATTATAAACCTAGAATTTGGGAACAAAAATTACACCCAGATGGCATTGACATGTGGTGGTCCACTGCTATCTATTGGAGAAGTGACAGCGACATTGCAAAATTATTCTTCGGCTTATGGGAGCATGTCAAAGAAAATTACAACTACTATAAATGGTTATATAAGTTTCCTGGCGTTTTATTTAGAACAGACTATGCGGTTAGTATAGCTACACATATTCTTAATGGACATAAGGTTGGCAATGTTGTTCACGAGTTACCTGGCAAGGTTATGAGATTCAGCGAACAAATCGATGACGTGATTAAATTTAATCAAATCAACGATATAATGTTATTGTGTCCTGATCCTAAAGAACTTTGGAAAAATATTATCAGCAGAATAAAAAACGAAAATGTCCACATCATGAACAAGATGGCTATACTGAGACATTATGATGAAATTAAAGAAATGATCTATGAGTGAAGGCTATCTAATAACAAACTGTTCAGAAGATAATCTGCTACAAGTCGAACTTCTTGTTAAAAGTATAAAATACTTTGATAGAGAACGACCTGTGAGTATTGTAACCCATGATGCTGGTCTTGCAGAAAAACTTTCTTATATTGATAAGGAAGTTGTATTAACCACAGATCCTGAAATAGTTACGGCAAACTATTTTCACAGCTTGTTAAATAGCCCTTACGAAAAAACTATTGCTTTCCTTCCGGACCAACTTTTAACAAATTTTAATCCGGAAGTTTGGGAAAATTTAAGAGGGATGAACGGTATAGTATTACCCAAGCACCGATACAATTTTAACGGCGAAGCTCTAGCACAATCCTTATATCATCACGGCAGCATAGAAGAAAAAAGTTTTAATGATAGCACAGTGCTAAATGCTATGTTTTTTAACAAGTCCAAAGGATGCGATTATGTATTTGGTCTAGCAGTGGTTATTGCCAGTCAATACGATCAAAATGATTTTATTGATTTCTTTGGAGAAATACCTGACAATGCTATGCCCAGTTTGCCTGAATATCTTTGGCCAGAATGGTTGATGACTTTGCTGTCTAAGATTCTTAGTATTAACGTTACCAAGTTTGACTTTGTAGAATGTATAGATTTGACTACAAGAGAAAATAGTTACAACAATGAAAATTGGGCGAGAAGATCCTGGCCAGAATTTTTATCTTATTGGGTAAACCAACAAGGTAGCATAAAGATTGAAAATTATGTTCAACTAGGTTTGATTAAATATACTACTAACGCCTGGTTAACAGAAACAACTTTGGCTAACCTAAGAAAAAAATATACCTAAATGATCGACGAGAATGACTTTGAATTTGACATACAAAAAACTATTCTTAAGAAAAAAGAAAACAAGAATAGTATATTCTATGTTGAATACGATCGTTTAACTAATCAAGTTTTTGGAATTACTCCAGATAAGTTTAAGCCCGAGAACATAAGACACGCTATACTAGAAGTTCAAGAAAACGATTTAATCAGGGCTATTTTTAATAACAAGATAGCTCTACACAAACTTAAAGTTAAGTATAATCACGCTAATAACACTAGAACACTTTATAGACAACGGGAAATCAGTCGTTACGAATTTGATTTCATCAGAGGTTCTAAGGACGGCGACGATAATTTTATACATCTACACTGTGATGTCATTTCTAAGAAAATCAATGTAAACTTTATCGAAAACATTTTCCTTAAAGAATTTACAAAAGAGCGCATCAGCGAAGTTACATTGGCCGAACTGCCAAAGGAACTTCCTATCTACTGTATTGACAAATACGAACCTAGCAAGTTGTTTGATACCATCAATGTCAACTTCAAACGATTGTTTAACGGATATGAGCAACGGTTTAATTGTTTTTGGTTACCAGATGATCCTGCTAAGTTAGACACTATTGATTTTTTGCATTATAATCATAATATAAGAATAAGTGTAGACGATAATCCATTCTATCTACCAGTGGCCAGTGAAATTTACAAGCCAACTATTCTTTATAAACAGATAAAAAATCGTCTACAGATACAGAGTGTAATCAGCGAAGCAAAAAACTTTCAATTGGATGACAGAATTACTTTTTATCTATTTGATTCTGCAGAACCGGGTGAAATTTTAGATACCATAACTTTAAATAGTTCTGACTTAGATAATTTCAACCTTCTTGAATTTAAGCTAAAAACAACTAAAAAAGTTAAGATGATTTCTAACTACAGCCATTTACATATTGAGGACGCAAATGTTAGCACCTATTACCAGTTTTGACATCGTATTTTTGAGTTACGATGAACCTAACGCCGATTACAACTACGCTAATCTATTACAAAAAGCACCATGGGCCAAACGAGTCCACGGGATCAAAGGATTTGACGCGGCACACAAAGCCGCTGCCAAGGCCGCCGAAACAGAGCGGTTCATTACCGTTGACGCAGACAACATTGTAAGAGACGAATTCTTTACCATTGAATTGGAGATGGATAGAATCGGCCGTCATGATGTAATTAGTTGGGCCGGCAAGAATATTGTAAATGGTCTAGTTTATGGTAATGGCGGAATTAAGATGTGGCCAAAACATGTAGTTGAGCAAATGAAAACTCACGAAGCCGCCGAAGATCCCAAAGCACAGGTTGACTTTTGCTGGGATATCTATTATTATCAGATGAATAATATCTACAGCGATGTCTATAATAATGCCAGCTGCTATCAGGCTTTTCGAGCAGGATTCCGTGAAGGTGTTAAACTATTGCTAGAAGGCGGACAGACTGTGGATCCTCGTCGTCTTAAAGAACGAGTGCATGAAAGAAATTATAAGCGTATGCTGGTATGGGCCAGCGTGGGCGCAGATATAGAAAATGGATACTGGGCAATGTATGGTACACGAATCGGTGCATATATGGCTAACATAGCAAGAAACGAATTTGACTTTGTAATGATTCGTGACTATGATTGGTGTGATGGATTCTGGGAACAAAGTATTAAACCCATGTTCGCAGGAGAAACTGGTAAGTGTAACAGCACAGGTTGGACCTATGATGTGGATAAACTTAAGAAAGAAATTTATAAGTTTGGCGAAAGTCTTCGTTCGCGCCTAGGATTGGAAGTAGCAGAGTTAGATATCAACGGCAGTAAAATGTTTAAAGAAAGTTGGATCAATCCTCCTAGACTTGGCGCTCTGGTCAAGGAAAGTGATGTAGATAATTCTATAAGGTAAAACATGAGTTGGCAAACGGAACCGGTTACTCTATTACATATCGAACTATCGACGTTCTGTAATGCAGCCTGCCCTCTTTGTTTAAGATATTATAATTCTTCAACCATAGTCAGGCCCGACTTAAATCAAACTAGTATCAGCCTAGAGCAATTTAAGAAATACTTTACAGTAGAATTTTTATCTAATCTTAAGAGAGTGATTTATTGCGGTACAATGGGCGATCCAATGATGGCCCGAGACTGCTATGACATTGTCAAATACGTTCATGAAATAAATCCAAAATGTCAGCAGACTTTCCACACAAATGGAGGTCTTCGCGATAACAAGTTTTGGGCCAAGATGGGGCAACTGTTTACTAAGCCCAATATGAAGTTAGTATTCAGCATAGACGGCCTTGAAGATACTAATCATTTGTATCGTCGTAATGTCAATTGGACCAAGCTAATCAATAATGCACAGACATTTATCGACAATGGCGGTCGTGCTCACTGGGAATACTTAATTTTCGATCACAACGATCATCAAGTTGAAGAAGCTCGCCAATTAGCCAAAACTATGGGCTTTACTGAATTTGTTTATAAGAGGCCCACTGGCTTTGAATCCAAGGAAGGCCTATACAAGCCTAGAGAAGTATTCGACGACCAGGGTGACTTACTCTATCAAATTTATCCTACGAAGAAGCCAGAATATAACGGCGGCAACAAGATTAAGATTAATAGTTTATTAGACAGTATAATGAATGACGAAAAGTATTCAGTTGACCTTGGTCTAATAGACGAAGTCAAGCAACTAGGATATTTTCCGCAGATACAACAACGACTAGAAACATTTAGCAGTGACCGTGTTCGGGAATTAGGCAGCTACAAAGACGAGCTAAACAAACGAGAAGTTAAGTGTAATAGTCTTTGTCAAAAAGATGGCCATGAAATCTATGTCAACGCTGAGGGCATTGTCTACCCTTGTTGCTTTGTTGGAACCAGATACGATGCTAGACTAGTTAGCTTTGTTGACGACCAATTAAAAATCGCATTTACTCCTTTCAAAGAAAGTCTGGATCTTAACATACAAAATATCGATACTATTTTAAAGTCCGGAGTGTTTGAAAAGATATTTGTTGAAAGTTGGAGTAAGCCCGGAATAGAAAACGGCAAAATGGCAATTTGTGCAGAAACTTGTAGCAGTAACAGTTGGTTTGACCTGCTATATATTAACAACAAAGAAAAATCAAATGGATAATTTAGGAAGATACCGAGAAACAAAAGTAGAGCTAGATAAAGTTAGCTCTAGCATGTGTGCGGCCAAATGGAATCAAGTTACTGTGCATTTAGGCACAGGCATGACGCATAGCTGTCACCACCCTGCACCTCACAAAATCCCACTAAGCGAAATTGCCAGCAACCCTAGTGCATTACATAATACTAATTTTAAAAAGTCACAGCGTAATCTTATGCTCAACGGACAAAGACCTAAGGAGTGTGACTATTGCTGGCGAGTAGAAGATGCACATATCAGTGAAACAGAAAATAATGTTTTCAGCGACCGTATAACTAAGAGCTCCGAAGCCTGGGCATTACCACATATTCAATCTTTAAAAGAAACACCTTGGACTGCTAATGTAAATCCTCGTTATATGGAAGTCAGCTTTGATACCACGTGTAATCTCAAGTGTGCATATTGCGGTCCTAGCTATAGCACAACATGGCGTCAAGAGATTGAACAGCACGGTGCTTATAAATTAGGCGACGGTGGATTATATGACCTTGGTTGGCTCGAAAGCACAGGGCAGTTGCCTATGCCCATCACCAAGCCAAATCCTTATATAGATGCTTTCTGGCAATGGTGGCCTGATGCTGTTAAAGATATTGAAATATTTAGAATTACCGGTGGTGAACCATTATTAAGTAAACAGGTATTCCGTGTCTTAGATTATCTAATCGATAATCCACAGCCGCAGATGGAGTTTAACATCAACTCTAATCTATGTGTACCAAAAGAAATCTTTAATAAGTTCATTGAAAAAATGCAGATTATTAAAGAAAAAAATGCTGTTAAAGATTTTAAAGTCTACACCAGTAACGAAGCACATGGCGCACATGCCGAGTATATTCGTTATGGCCTAGACTATCAGCAATGGTTGGCCAATTGCCATAGAATACTAGCAGAGATTCCTGATAGTAAATTAACCATCATGGCAGCATACAACTTTTTAAGTTTGCCTAGCTTTAAATTAATGATGGATGATGTCATCGATATGAAATGGAAGTATACGGTGCAACCACATCGTAAAAATCCCGTGGGCCTAGACGTTCCATATATACGTTGGCCCGAATTTTTAGCAGCCTGGGTAGGTGATTTTAATAAACACTTGCCTTATGTCGAAGATGCTGTCACACACATGTTTAGAAATATACATCAAATGTTCTGGCCACCTCTTTGTGGCAAAGGATTCTTTGATTATGAAGTAAATAGATTCGAACGTCTCTACTACACCATACGAGAAGAGATGATCAAAGTAGGCGAAGACAAACCGCGTTTAGCAAAACTCAGAGGCGAGTTTGCTGAATACATATATCAATATGACGAACGCAAAGGCACTAATTTTGTAGAAGTATTCCCTGAGTATGGTGACTTCTATAACGAGTGCAAAGAATATTCAAAACGATTTAACGAAGGCGAATTTAAAAAATGAGTGAAAAATTAATACAGTGGCGCGATAAAAATCTTAATAGTATCAGCAGATCATTCTGCGCTGCTAAATGGTATAATGCCAGCATTCATCTGGGCCATGGCTATACAGGTAGTTGTCATTTGCCTTTGCCGCATCCAGTAGATATTGAACAGATTAAAATTAAACCAAACGCTCTGCATAACACAGACCATAAAAAGCGTATGCGTAAGATGATGCTGGAAGGCGTAGCACCAGCCGAATGTAGCTACTGCTGGAAAATTGAAGGTATCGGTCGCAATAATGTCAGCGATAGAATTTATAAGAGTCAGATCTATAGTGAAGCGGACATTGCTAAACTGAAAAACTTACCATGGGATGCTGATGTAGGACTTAAAACTCTGGAAGTAAGTTTCGACCGTCAGTGTAATTTTGGATGTAGTTACTGTAACGCAAGTTACAGCACTAGTTGGCAAGAGGATATAGACAAAAATGGTCCTTATCAGAACTTTGCACCTGGTGGAGGTGGTGGAGCCTATCAAAGTGATGGTTCATGGGCTGAAGAACATGGACGTCATTTAGACACTAACCCTTATGTAGAAGCATTTTTGCAGTGGTATCCTGAATTAACAGAGACCCTGGACGAACTGCGTATCACCGGAGGAGAGTCCACAGTCAGTCAAAACTTCTGGCGCTTTGTTGAGATTATGAAAAAGAATCCTGCGCCTAATATGCGTTTTGCAGTTAATAGCAATTTGGGCAGTGACAAAGGCATTGAACGTCTTATCGAAGCAACGCATCTATTGCCTATTAAAGAGTTTGACTTATATACCAGTAATGAAAGTTTTGGCGCACATGCAGAATACATTAGAGATGGCCTAAAGTATAATGAATGGCGAGCTAACTTAGTTAAGTTCATCGAAAATGCTAACTTCCGTGCCGTTACTATCATGATGACTATTAATAGTCTTTGCTTGTTTAGTATTACTGAATTCCTTGATGATATGAGCGAGCTCAAAGCCAAGTATGCTCCTTACAGACCAAACGTAGATTTTAACATCCTGCGTTGGCCCGGCTTTATGAGTCCGTTGGCTTTACCCGATGACATTAAACAAGAATTACATGCCAAACTACAAGCCTGGTTTGATAAAAACCGTGACAGTAACCTATACGGCGATGGCGAAAAAGCACAAATCCAGCGTTTGTTAGATTATATTGAAGTAGTGAATAAAGGTCACGTTCATACTACCAACGACAAAGATTCTTTGTATCACGACTTTAAGAGTTTCTTCACTCAATATGATCGTCGAAGAGGAAAAGATTTTTGCGCTACCTTTCCTAGACTTGCCGACTGGTACAATAACATTCAATTGACCAAAGAGTATCCAATCTCTCAGCACATTGTTAAAGGAAAGATACAGCACTTTGAAGAGGGTGTATATCAGTGGGAAGAGAATAAACCACTCTACGACAAATAAATGAAAAGATATTTTGCTTTTGGTTGTAGTTACTCCGACTACGAATGGCCTATGTTGCCAGACTTAATCGGAGTAAACTTTGACAAATACTATAATTTTGCCAGTGCCGGCGCTTGCCATCAGTTTATGCTGATGCAACTGATACAGGCACATGAGTTATATCAGCTAAATCCTGCAACTGATTATGTAACCATAGGAACAACAGGATTTGGTAGATTTGCCTTTGCACAGGAATGTCCTACCTTCAATGAAACATTCGAATGGAAGAAACATGGAGACATATTTCCGGAGTTTGATCAACATCCGCCTAAGGCTAGATTATGGGCTAGAGAATTTGATAGCTATAGATATTCTGTTTACAGGTCACTGTCTGCATTAAAAACTATCAAGCTGCTATTGACCTCTATGGGAATCAAACACAAAATTTATAAGGCAGTCCACAACAAGCACCAGGATCCAGAATTTTTACAAAGAGTAACTCTTGACGAACAAACAACAGAAATGGTAACAGAATTTTATTCTCTCTGTGATACAAAAGAATCAGTGGATGATTATCTCATGGACTATATGAGAAATCGCGGAGAATATTATCACCCATGGCTTGACGGCCATCCTACTATCAATGTTTCTCGTCGTTTTTTAGAAACATATTTCCCAGAATATAATACCGATCTTGTTCAGCGTGTTTGCCAAGAAAATGAATATGCTATTAATACTACACCTACTAGAAAAGAATATGTAGACAACTATAGAGAAAATTTTCTAAGAGTATACAGAACAGATTATGATATCCTGAACAGAGTAAAAGGTCATCCTAGGTATGTCAAACAAACATAAGCTATACTTTTACTACGATTACGTTTTTCCTAATTTTATATTGCCAAATGGTCTTAACAAAGAAATGGCAATTATCAACTACATTCATTCTCAATATAATAACACCGGTGGCGGCGACGCATTTCTCGAAAGGGATGTAGGACAGCCGGGAAGTCTTATAACTCAAATTTTCGGAGAACACCTGGGGCATTGGCCTAACAGCATACGACATGGCGGCCCACATTTTAAATATGAATGTTATAATGACCTAATTGATATTACAGAAGAAAGCGTCCATCTTGGCAGATGGCGACATAAAAAATATATCTACCCCATCAAAGTCAGTCCACATATTAACGATTTCCTTGGTATGACTTGGCCCGGCCAAAAAATTCTCGGGGATGGATTTTGGAAGAATATCAGCGAGCAAGCACTAACTGATATTCGTAATGGCGACGCTATTTTATTCTTAGATTGGGCTCAAGAAAATTATTTAAACTTCGCACAGTTAACTAGATTCAATGACCTTATTGCCGAAGCAAACCTTCCTGCAGAAAATGTCATATTAGCACATAACGGCTTTAATCTTCAAGAAGAATACGAAAGGATGTTTGCTCCTGAACAACGCCGGCTAACTGTAAAAAATTGGCCGTTCTTGATGTTTCATAATTCTTGGTGGTTTAACAAACATCTTCAATATATAGTATCGGAAAAGCAATTTTTGGAATCTAAAAATGTTAAACGGGATCATCATTTCTTATTAAGAATACGTCGAACACGATCATATAGAATAGCCCTGCTATATAAACTAGCTAGCGAAAATTTGTTAGACTGTGGTGATTGGAGCATGTTAGACGGTGGCCTAACTGAGCAAAACGGTTTTAACATGGCTAATGAATTTATGCTAGGCTATGATACGGCCAAAGTCCAGGAATTACACTGGAAATTTCCGCATAGATTAAAAAGCGAACCAGATTCATCTTTTCATAACGTATCTGGTTGGGGCGATATAAAGTCTACACACAGCTTAACTAGCTATTTTGATATAACAACAGAAACATATATGGAAGGCAACTATAAATCTTTTACAGAAAAAGTTTGCAAGCCATTGATGAATTTTCAGCCATTCGTCTTAATAAGTTTTTGCGGAGCCCTTAAATTGCTAAAAGAATTAGGCTTCAAAACTTTTAATGGATTTATCGACGAAAGTTATGATCTTGAACCCGACCCTGTTAGACGCTTGTCTATGGCCTATAAAGAAATTGAAAAACTTGCAAAGATGTCTAAGGATCAAATACATGACTGGTATTGGCAGCAACAAGACACATTAGTTCATAACCATAAAACTTTCATGAACTTTCATAAAACAGATCGTTATAACTTAGATCTCATAGCCTATTTAGAAAAAAGAATAAGTGATGTATAAAATACCATTCCTATATGATTATGTATTTGCCAATTTAGTGTTGCCTAATGCACTAAGCCACGAGTTTGCATTAATGACCTATATGCACACACAGTATACAAATAGACATAAGTCTACAGATTTCTTAGAGGCACAGTTCGGATATACTGATCAAACACTAGTGGGCTATATGTTTGATAATGCTTTAGGCCTGCATCCAAACAGTGTCGGAAACAGTAATATATTTTCGCATTGTTATCACAACTACCTGACCTGTGAGGAAGATAGTCTTTACTACGGCAAACGCAAAAACAACAAATACATATATCCTATTCGAATTAATGCTTATATAGATGCCTTTGTAGGCAATGGTCATTCAGGACAAAAAATCAACGGCGAATATTTTTGGAAGAATATGAGCGCCGAAGCCCTGCGCGATGCTCAAGAAGGTCGAGCTATTATTTTCTTAGATTACGGCCAAGAAAACTATCTTCACAAAGGAACTATCGAAGCCTTTCACAACTGCTTGGAAAAAGCAGGCATACCTGGCGGCAATATTATTTTTGCCATTAATAGCTTTAATGCAGAACAAGTCTATGACGAGTGGTTCCCAGGTGCCGGAAAAAGATTCGAAATGCACAGTTGGCCATTTGTGATGGCTAATGTTTCTTATCATTATAATGTTTTCCCACAGCAACGAATTAGTATAGAACAATTTAATGAACTACGCAATGTAAAGCGCAAACATCATTTCTTATTTCCTGTTCGTAGACCCAGGGATCATAGAGTGGCCATGCTATTTGGTCTAGCCAACGCAGGTGTATTAGACAAGTCAGATTGGAGCTGTCTAACCCCATTCCAGCTAGAAGAACATATCATTCTTCAACTAGAAGAAAAATACAATACTATCTATAACAGAAGTAAACTAAGAGAAGTTTGCGGACAATTACCTAAAACATTAACCACAGAGTCAGATAGAAACTATACCGACTACGGACCATGGAGCGACAATAACCCTGCGGCATATATGAACAGCTACTTCTATATCTGCACAGAAACATATACAGAAGGTCCTTTCCGTAGTCTAACCGAAAAAGTTTTTAAGCCTATTGTCAACATGCAGCCATTCTTCATGGTGGCTTATCCGGGTGCATTAGCCCTTCTTAGAGAGTTGGGATTTAAAACATTTGGCGATGTTATTGACGAAAGCTACGATGTTGAACCAGATACAACTAAACGTATTGCAATGATAATTAAAGAAGTTGAACGATTAGCTGCCATGGATATAGACCAACTGCACGATTTATATTGGAAGTTAGAAGATGTTTTAGTTCACAACTATAATCATTTTCTACAGTATCATGAAAACGATGTTAAGGGTCGTAAGTTTATAGAATATTTGCATTCGAGGATATCATAATGACATATAAATCAAAAGCATGGGATCAATTTGATGTTGGTTACTTAAACAAGTTTGGTACAGAAGTTCCTGTATATAGTCCCAGTGTCTATAGAGAATTTCGAGGCGAAATATTTACTACGTTTCACAGCCAGTCGCACCCGGTCATGAATCTTCTGCCCGAAGATGTTAACATACATGGACGTTTTAGCAAAAGCTATCAGGGAGTATTGCGCGGTCTGCACTACGATACCAAAACATGGAAATTAGTTCAAGCTGTAGTGGGAGACATCTACCTTGTGGTCTTAGATGTAAGACCCGGCAGTGCAACCTACGGCAAATGGGAAAGTTATATAATTAGTGAACGCACAAGAGATCAAGTGTTAGTTCCTCCTGGATTTGCCAATGGACATTTTGCGCTCACTGATTGTATTTTTCACTATAATCTCTTCTACGAAGGTGATTATGTAGATGAAAATAGTCAAGGAGTCGTTAGATGGAACGACGCAGAATTCAAAATTGAGTGGCCAACTGATCGGCCTATATTACAAGCTAGAGATAGATAATATGATTAAAAAATTAATAACATACGGGGATAGTTTTACTATCGGCGACGGCGTTTATGAAGAACAGGCCTGGCCAGCATATCTAAGTAGTATGCTGGGATTAAAATTATTGAACAGGGGAGTTCCTGGCGGATCAAACAAATTAAGTATCATTAAACTAATGAATGATTTGGGAGAAATAGACAATCCAGAAGAACTTTTAATTGGCTTTGCATGGACATCTGGCAGCAGGACCTGCTTCTTCAATACGTCATGGAAGAATGTTTTACCAAATTGGGACGATAAAGACGACAGCGTAAATGTATTTTCAACAGCCTACTACGGAAAAATTTACACCGAAGTTGATGCTCTGTTAGAACTAGTAACACAACAGATCTTTGTCAGCACGTTTTTAAAACAAAGAAAGATAAAATTTTTCTTCATCAATTCAATGAGAGACATTAATATAGATTATGTTACATATCTAAAAATGCAAGATGAAAAAAATGTTGAACAAATAAAAGAACACGGATTGTTCTTGCAAGAATATAAAAACCTTATCAACTTAGTTGACAAAGAATCTTTTGTATTAGGCTATGACAATTCTATCAAAGAAACTTATTGCGATGCACTAAGTATGTATTGCGAGGATAACCAACACCCAAATGCGGCTGCACACCATATGACTGCTGGCAGAATATTTTGGTTTTTACACGACAGTAAAATTTTAATAAGTTAAATAAAAGATGATTACAAATTTAGAACAATATCAAATCGTTAGAGATGCACAATATACCAAAGAAGATTTGATTGCATTTGAAGAGCTGATTGTTAAGCACTGGGAAGATGCTAAAATTCGAGGTCCAGTTCACCTTAGCAACGGCAATGAAGAGCAACTAATTGAAATTTTTAAGTGTATTAAACCCACGGACTGGGTATTCAGCACATGGCGCAGTCATTATCATGCAATGTTAAAAGGTGTAGACCTAAAGTGGCTGGAAGATATGATCCTGGCTGGCAAGAGCATTACAATCTGCGGCATGGAACAGAAATTTTACAGCAGTGCCATTGTAACAGCTACGCTGCCAATTGCTCTGGGAGTCGCCCAGGGATTAAAATTGTCAGGCAGCACAGACAAAGTATGGGTCTTCGTTGGAGATATGAGCTTTGAAAGCGGCATCTTTTACGAAGTTCACAAGTATGCCAGAAACTTTGACCTACCACTACATTTTGTTGTAGAAGATAACGGCATTTCTACATATACACCTACAGAAGCTACATGGAATAAAAAGAGAGATATTCCCAGTGATGTAATTCACTACAACTACAAATCAAAGTATCCGCATTATGGCTCAGGAAAATGGATCGCGTTTTAAATTAGTGTTTAGCCACTTTGGGCAGTATGAACATATTAGGTGTCCTATGCCCAATGCTAATCACTCGTCTTGGTATGACTTTTTATACCAAATGCTTCGTGAACGCGGAGAAGTAGTAGTGCTGGGTCAATTTAGATTTAACATACCTGAGCTGTCTGATAGTTATCAACGACCGGGCGGTAACAATTTATTTAGGCACAGTAATTTCTTTGGTTATTTTATAAAGAACAACAGTATGCAAACTGACTGTATTTCTATAGAACAAGCCAGGGAAGGAATTGCTGCCGGCAGCGACGATGTATACTTGTTTCCTATAGAAATTGAATGGGGAAATTTAAAATATATAGCCGAAGACAACTTGCCGATAAAAGATCATTTAGGTAATAGTTACATCTACAAATTAGAAGAAACGTTTACACCTGACATTGTTAATTTAGCAAAAACCGGAAAATTACATATTGTTATTACAAACATTGTAGATCCTGCTGAATCCACAATGTATTATGACATTATCGACGAACGTTTGGATCGCCTAGGCATCCCCACTGAACAAATTGTTTGGTTAAGCGGGCATATTCCTCCCAATGCGTTTAGGCCTGACAGAAAATCTAAGTCAATTTATCTAGATAGTATTCTGAGTCTTGCCCAGGCAGCAGAAAACTATTACAGATATCCTTGCCTCACTTCATTAAATTATCACAGCGATGTCGTAAGACCCGACGATTTGAGAATAGACAAAAAACGCACAAAACGATTTTTATGTTTTAATAGATCAATGAATAGGCCCTATAGAATGGCCATGGCCCATATGGCACTAAAACACAAGTTACTCGAGGATAGTATCTTTAGTTTTGTTACTAATCTCACAGTTGAGCACATGGAAGAATTCTTAGAGCCATATATGGAACCGGGTGACGATTTAAAATATTATGTAGATCTTATTCAGCAGCTGGTTCCTTATGAAATAGACACACAGCATCTAACTGATGAACAAAAGCAGTGTTTCTCTACTGTAGATAACAATCGAAAAGACCTATACGATGATACGTATTTTCATATAGTAGCTGAAACCAGAATGGGCAACGAACCCAGTTGTTTTATCAGTGAAAAAACATGGCGCCCAATATTGAATCTTCAGCCTTTTGTTTATTTTGGCGGATACGGAGCATTAGCCAAGTTAAAAGAACTTGGTTTTCAGACCTTTGAAGATATTATTGACGAAGGCTACGATAATGAACTAAATCCCATCAAGAGGTTCGAAAAGGCCAAGGCAGAAGTCCTTAAACTCAAAGCATTGAGTATGGATGACATACATAAATTATACTATAAAGTTGTCGAAAAGCTGATTCACAATCAGCAGCTAGTCACCACTTATTTGGATTACAATCCTTTAAAAGAATTGGAAAAGTTAAAGAATGCAGTATGATCTAAGCATCCTGGGATTTATGCCGGAGTCTGAGTTAAAAATTTTAACCAGAATCTCTAAGCTATTTGTTCCGCATCGCGATGGAGTCATTGTAGAGGTAGGAAGTTTCTGCGGCCGTAGTGCAGTATGCTGGGCCAAGAATACGCATCCTTCTACTACAATCTATGCTTATGATCGATTCTCTGACGGAGATCCATATAATGGAGAAATGGTAAACGTCAAAGAGCAGTTTACAAAAAATACCGAAATATATAGTAATATCAAGCCCATACAAGGTTTCTGTCCTGAGACCAGCAAATATACAGATCCTAGAGAAATAGATGTTTTCTTTCTAGATTCCATGCATATGAATCCTAATGATCTACAGGTATTATTACATTTCTTACCGCACATTAAACCTGGAGGTTTAGTTGCTGGCCATGACTATACAAAAGAATGGCCAGACGTTATTTTTAATGTTAGATTTTTAGAAGAGCTAACAGGTGTAAGAGCAACAATAGAGGAATCAGTGTGGTATATGCAACTACCACCAAATTTTAAATTATGGATTTAACAAACAAAACAATATTAATCACAGGAGCTAACGGACTAGTTGGTATCCCTACAGTAGAAAAATGCCTACTAGAAGGTGCGGCACAGGTAATTGCAGTAGACATTCGCATCGGCGATAAATTAGAAGAACTTAAATCTAAATTCGGTGATAGAGTTTCTTTGGAAAAAGTCGACTTAACTTATTTAGATCAGTGTGAAGGTCTATTTAAAAATAGAACCATTGACATTGTCCTTCACATTGCCGGCGTTAAAGGTAGTCCAGCTCGTGCTGCAAACTGTCCAGCAGACTATCTATTTCCCATGTTAATGTTTAACACCAATATCATCAAAGCAGCACACGATGCTAAGGTAGGTTGGTTTGTTTACATGAGTAGCGTAGGAGTTTATAGCCCTAGCGATGTTATGCGCGAAGATGATGTATGGTCAACTATGCCTGGAAAAAATGACTGGTATCCTGGTTGGACCAAGCGTGTAGGAGAACTAAGTTTAGAAGCATTAGGTATTCAATACGGATGGAAGAATTGGACAGTTATTCGTCCTGCAAACATCTACGGCTTGTATGATAACTTTAGTCCAGAAGCAACAGTAATTGGTTCTAATACATGGAAAATATTTAACGTAGACGGCGACGAAATTGTCTGCTGGGGTGACGGAAGTCCTAAGCGTGACTTTGTGTTCAGCGAAGATGTTGCACAAGCAGCCATCGATGCTGTTAAGAAAGAAGTCAATGACATCATCAACTTCGGTAGTGCAACGGCTACCAGCATCAAAGACACCATTGAAACTATTGTTGCTGAATATCAAACAATCACAGGCAAAACTAAAAAGATTGTCTGGGACACATCAAAGCCCAATGGCGACATGATTCGTAGACTTGATCCAGAGAAGCAAATAAAATATGGTATTCTGCCTAGAACTACGCTGAAAGAAGGCATAGCAAAAACGTTAAACTATTACCATAGTCAAAAGCAATAATTTATAATTTGGCTTTTTGAGATAATTAAATATACTACGTTAGTATTATTACTAGGTAGTATATTTTTTTATCTCCTATGACAGTCGACTTCAAAAAAATTCACAGCCAATTAATAGATTTGGGTTATTACGTTGGAACCTTTGATGATTTTTACAGCGATCCCTTAAACACTGATCCTGCAGAACTGCGTAAACATGCAGATACTATCATTGCTTCACAGAAATACATGGACACTGTCTATGTATACAGACATAATTATATTGGTCAAAATGACTCGGCTGTATTAAATTCTGGTCAAGTTATACCCCCAGAAGAATCTACGCAAGAAGTCAGTTATCACGACGTCGACAGAAGAAAACAATTTGTTGAACATTTAATTGCCAACGGCAATAAGACAAGAACCACACAGCAGTGGTATCGAATGGGCCTTGAACTTTATAATGCAATCGATCCAAAATTAGCTTCCGACTACTATAAAGTAGATGCATTCTTTGATAATCTGTTTGCATCTTTTGGAGAAAAAGTTTACCCCGAATATTACGGAAAAAAAGAACAGCTTAAATGTGCATCTCAATACAGCATTTATAAAGAAGGCGATTTTTCAGAACTTCATTTCGACGGCATCAACCCTGGCAGAGCTTTTGTTATTATTGTTTACTTTGCCGATCCTGCTGATCATAAACCAGAGTCTGGTGGCGAGTTGAGAATATCTGACAAGCACGTAGAAACCAAAGTAAAGCCAGTCTATGGAAATTATGCCGTCTTGGATTTTACTCGATGGAATATTGGACATGCCATTG